>Ga0131853_10027539_pt1 | contig 10197 bp, 9 predicted proteins | sample TergutLab28metaG_FD_92764 | JGI IMG/M metagenome (GOLD analysis project Ga0131853, IMG submission 92764) | Labiotermes labralis P1 segment gut microbial communities from Petit-Saut dam, French Guiana - Lab288 P1 (version 2) (version 2) | ecosystem: Host-associated > Arthropoda: Insects >... | reverse complement strand
CGCTTTTGGCATTATATTTTTAAGTGATCGTATGTTTATTTGCATACGATACTCTTTTTGGAGCCAATACGCAGCCTATTGCAAGAGCCATAGTTAACATTAAAACTGGAAGTGCTAACATAAATATTCTTTTTTTATTCATTTGTATACTCCTTTTTGTATCCGTTTAATGTCTGATTATATTTAATATGTGAAGTAATCCGTGTTTTTATCCTAAAGACTTGTCTGCATATATTTTTCCACAATTTTTCAATATAATTATTAGTGGAAATTTTGCGAATTTTGCCTAAAATCATTTGACGAGTACAAAAAATAGGAGTAGAATAGCTTTATTGCCATGGCAGTGGAGGCATCCTATACGGGATTTTCACTGCCTATTATATTAGCCTAATGTGGGCAAATTCGCTAGTGATCAATGGTTGATTATGCTATTATCATAGCGGGCAAAATTCACATTAAAAAGGCAGGTTTATACATAGTCATGTATAACAAAAGTGTTGACGAGGTTAGAAACCTAACACAAACCTCAACAAACGGGTTATCTCAAGAAGAAGCAGCCCAAAGATTAGAGAGGGACGGAAAAAACGCCCTTAAGGACGCAAAGAAAGTCCCTAAATGGATGCTCTTTGTAAAGCAGCTAAAGCACATAATGATGATTGTTTTATTTATCGCTATGGTGCTGACTATTGTTACATCCATAATAGACCCCGAAAACCAAAAATGGCTTGCAGTCGGATTTATCGGGTTTATTATTCTCTTAAATGCCACAATCGGTTTTATTCAAGAGGGTAAGGCAGAAAAAGCGGTAGAGGCACTAAAGAAAGCTACTAAACCTTTTGCAAAGGTGCTAAGAGGCGGTATAGTAATAAGCGTAAAAACCGAGGACTTGGTTGTCGGAGATATTGTTTTGTTGGAAGCAGGCGATATTGTGCCTGCGGATTTAAGACTGATTGAATCTAATTCTCTGCTGATTGAAGAGGCTGCCTTGACAGGTGAAAGCGTGCCTGTTGAAAAAAGCATTGACATAATTGAAGGTGAAAGCCTTGCGCTTGGTGATATGCGCAATACTGCATTTATGAGCGGCATTATCACCTATGGCAGGGGCAAGGGTATTGTTGCTGCCACAGGCATGAACACAGAGCTTGGCAAAATTGCTGGGTTTTTAGCCAAAGAAAAAGCGCCGACCACCCCTCTTACACGCGCAATTTCCAGAACCACCAAAATGATAGCCGCCGTTGTAGGTGTTGTGGCTGCGTTTATTTTTCTTAGTCGCGCACTATGGCCCAGCGGATTAGGAAACGGCTTTTTGAACACCGACGGACTAACAGGCAACAGATGGATTGAAAGCATGCTTATCACCGTGGCTATCGCTGTTTGTGCTATCCCCGAGGCTATTCCTATTTGCGTAAACATAACTATGGCACTAGGCGTGCAAAGGATGTCAAAGAGAAAAGCTATCGTCAAAAACTTGCCTGCTGTTGAGACTTTGGGCGGCACGCAAATAATTTGCAGTGATAAAACAGGGACGATTACACTTAACAAAATGACTGTTCAAGAGGTTTATCCTAAAAAGTGTTTGTGTGAGGATGATAAGCAATTGATGCGTTATTGTATGCTTTTATGCAACGACACGCATGTAACATATGAAGAAAACGGATCATTGATTACGCTAGGCGACCCTACAGAGGTTGCTATGGTCAATTATGCGCACATTTTTGGATTTGATAAAAACGAGGTGGACAAAAGATATCCTAGAGTAGCAGAATTACCCTTTGACTCAAACCGCAAAATGATGTCCACTGTTCATCAAAAGCCCGAAGGTACAGTGATGTATGCAAAAGGTGCACTGGACAATCTTTTATCCCATTGCACCCAAATTCTTGACGAGGGCAAGGTGCGCCCCATTACACAAGAGGATAAGGACAAGGTATATAGCGCATCAAAAGAGTTTGCTCAAAAGGCGCTTAGGGTACTGGGATATGCCTATAAGCCTTTTAGGTTTGTAGAAGGTCAAAAGGTTACACATGAGGATGAAAATGATTTAATATTGATTGGTTTTAGCGGCTTGATTGACCCTCCTAGAGAGGAAGTAATTGAAAGCGTAAAGATTTGCAAGGAAGCAGGTATTGCCACTATTATGATTACGGGTGACCATTATGACACTGCATTTGCTATTGCTAAGACAGTAGGAATAGCAGATGATGAGAGTCAAGTAATAACCGGTGCAGTGCTGCAAAAGATGTCCGATGAGGAATTGAAAGAAAAGGTGCTTGATTTTAGAGTATATGCGAGAGTTAATCCTGAGCATAAGCTGCGCATAGTTAAGGCTATTAAGTCGTTAAATATGATAGTAGCAATGACGGGAGACGGGGTTAATGATGCGCCCAGTATAAAAGCTGCGGACATTGGCATAGGAATGGGCATATCAGGGACTGAAGTAACAAAAGGCGCCGCCGATGTAATATTGACAGATGATAATTTTGCCACTATAGTATCAGCGGTTGAAGAGGGACGAAGGACATATGCTAACATACTAAAAATTGTCATTTATTTAGTAGGCTTATCACTAGCTGAATTAGTGCTGTTCACCGGCATACTTGCAGTTGCCAATCTCCCCTTTTTCAGCCCTATGCTTATTTTATGGATTAATGTAGTAAACGACACCATGCCCGCTATCGCTTTAGGCAGCTTGCCCGCCGAAAAAGGCATAATGAAGCAAAAGCCCAATCCGTCAGGCAAAAGCTTGTTCAGCGGAGCCACGGGTCGGTCTATAGTTGTTTATACATTTAATATGATTGTTGCTACATTGCCTGTTTATCTCATTTCTATGTTTGTGTTTGGATACAACAATCCAGAGCAACACCGCATAGCAATCACTATGACTTATCTGGCATTTGCAGTAACCGAAATTGTTCATCCGTTTTGCCTTATGGACAAACGAGAATCAATGTTTAAAAATAATCCATTTAGATCAAGGTTTTTGAATTTTGCAATATTCGGCACTTTGATTTTGGTAGTATCAAGTATATATATTCCATTCTTGAACAATGTGCTTTTGACTGTACCGCTAACGGAGTGGTATCAGATAGTGCTTGGTATAGGTATGGGGCTTTTGGTTATACCGCTTTATGAATTATATAAACTAATAGTAAGAATCTTTGAAAAGAAAAAGGCAGACAAAGCTTTTTTAGATAAAAAAACAGACACAACTGATACATTAGAAACTGTAAACTAGAAGGAGTTGCTAATGCAAAAAGCAAAAAACAAACAAGGAATAATGGTCGTCATCGCCGCAATGTCCATCCAATTCACTTTGGGCATTGCATATCTTTGGACTCTGTTCCAAACAGGAGTAACGCATGAACTATTTGGCGGCGATGACTATAATCACCTAGCCGCCCTTACTTTCTCAATTCTTCTATTTCTTTTAACCATCGGCAGTGTTTTTGGCGGCAAATTAGCAATAAAATTAAGTTCTACCCGCATAGTTGTATTTGTCGGCGGAATCATCCTATCCTTAGGATTTTTACTCTCCTCATTTGTAACAAGCAATGCACCTTGGCTCCTTTGGATTACATACGGACTTATGGGCGGAATGGGAATGGGATTTACTTATTCTACTACAATAGCATGCGCTCAAAAATGGTATCCGCATAAAAAAGGTTTGATTAGCGGCATAATTGTATCTGCTCTTGGATTTGGCGGCGTAGTCTTTATGCCTATCATCATGTTGATTTTAGGGGCATTTGGTGAACCAAACATGGCAGTTTATGGCAATCCGATAATGGGCGGCGAACAAACTACCTTTTGGATATTGAGCATCGTGTTTTTTGTCATTTGCAGCATTGGCAGCTTGTTTTTGAAGCATCCGCCAAAAATTGAAGAATCCATGTCTGACCAAACAACAATTGAGACAAACGATGCCGCCGCTCCCCCGCTTAATGAAGCTGTACTAGCTGATAAAGCTTCTGAAATTGCTATAGCAAGCAAGCCTTCAGACAACTCATATTGTCAAACTCCTGCTGACTACTCCGCAACACAAATGCTAAAAAGCATAAAATTCTATCTTATCATGTTTACTTTCTTGATGGCAGTCATCGGCGGACAAATGATGATAGCTTTTATACGCCCAATTGAGATATTAACAGAATTTGACAACACTATGATGATCGGAGGTTTAGCTTTATCAATCGGAGTATTAGTCCTATCTGCATGCAATTCCGGCGGTCGGCTATTGTGGGGAATCATATGCGATAAAATCGGACGAATAAACACAATAATTATATTGCTGACCGCAAGCGGAGCACTGTTTCTGCTTGTAGGACTTGCAATGGGAACTTGGGTAATATTTGTCATGGCAGCACTAATCGGCTTGATGTACGGCGGAATATTAAGTGTGTTTCCTACATTGACAGCAGAAACATTTGGAAGCAAAAATATGGCTACCAATTATGGATTTGTATTGTTAGGTTTTGGAATAGGTGCAATAGCATCATCACAAATCGGCGGAATTTTTGCCAATAGAGCAAGATATTATGGCAATGCAAATTATATGTTTTATGCTTTCATAATAGGTGCGGCATGTGCGGCTGTGGGAATTGGCTTAATGGTGATATTGAAGTTTATTGCAAAAAAGAAAAATGCTCCGCCATCAGTGCAAGAAGAAAGCGAACTAACCGATAATGCAACACACTCATCTTAAAAACAAACAACTGGCATAGCACGCAAAACTACATAAAACATTTTAGGGAAATGCTTGCAAAAAAGCGTTTTCCTTTGTTTTTTAGTAGACAAGTGCATAAATGCATGTTATACTGACTGTGAATGTTAGATGAGTTAATTGACAAAATTACTGAAATAGAAAAAACGGCTTTGGCGCAAGCACAGGCTGTCCATTTGTCGTTGGCTGATAAAAAAACAGCATTGATTAATGAAGTGACAAGTATCCAAAAGAATAAGCTTGACACTATACTTAATGAAACTGAAAAAAAAGCTGCCAGCTTATATAATTCTATATTGAAGAATGCTAATAATGAAGCAGAAAAGTTGATTGAGAACGCACAAACAAGAATTTCAAAGGCATCAAGTGTGATATTTAACTATTTAGTAAATTAGGAATTTAATAATGGCTACTGTCAGGATGAGTCACTTAAAGATCGTTGCTAATAAAGACGATAAAAAGGATATTTTGAAGCTGCTTACCAAAAGCGGCTGTTTTGAAATTGCAAAGTCTGAAGATATTGAGGACGAGGATTTTGTATTACCAATAGCTGACGAAGCACTAAAAAGCAATTTATCCAAGGCCGCTTTTGCAATAGATTATCTTTATGAGGTTTTAGCACAGCCTAAATCTGCAGACCGCATAAGTTTAGACTTTAATGAAATAGACACTATAAACATACAAGCTTTATTAGATATTTGTGATGAATTAAAAAACATTAAAGAAAAGAGAGACACCCTTAACAAAGCTGTTGGTGAATTGAGCGTATTAAGCAAGGATTTGTCTGTTTATGAAGGCGTACCTATCCCCTTTTCAAAATTCTCCGACACACTTACCACCGGTATCATATTAGCCACCGCTCAACCCCTTGCCGATAAAGCTTCTTTAAAAAAGTTTGATTGCTATATTCAAGACTTTTCATCGGATACCTTGCAAGTTTTGGGGATTTTGTGCAAGATAGATGACAAACCCAGACTTGTGCGCAAGCTAAATTCACAAGGTTTTAGTATTTGCGAATATACCTTTGACACAACCGCTTCAGATCTAATCACTCTAAACACTGTTCAAATTGACAAAATGCTTGAAGAAGATGCCGCAATATTAGAAAGCCTTACAGCTTATAAAGACCACCTCACGACCTTAAAAATCCTACACGATATTTTAACCCTAGAGCTAGAGCAACACGAAGCAGCCGCCAACATTTTCTCACAAGATAGCACCATCACCATAGAAGGCTGGGTGCCGTCAACCGCGCTAAAGCAAGTTAAAAACATCTTAAAAAATCAAATCCCAAACCTAGACATAGAAAGCCGCAACGCAAAGCTGGGCGACTCTCCTCCCTCTCTCTCAGTCAACTCAAAGCTTGCCCGACCTTTTGAAAACATTGCCGCAGGTTATGGTGCGCCCACCTATGGAGAATTAGACCCAACTCCCGTCATGTCCATCTTCTTTTTCATCTTTTTCGGAATCATGCTTGCTGACGCAGGATACGGCCTTATCATGGCAGTAGGCGGATTATCGGTTGCCATATTCTCTAAAAAATTCGCACCCATGAAACGCATGATCATAATGCTTGCAATTTGCGGAATATCAGGTATAATTTTCGGTCTTTTATTTGGCGGAGTATTTGCCATCAGCACTTTCCCTGCCCTATGGTTTAACCCCATGCATGAACCGCTTATGATGCTAATTTTCTCTATAGCATTGGGAGTAGTGCATTTATTAACAGGCTTTACTATGAGGACCATTAAAACAATAAAAACTGATGTTTCTCTCACATTGGACAAAAAAACGGGCTTTTTGAAGGTGCTTGACGGGTTGTTTGACAGCATATTTATTTATTTATTGTTTATAGGAATTTTATTTTTATTGATGCCTATGCTGTTTGATGACATTAATTTCCCCTTTGGTGCAATAGCGGCGGTTATGCTTATTGTTGCATTGGCAGGAATTTTATTGACAAGCGGACGGCGAGCGCCTAGCCTAGGAGGCAAAGTTATAGGCGGCTTGGGCGGACTATATAGACTAATCAACATTTTCTCTGATGTTTTAAGCTATTCAAGACTGTTTGGCTTGGCACTGGCAAGCGGTGCAATTGCAATGGCATTTAATCAAATCGGAATGATGCTTATCGGTATGCAGATACCTGTATTAAATTGGATTTTAGGCGGAATTATTTTGGTTGTACTTCATGCGTTTAACTTTGCACTGGCGGCGCTGGCTGCATATGTTCACGATATTCGCTTGCAATATGTAGAGTTTTTCGGGAAATTCTATGACGGAAACGGACGCTTTTTTGCGCCGTTAGGAAACACTATTAAATATGTAGATTTTATTAACACTACAGATATTAAGGAGTTAAATTAATTATGACAATAGGAGTTGTACTGGCACTATTAGGGGCCAGCATTGCCATCATAACCGCCGCCATCGGCTCTGCAATCGGAGTAATGAAAATAGCTGCTGCGGCAAACGCTGTTTTGACTAAAGAGCCCAGATTATTTTCAAGGCTGCTTATCTTGATACTGCTTCCTTCTTCGCAAACCATTTATGCACTTACTGTTGCATTTATGATTTTTCTAAACATCGGGCTTATCGGAGACACTGGCCTTTTGGCTCTTTCAACAAATACAGGGCTTGCGATTTTAATGCTCTGTTTGCCTGTTGCGATTATAGGTGCGGTTACTACCATTACTCAAGGCAACACGGGAGTCACGGCTGTAAACCTTTTTGCTAAGCAAAATAAAACCTTTGGTAACTGTATCCTAATAATTTCGGCAAGTGAGGTCTTTGCACTTTTCGGATTTTTATTGAGTATGCTCGGAGTGTTATTTATTGATTTAACATTGGTTGATCCGTCTTCTTATGTATGTGGATTATGCGGATATGCTTGTGAGTGCATAGTTGCTGCAGCAAGCGCAATTAGTCCAATATTTAGAACGGTAATAAGAGTATGATAAGTGAAGTCTTAATCAAAAACACTCAAAAATTTTGTGATGACCTTGTCTTAAAAGCAAAAAAAGAGCAGGCTGATTTTTTGGTTGCCTTAGAATCAGAGTTAATTGCTAAAAATGAGGCAATATTTGAAAAGATAGTGGCTGAAAATGAGGAAGCTTCATCACAAAGAGCGGCTTTGGCAAGACTGGATGCATCAAAGACAATCTTGAAAGCAAAACAAAATATCGTAGACAAGGTATTTAATGAAGCAAAGAATAAAATTTTATCATTACCTGATAAAAAGTATTTAGAATCTTTAGAAAAATTGATTACTGTTCATGCTGAAAATGAGGATATAATAGTTTTTTCTAAGAAAGACATACAAAGGATTCCTAAAAACTTTGTTGACGATATTGCTGCAAAATCAAAATTACAGCTTAATACAACAACTGATACTCACGAAGATGATGGCGGAATAATTCTAAAATCAAAAAATTATGATAAAAGCTTGACTATTTCCGCATTGATTGATTTAGCGAGGCAAAATAAACAATCCGATGTTCTAAAGGTGTTGTTTTATGAGTAGCAAAAATATTTATGCAAATACAGCCGCTGAATATGAATCGGGCAATCTTTTGACCAAGTCAAAGATTAAAGCCCTCGTTTCTCTTAGCTTTAACGAGGCAATAAAAAGGCTGTTTGCATATGGTTTTATAGATAATGACAACCAAAATATTGACATGATAATAAATGCTCAAATTCATAGCCTGATTGATTTTATAAAGGACTACTCACCTTCTGTTGAGTTGCTTAAATTTTTATTAAGTCGTTTTTATAATCAAGATGCTAAAACAACGATTTTGGGCATTTCATCAAATACTGATTACCAGCATTTATTGATTGGATTAGATGATTTTGATATTGAAAAAAATTATCAAGAAATAGAAAAACAAAATGCTAAAAGGGTTGGATTAGATTTTGACGATGAAGAAAATTTACTTTTGTATCTCAATAAACATAAAGCTGATTTTCTAAGGTTTACTCCTTTTGTTAGATTTTTTTATGCAAGATGGTATCAGATTAAAAATATTAGATATATTCTTATTTGCCTGCAAAATGGTTTAGTTCCTGATTTAGCCAAGCTATGGAGTATCGACCATGATTAAAAAATTTGCAGCAATCGGAAACAGTATGGATACACTGCTTTGCTTTAAAGCAATAGGGGCAGATATTTTTGCGTTTGAGACGGCAAGCGATATTATTTTAGCGTTGAAAAATTTAGGAGATGAGTATGCTGTGGCTTTTATTACCCAAGAGACGGCTGAAATTATGCTGGATGAATTGGCCGCTTTGAGAGCAAGCTTAAGTGTTGCGATTGTGATAGTCCCCACTACCCTTTCAAGCGATGCTTTTAGTGTTGATTTATTAAAGAGGGATATAGAGCAAGCGATTGGCACTGATGCGATTTTTAATAAATAAAACGCTTGGCAAGCGGGAGCACAATACGCTCACCTACGATATCAAATCAGCACCATACACTCTCAAATATTACCTCCATACCTATTACGGAGAAACCCCACATGAAAGGAAAAATAATCAAGGTCTCAGGACCACTAATAATCTCAGAGGGCATGGCAGACGCTAAAATGTTTGACCTATGCTTTGTCGGTGAAAAAAAGTTAATCGGCGAAATTATGGAGCTTAAAAAAGACAAAGCATCCATCCAAGTCTATGAAGATACAAGTTTAATTGCACCCGGTGAGGAGGTTGTGTCTGCCGATATGCCACTATCTGCCGAATTAGGACCCGGCTTAGTCGGAGGAATTTTTGACGGAATCGGTCGTCCCTTAAAAGATATATATGCAAAGCATGGCAATCACATTGATAAGGGCGTAAAAGTAAACGCTTTGGATAGAGAAACAAAGTGGGAGTTTGTACCTGTTAAAAAAGTTGGCGATACCATTGTTCCCGGAGATATAATAGGTACGGTGCAAGAAAATGAGGTTATTGAGCATAGGATAATGGTGCCAAATGGCATAACAGGAAAAATCACCTCAATTTCAAACGGAAAGCTTGCTATTGAAGACACTGTTGCTAAGATTAAAAATGACAAAGGCATAGACACACAAATTACTATGCTATCATATTGGCCAGTCAGAAAAGGACGCCCATATGCCAAAAAACTTGCTCCGTCTACTCCCCTTATTACCGGACAAAGAGTAATAGACACCCTATTCCCTATTGCTAAAGGCGGAGTCGCCGCCGTTCCCGGTCCGTTTGGGTCGGGCAAAACTGTTGTGCAGCACCAAATCGCAAAGTGGGCTGATGCGGATATTGTGGTTTATATTGGCTGCGGCGAGAGAGGCAACGAGATTACCGATGTTCTGCATGAGTTTACACAACTGATAGACCCTAAGACTGGGCATAGTCTTATGAAACGAACAATACTGATTGCTAATACTTCTGATATGCCTGTTGCAGCGAGAGAGGCAAGCATTTATACAGGTATAACGATTGCAGAATATTTTAGGGATATGGGT
>Ga0131853_10027537_pt1 | contig 10197 bp, 8 predicted proteins | sample TergutLab28metaG_FD_92764 | JGI IMG/M metagenome (GOLD analysis project Ga0131853, IMG submission 92764) | Labiotermes labralis P1 segment gut microbial communities from Petit-Saut dam, French Guiana - Lab288 P1 (version 2) (version 2) | ecosystem: Host-associated > Arthropoda: Insects >... | reverse complement strand
GGAGGGAAAGAGACCACTGGGGAGACCTAGGCGTAGATGGGTGGATAATATTAGGATGGATCTCCAGGAGGTGGGATGTGGGTATGTGGACTGGATTGGGTTGGCCCAAGATAGGGACAGGTGACGGACGCTTGTGAGTGCGGTAATGAACCTTCGGGTTGCATGAAATGCGGGGAATTTCTTGACTAGCTGCAAACCAGTTAGCTTCTCAAGAAGGACTCTGCACCATGGAGTAAGTAAAAGTATGGAGTATGTTCCATTCTGGGTATTCTGATTTATTGTGTTGTTCTGTGTATTGTTTGTTTGTAGATGTGTACTGTACTACTGCCACCGGATGTCAACCCAATTACAGTTAAAAAGATAACTCATAACTATTATTTCTTAAACAAAACCAGCTGCATATTTTGACTTCTATATAGCCATAATCAGGCTTATTTAAACCGACAGGCATACTCATTTCTGTTACTGAGACTGCATACGTAAAACTAATACAGATATTTAAAATGAACAGAAAAATTGTAACAAACGATCACAGAGGCAGTGTACATGCTGATCACGATGTGACTTTTCATAGCCAGCAAAACAACTGCCACTCGAATGACGTCCCGCAGAAGGCACTGTAACTTGCGACTGGTCCTGAATGGAGTTATGGCTTGTGACCGGTCAGGGTGGTGTGAACGCAACTCGGGTAGCGATCTGTAATGTTCGGCCATGCTGCTGGCACATGTATTTGCTGATCTAACTTGCTAACAACAATAATAAATGTAAAGCTTCGAACATATTATGGAACGAGTGAAGTTCCTAGCTAGCTAGCTTGTTTGTTTGTTTGTTTGGAGGGGTATTTGTTTTATTTTAATTCCCTTTGGGGTATTAATTTACTATCGTCACGATTAGAAATGCATGGATTAGTTTCTCCTGCCTAAAACCTCTAATCTTATTTTGCGGGATATTTTAACTCCCCCCCCCCCTTCCCCGGGTCATTTGTTATTGGTGTTATTATAGGATCAACCAATTTCAAAAGTCCATGGGCATTGTTATCAGCCTTTATTTTGAACTTCCTTGTGACTTCTCCAGGACATACTATGATAGAAATAAAATTTCAAAATTCTTATTGAGGATCCTTCCTTATGCATGCGCCTCTTTCCAGACGCTGGTGACTAAGAATTCAAAGGGTTATAATTCCCCATGGGACTCCCCCCCCCACCCCACCCCTCACCGTATCTCTTACATCATTACGCTTCATATTGCCCATGTTGCTGTTGATCATGTCGTTATTTGAACACCCGGTGTATAATGGTTATCCCGAACATATGGATGTCTCCGCTATGAACAGATGTCGGGTAATTTCTCCGTACTAAGCCAGTCCCCTGCATCTAAGGAATATCTGAGAAGATGAGATACACTGGAAATCTATATAACATTAGGGAGTTAAAACCAGACCGTAACTAGGCAGTGTGTGGATGTGGCAGGAGCTATATTAATGAACAGGTAGGGCGCTGGGGTTCATAGGAACACGTTAACCGTCACATAGAATCTGAACAAAGAACTGAAAACCGGCTGGACATACGAATAGCACGATCACATACGTTGAATGGAAGCTAGGACTTTACTGGCGATGTGAAGGTTCAAGGAATCGATCCACATGGCCTTTGTAGCCGATTCAATTAGCCATCACAGCAACGGGGTCAATACGGTGCAGAGCAGTTCGGTTTGACCTGGCCTTTTACTCTTTCATTTCGTTCGCTTCGCCTACTCCACCATTACCGTCAATATTTTAATCGGTCTGGTTTTCAGTTAACTTGGTGCTGTGTTAAACATCTTACGGTAAGTTCGTACGTTTAGTTCGTGAATGGGTTACTGTCTTTATGTGCGGTCTCTGACAGGTGGGGGGGAGTTCACCTTGCGTTCACTTACTCCCACAGATTTCAGTAGCTTACCGTCAATTTCATAATTTCATAGATGCATTTCGACGTTATAATATACAGAATCTATAGGAAGTCACAACGTTCCTGCGACTGCCCGGTGATGCAGCATCATATCCACGACAAACGAAACCACAAGTACATACGAATATAAATTCAGCTGTTTTTTCAGTAAAATATGTCTGATAAACACGCTTAAGTGGTACTGTTTGTTGTGTTGATCGTGGCTGGATAGCGGACACGCGATTACAGAGCTACAGGCTATCATACTCATTAAGATTTCAGGCTCTGAAGGCAGTGCGTCTGCCTTAACCAATGTGGCAGGTCTGTGCCACACCCACAGGACTACACAGAAGACAGACATCGCCATGTATTTAAACTTACTAGCATAATAAACTGTGCCATCTAGCTTGATGCACGTACAGACAGCAAGCGACTGACTAGAGCAGCTGGTTTCGGACAGAAAACTCCCCGCGCCGTCTGAGGGCGCCAGATTTGGAAGAATCTTGCAAGCAGAAAGCAGTGGCTGAACGTACTGCACTTACAAACTGACACCATCACCACCTTCTTCCTCTTCTTCCTCTTCCTCTTCTTCTTCTTCTTCTTCTTCTTCTTCTTCTTCTTCTTGAGTTTGTCCATTGTAGTTTTTCAAAGAAGCATGCCGTTTCGGAAGCCGGTTCTGTTTCCGTCATCAGGTAAAGAAGCACCTAACCTCGTGAACCCCTTACATGTATTCTCAGGTACATTTCCTAACTGAATGTTCCTACGGTGTCCAGTGACTGAGAATGGCTCAATCTAAGGGGTGCACCAGGGTAGGTGCTGATTTGCCTAAACATGCAGGCAGAGCTTCGTGTTTCTTAAAAAAAAACATGACGATAGACAAAGTCCTAAAAAAGATGACTGCGTCAATGAGTCATACACCATCGTCTCAGCCTTAAAGTGCTGAGTTGCAGTTACACGTATCAGTACTGAACGGGGCAGGTGGCAGGTAACTGGTATTATGGCTGCTACACAACCTAGGACAACGAATTCTTACTCGTGCAATACACAGCACTCGCAGCAGTTAAATTGACTGTACAGCAATGTACAGTGTGCAACACATGCATTTATAGCAGAAGAGGGACTTTCTGTTCCTGAAAGTGTAGGCAACGCCGGAGTTATGGGGAAAACGCACACTTGCCATGCTAAGGAGTGAATGCCTAACACCCTCATAAACCGTCATATGATCCCGTAACTTTATGTGCCGGCAAGACCGAGACTGATTTGACGGCAGTCTGGAAACACACGGTCTTACGGTGCGGACGCAATGCAAGGGCGTTGCTTGGAGGTTAGAGGGGTAACAGATGCATGGCGGAAATGCGACTTGAACCAGCGACAAAAAACTTATCCAGGCGGCCGCACTGAACCGCCCGCTCCCACCCTCTAAATTCCCACCGTGCACCAGCTACCCCGCCAACCGCCAAGCAACACAGTTGTAAATCATCTATACCCTTACAGACGTACAAAGAGGAGACAGATCAGCAGCTAAGATCCGCAATACGTTTACACACTATATTATGACGGCCAAAGGATCTGTGCCTCGTAAGCTGCTGAGGTAAAGCACGAAGAATTACGAGTGTCGCCTACTATACAATACTATTCAGTGGCTCACGTTACTTTATAGAACCAGACGGTTCATTACCGTGTTCACAACAGCCCGCCGAATGAACCCATTCTCCATAATAACCTACTATATTTGCAACCCACACCCCGTCATTGGATTCCCCTATCCTGACATATACACAGTCTACCCTCGGAGCAGTATCCTACTGTCAGCTGGCCGGTCTGAGACTTTGCCCTCATTTCTTTTATCTCCCATAAATGTAACATGTCACATGGCCCTCATGCTGGTACATTATATCATCCTAGCAGACTAGGCTGCGGGCTGGACGATCTGGGGTTCGAATTCCGGCAGAGATACGTTACATGTCGCTTCTCCAAACCTCCAGACCGGCTCTGAGACCCACCCAGCCACCTATTAATGAGCACCGAAGTTATTTCTCGGGGGTAAAACGGCAGGTGCGTGATGTTAGCCACTCACATTCATCTAGCGCCGAGATTATGAATGAATGTTAATACACCTCTTCTCCCCTATACGCCTTAATGGTGTTAGCGGCAGAAATTCTGCTTTTAACAACACACCAGTGAAGCTCTTCCGTATGCAATATTCTACGGTCTCCTGTTACTTCTTCCGCCTACGTCCAAACAATCTCCAGCTTGCTCTGCTCTACACTTACCAACGCGAAACACGGTTGGTTCCTTCCATACGCTATTCCCTAGTCTTCGTCACTTCCTCCTCCTCAGATCAAAATACGCTGCCACATTCTGTGTTCCTCCCTTAACAATACACTGCAATGTTTCACACCCAAACAAACGACAAGGTAAAAAGTTACGGCAGCAAGTACAACTATAAGACTCTCTCCCACAGACGGAAAAAAAGATCCTGTCTCTGTAAAGCTGCCAAAAAGTAGGCCATGGCCAATGGCCAAACCATTGATCACGTGTATTGTCACGGACCTGTTGTATCACAGGAATGATGGTGGGTTGGGAATGTAGACCGAGCGGAAGTATAATAATAATAATAATAAATTTAATCGAAAATGGGCTGTCGCCCAGTGGCAGTAGTTATTATGCATGTACATAAATATGAAATAAGGATCTAAGAGATTTAAGTTGGGAGGGCTACATGAGAAGCATGCATTAGCAACTTAGAGTCTTGGGAGCAATCTCAGCATTCGCTTCTAGACACAGGGAAACCAAGTAAAACCTGTGCCGAGGTGGCCGGTCGCAGGACCTCTCGGATACTGACTTCTAGCCAGTTCTGGAGGTTCGTGTGCACACGACAGCAGCGACCGTCAAGTCAACTAGCTCACAACAGATGTTCAGAACACTTCTCACTTGCTGTGTGTGTGAATTACATACAGCCTGTTATTTTGCACCCTACTATGCTGCAGACTATCAAAGTCAAGAGATTCGGCGGGCAGTAATTCCCGTAGCAAGTGACCACCGCACAGCAGAGGCAAAAAGTGACAGATGGCACCAGATCCACCGTGGTGGTCGTCGACGGTAGGCCCTTCTTCTGCGTCGTATTTACGCGTTGGCTACGACGATCCATCTAAAAAAATTACTGGCCCCTGCACTGAACAGTACGTGTCCAGCACACGAAATAATGGTTGGGATGAAAAAAAAACAGTCATTGAATGGTTCGATTATATCAGCTAAATGAACTTTAGTGACGTCAAAGGCAGTGGGTCGAACAAACATGTTGAGCAGTTACATATTTGCGTCTGCGTTCACACTCTTTGGTGCTGCCTACTTAGTACGCACACTTGCTAAATAATTTATATTGCAAATTACAATACTGGATCCTTGCAGAAGGCTTACCCTTCTTAAACCAGAAGGCACTCGGCGTGTAGGAAAACCTGAGCTTAGGTGGTTTGGGTCAGTTGACGAAAATCTAAAGAAGATGGACGTGAGAAACTGGAGACGTAAATATCAGGGCCGAGAGTAGTGGAGGATAATTTTGGAAGAGGCTACCGTCCATCAAGGACTATAATGCCAGTGGTAAAAGAAGACATTACTGTAATAGCATTTAACTCACATCAAAACACACACACACACCCACCCACCCACCCACCCACCCACACACACACACACACACAAACACGTCCCATTCTTTCAAATACATTCATTCAGTCAAGTGTGACGTATGACTGACAGGAAACTTTAGACTTGGCCTTTGTACCGATTACGAATTTTGGCTCTTGCAGCAGTTAATGTTAAGACTAAGATGTGACGTGATGTTAGAAAGTCCATTTTTTCGGGGTAGCCAGCTATACCTATCTTTAGGGTCAAATCTTCCAACTTTCCCACTCCTAATATTAAATAATCAGATTCCTCTGCAACATTTGTACCTACCTACCCACCTACCAAAGTGCATTTCTCTTTCTCCTTCTCCTCCTACCACCACCACCACCACCACCACCACCACCACCACCACCACCACCACCACCACCACCACGATGGCACTACTGTCTGATGCGGACATTTGCATCCTTAAAAGACTTCCGCCAATCAGCTCTATTTTCCGACCTGTCTTTCCAATTCGGAACCTTGCACTTATTAATATCTGTTTATACACAGTTCCACCATCTGTAGTTGGTCGTCCTCTTAGTCTGTTTCCCTGAGGATTAATGTTAGATACTTGACTTAATTTCCTTTACTAAAAGTAATTGGCATCATATCCCGGTACACCATAATGTTAGTAATACTCAGAACATTTTTGTTGACTGTCCTGAGAAGAGAAATCGATGTTAGTACAGCCATCTGTATCAGAGCAAAGTAATACGAAGTTCATTTCCAGGGGCATTCAGTAACGAAGAGGAATGCAGCTGAAAAAGAGAGACACTAAACACAACGAAGAGCCTAGGCTTATATGTGAGGAACAGAGTGAAAGGGGTGGAATTTTAAGAATGCAGAAACCAATTTTATGCACAAGTTTACGAAATAAAAACTCAACACACACATTCCAAACAAATATGCAACAAAATCGTATCTCCTGTGTCCTTAGGCTGGAATGTAATGCGGAGAATGGTGCACAGGTTTGGGGTGTTGCTCAAACTTTGTGGCTGTTCCTCAAAACGAGCGGTTTTGCCGCACAATTTGGTGTCTCTTAATTTGGGTGGCTTTAGAGCTGGTGCTCAACCGAGTGCCTGTGTTAGTCAAACTTCGTGACTGTGGTGCTGTGCTCAACTGAGTGTCTGTGCTACTCAAACTGCGTAACTGTAGTGCCGTGCTCAACTCAGTGTCTTTGCTACTCAAACTGCGTGACTGTAGTGCTGTGCTCAACTGAGTGTCTGTGCTACTCAAACTGCGTGACTGTAGTGCTGTGCTCAACTCAGTGTCTTTGCTACTCAAACTGCGTGACAGTAGTGCTGTGCTCAACTGAGTGTATTTGCTACTCAAACTGCGTGACTGTAGTGCTGGTGCTCAGTTGAGTGTCTTTGCTATTCAAACTGCGTGACTGTAGTGCTGGTGCTCAGTTGAGTGTCTTTGCTATTCAAACTGTGTGATTGTAGTGCTGGTGCTCAACTGAGTGTATGTGTTATTCAAACTGCGTGACTGTAGTGCTGGTGCTCAACTGAGTGTCTGTGTTACTCAAACTGCGTGACTGTAGTGCTGGAGCTCAATTGCGTGCTGAGAACTAAAGCAATATATTCCAGATAACTGTGCCTTATCTATAACCTACTGTCTCTTACTCAGGAGAACGCAAATGACCCCCAAAGTGTAGGTACACGCCGTTACCACGCGCAATGACGTTCGGAGAAAAACATATAGATTCCGCTAACAACATGATTCTTTATTACCGCATGACCTTTCTACTAGTCACCATTGGTTGGCTGTTTTGTTGACAATGAGCGTACAGACAAATTAATGCACAGCTCTAACCACACATCTCAATACAGGATATAACTGTACACGCAGAAAACACGAACGTACTTCCGCCTGATTGATTTGTAACTGGTATACACCAGTTAATGGCCACAAACAAGGGGCGGTTAGCGTTCCCTGGCGCAAAGGACTGCCAAGGTCAACTGCAAACTCCTCAGTCAGTATCAGTAATAGTAACGCTACAATCAAGCGCGACAGATATTGCAACTCGGTGTCAGTGTGGAACTTCACCAACGCTTGGTCTCAGAATACAACTTATGTACCTGTTCTATCTCCGACTGAAACTGCATAGCTTCTGGTATGAGAAAGAAGGCACTTACACCTTGACTTAAGGGAAAAGTTCAAGCATCTCTTTGTTTCGGAGTGAAACCGTATAAGTCTTGGTGTGAGAAAACATGACACGTTTGTTTGACGGTGAAACGCAGACACCTGTCATGTGACAGTGCCACTGTTCAGTGGCGACATGATTCATGTCCTAAATGAGTGTTATTGTGAGTTTCAGAGACGACAAGGTACAGAAACATTTTATTTCAAACTTTGTACCGCGACACAACGCCGCGTCACTGGATATTTACCCAGTGACACGGGGTCATACCCCACGGGAACGGAAAACTCAGCCACACAACAGTAAAAACGTAAAAACTTGCGAACTTTTACATCAGTTCAAAGCAAACCAAGTCAGAACAAACATCTTGAAACGCAACAAAGTGCACTACTTCAATTTCATTTCTCTCCGACATGTTTCGACTTTTACGCCATTAAAAAGAAGTTTATAAAAACACTCACGTGCGGTGCCTGAAGATTAAATTGTTTGGTAATTTATGCGTCAGCATTCTATACTTGGTTTAAAGTTACGATATATTTGTTTACTGCAATTGGGTTGACACCCGGTGGCAGTAGTACAGTACACATTTATACACAAACAGTACATAGAACAGCACAATCGATACAAACAATACATTGAACAACACAATTAACTAACTGGGAAGAGCGCAGGCCGTGTCCCGTCTTTGCGAGTTATACCCTGAGGATTAAAAACACGGTTTATTAGGAGCAGAATCATAAAAATACGTCTTAGTTCAAAGCACAGAGACTGTTATTAAACTATAAATTTTTGTTAATAACTAGCCTCATTTCTTAATAACACAGTGCGTGGTTACAACAAGCCTTTTAATTCAATGCACACTTTGAGGTAAAGGAGCAATGCCAATTTTCTTTAAACGCTATAATGTTCAGGTACAGATCACGCGTTGATAACGGCGTAAAAGCCGAAATACGACTGACAAAAATTACCTTACAACGAAGTACACAGTTGTGTCTGCCGGTGAATGCAGCCGTAACTGGCACTGCTGCTGCACGCCTCAACATGCAAGTCGCTTCACGAAAACTCTTACAATTTATAACGACATTTTAGGATCCTTTCGACCTGTGTTTGATATTGCGCAATCTGTTTCAAGTACCCTTACAGCTACATGTACCACGGGTCACATAACCTCATTTATACGAAAGCAAAGAACAGTTCCTCACCAAACCAATCACGTCATTCGATGTTAACCCTTACCCTCCTAACGTGGGGAATATGGTGAGCTCCTAATAATGCCAGTAAATGGCAGATGGCATTCAACTTGGCGTTTAAAGGGTTAACAAATACTGAAGAATAAAAAACCAACTAGATGCCACTAATTATTTTATTGTACTTCTTATGGGCTCAACAAGTTTCGGGCATTACTATGCCCATCATCAGGAGCTTGCGACTATGATTTTGATTACCACATTGGTCGTTTCGTTCTTGGTTTGCTGTATGTTGGAGGTTAGGTGCGGTTAGGTTGGAGTAGTGTCCGGGCTGCAGGCCTGGCCTGCAGCCCGGACACTACTCCAGCATACAGCAAACCAAATACGAAACGGCGGATGTTGTAGTCAACATCATAGTCGCAAGCTCCTGATGATGGGCATAGTAGTTCCCGAAACATGTTGAGCCCATAAGAAGTAAAATAAGATAATTAGTGACATCTAGTTGGTTTTTCATTCTTCAGTTATCACAATGATTCATGGTCCAATAAGCATCAGATTAACACCTACAGCTGATACGGTGAGCCAAGAAAGGTAATGGCCACAAATTCACAACAGAACGTTAATCACAATTTTGTGCCCGTCATTAGTGACGTCATCAAACGCAACATATTCTGTGTTAATGTGTGCGTTTTATTATTTTGCAAGAGACTTAAATCCCTGAAGATTTAACATGAAAACCACTGTAAAACACGAAACCACAAAGAACGCATTTGGAAAATACGTGTCCTTCTAATTGGAGTGGCGGTTCCCATTCGTATTACCCCCCCCCAAAAAAAACGTAACCTTTGAAGACAAACAGAACCAAGACCTTTTTGGAAACAGCTTTAGCTTTGCCATCACAGCAATAGAAAGGTAAGCAGTAAGCACAAAGAAGCCGCACTCAATGAAAATGGAGGGTGAGGGGATAAAGAATCCAGTAAATATCCTCTGCCTCTTGCTTGTCGGCCAGCGCCTCTTTTCCTTCTCTCTGTTTTCATTAAATTCCTCGCCTCGGCTGCCAGCAGCATTACGTGCTATAGTGAGGGTGGTATTGGGCTGCTGCTGCGTTTTGTGTAAGGAATCCAGCGCCATGCCTACGGGGGGGGGGGGGGGGGGAAAAAAAAGTTTTTGGGCCCATCAGGGTTTGGGGGTTTTTTTGGGGTTGGTTTTAAAAAACGGGCTTTTTGGAAGGGTCGGCCGGGGTTTTTTTTAAAAAAATTAAAACGACGGGTTT
>Ga0131853_10027536_pt1 | contig 10198 bp, 4 predicted proteins | sample TergutLab28metaG_FD_92764 | JGI IMG/M metagenome (GOLD analysis project Ga0131853, IMG submission 92764) | Labiotermes labralis P1 segment gut microbial communities from Petit-Saut dam, French Guiana - Lab288 P1 (version 2) (version 2) | ecosystem: Host-associated > Arthropoda: Insects >... | reverse complement strand
TAACAAATTTTGGGTCATAGGTTTCTGTTGTGCTTCTCATATTCTGCCTCTTTTTTCTGCAGTTTATCTTGGTTTGTTATCATCACCTTCCCCTCCTCCTGCCTACTGTGTTACGCACGCACACACACACACACACACACACACACACACGCACGCACACACACAACACACACACACACACACAGACATACACACACAGACACGCACGCACACACACACACACACGTCCGGTAGGAACTCTCTGAAGGAAAGATCAGCTCGACGCAGTAGCCAGTACGTACTCAACACACAACAAACACAACAGACGAACATTCATGCCCTCACCGGGATGCGAAACCGCGATCCTAGCAATCAAGCAGCCGACACCGACGACTTAGACAAGACGAACGGGATAGGCTGAAATTAACATTATATAAAGTACATTAAATTTAACTCGTCTTAAGATTCAAATTGCTGGACAGATATATTTTGGGTTTATATCTCCGCGTGTTACACTGGGAGAGTGCTCTTCCGTGAAGACAGAAGAATCCATAAGAGAAGTTACATAAGCATCTCCATAAAATTATTTACAGAAAGCCGCTAATGTAACCTGTTATTTGTGCTTCTGAAAATGCTGCCTATAGTCTTCAGCTGGCCCGTCTATTTCATATACAGGAGCAGCAGAAGAAGCAAATCAGAAATTCTTACGGCATGTGCAACTATCTTCAATATCTTAAACTTAAATCCCACCAAAAACAATATCCGTACGTGTAACTGAAGGATAAGTAATTCTTCTTTCCATGGTGCAACAGACGATAGTGGACCCAAGACCTCAACATTATCGAGGCTTCATGATCACATTCAGACAAGCCACAGTCGGTAAGACTCCTCTGGACGAGTGATCAGCCCGACGCAGAGACCTCTACTTGACAACACACAACACTCACAAAAGACAGATAGCCGTGCCTCCGGTGAGATTAGAACCAGCAATCCCAGTAAGCGAAAGGCCGCAGAATCAAGTCTTAGACAGCGCGCCCCTGGGACTGGCGAAGGGTAATCAAATAGTGACCTCAAATAAACGTATCGCGTACAAAATACATATAACAATAATTCGCCAACAATTCGTACAGAAGCTGAAATAACATCTGGATTAAAAGTAAGCTTCACGCGCAAATGAAGTGCCACTTTATTCGACCGCAAAGGTGCATTTTCCCGTTCTGCCTGTCAGAGCTAATAATCTTATCCTTCCACACAAGTCTCTATTCACTGAGGCTATATACTCTACAGTTTGAGTGCGGTGCCAGAAATGAGTGCGGTATCTGCTAAGCGGACGATAAGAGAGCACGTTGATCTGAGAGTACCACCGCAGCACCGGATGATCTTGGAAATGTGTTGACGGTAAGATGTGGACACAAAGTCGGAGAGAAAATCGACTGGAAAGCGAGAAGAAACCTGTCAGTCCTGTATCGCGTTACTATAAATCTAAGGAGAGAAATGACAGTGGAATGGGGTGACTGGAATTCTATACCTTCTTGACATTACTCAGTGGTATGACAGGGGTGGAATAACACGGGCTGCAAATGGGATTTTACCACCTTCATGATGTTGGCTTTTTCTTTAACGGTTTGTGGTTATTTTAACCTATTTCCTTTTGTACTTCAAGTCCGTGGGCCGGGATAGCGTAGTCGGTATAGCGACTGGCTACGGACGAGATGGTTCGGGAATCGAATCCCAGTCGGGGGCGAGACTTTTCGCATCCTCCCAGACCGGTCCTCGTGCCCATCCAGCCTTCTTTACAATGGGTAACAGGTCCCTTTCCCGAAAGAAACGCGGCCGGGGCGTAACGTTGATTACACACATTCATCTAGCGCCGAGAGTAAAGAAAGAGTGGCGCTATACCTCTACTCCCCCTCTGGGCCTTCTTGGCCTGTTGCGGGGTGCACTTTACTTTTACTTCTAGCCCGACTGAGTTAGCGGTTGGGCCTGTCATGGTGTATCAGGAGAGAAGGGAGATTTGAAATAAAGACATTGGATTAATCTCAGACTTAAAAATTCAAACAATACAATTTCATAACAGGAGGGGTATTTCATGGCCAGCGCAATGTGGCTATCAGCTTTACAAGACAATGCTCCAAACAACAGAAATCTAACAATATGACGGGCACAAAATGGTAATATTTACGTGCCCACGTACTTAACTGATCGGGGTGTGTATTTCTCTCTAATAGAAATTTTTAAAATGTGTTAGCTTATACAGTACCATTTTATATTTGAAGAGGACTTTCCACAAGAAACATATATACATTTACACAAATAATAAGCTTTTTAAGGTGGAAATCTCGTCCACTGACTATATTTAAAATAGTTTCCTTTTTATACGTCCAGTAAAGAGCCTGAAGGTGGTTATTTTGGAGTAGCCGAAACATGTAGCTGCAATCTACAGTTGCTACTTTAACCTTTAAAAGCTTACTGGTTACGTGATGCACCAACAAGTTTAACATTCAAAAACTGTACGCTCTGCCTACACTGCATTTATGTGTTTTGTATGTATCTAAGAACAGACAGCGATTTGTGCCAGTTTCATCATGAAATGATTGGTTTTTATAACCGAGATGAAGTGTTTACTGCGCGGTGAAAAATTGGTCTTTAAATAAAGCGGTCTGCGCTTCGTCTGTAAAGGGTTAAAGTTGTGTATTGGCGGATTATATTCTGCTACTAAATAACAACTTGTTCTTACAAAAGAACCGACAACAGATACATCGCAATGCACTGCCACGCTTTATGTTTTTGCCTCTCGTGAAATACAAATCACACTGAAAACGCTTCAGACAAAACTGCCCATCTTCACACAACTACCTTCAAAATTATCTGTTTAGAAGAAAATTTTAGGCCTTAACCTCAATTTCAGCCTCGTGTAAAATACGGAATGACCACCAACACGAACAGAGAATAAACTCGCCTGACAAATTTTATATGCCACGTATCTTACTCAGACTTGGCTCGTCAGCCCCTTACCGCGGAGAACAGGTTGTGATCCCATCATCAAAACTTTCCTTCGTAAGAATGCAACGAGTTAGGTCATAGTGTGTGACTCCCCCAGTATTTATTTTGAAGAATTTGGTAGATTTTCTACGAAATTTCGTAGTGACATTACGCCACTAAATGCTATGCGAACAGCACAATTTATAATTTCAGAGAGTTAGTAATAATAATAATAATAATAATAATAATGTTGTGACGAACGCGCGAACTTGCGAAGTTCAAGCTTTAATTAAGACAATTTTTTAATTCTATATCGTTTAAAATAAAAACACGACAGACGTTTGAAACTTTTATTTCGCATCAAATCTCATAACAACTTCGACCTATACATGTGAAAATTTGTTACGGAGAGAGATTTAAAAAAAAGGTATACATTACTTAGAAAATATCTGTTCTTAAGAAAGCAGCTTTAGTCAATGTGAAAATATGAGCCTTCATTTAAAGAAATGAGTTTGAAGGTAAAAGATTGAGTCAGTGGCAGGGTCTTTGAACGAACTGGAAACGAAAAAAACGGTATAAATTTAACTATGTTTAATCTATAAGCTCTTCACAAATAAAATAAAAATGTAATAACAAAAATTATAACAAGTCTACAGGAGTATGGGCCTATGAAGTAGAAAGCAGGCTTCCAGATTTCTGTCAGCAACTCCCGTTGTGTAAAGTATAGGGTGATTCATTAGATGAAGAATAAGAGACCAACTTGATGTCACTAGTTATGTTATATTTCACTTCTTCTATGCTCAACATGTTTCGGACATTAATAAATCCATTATCAGGAGCCTGCGACTTTTCTATTGTATCACCACATTGGTCGTGTGTTCTTGTTTCGATGTGTGTTGGAGTTTCGGTGTGACTGGGTTGGGGTGGTATCCGTGTAGCAGGCTGAAGCCTGATACAATAGAAAAGTCGCAGGCTCCTGATGATGGATGTATTAATATCCGAAACATGTTTAGCATAGAAGAAGTGAAATAAAACATGACTAGTGACATCAAGTTGGTCTCTTATTCTTCAACTATCACAATGATGCACGGTCCAATAAAAATAATGATTCGCTAGTCTCCAGTCGTGGAGGATATGGTCTCTTTATTTAAAAAACGTGCTCTGTAGGGGCACCATTACATTGACAGCACGTAAGGATGGGTCGCTCCTACTCATGGCGAATTCACTTTAACACATCTAGTGTTTTGTGCGCATATGCATCTCTATTGCGCTCTATTAGGTGGTCCATATTTTGTATTTCCACTTAGAACTCCATGAACTTAAACTGCCGCCACAATTGAAAAATCAAGTGGATTGAGGCCACTCCACCGGACAACGGCGATTAATACAGTGACCTTGAAACTGCCGATCTAACCAATGGTGCACATGGATACCAATACAATTTATCCCTATGTATGGACACTTTTGAATCATCGTGTATTGGTGCTCAACTGACCAAGACATATCTGTCCACTTCACTCCATATCTGTATGAAGTATAACTTCCAACATGACAGTAAGTTGGACTCAGTATATAAGTAAAAGTGGAAATCGAAGCGTCACTTTCTCTTGACTGATCCACGTATTTATGTTGGGAATTTTTAGATTATAGGACTGTGAATTTTGTTCCTTTGTACATAGAACTTGTCTTCAAAGTTGGAGAGAACTAACAGATTCGAGAAAGGAGTTGCAAACAGTTTTTAATGTGCAACAACTTCCAGCGATATGATCCAGTGGCACTTGCAAACAGGGCAATGAACTTACGGATTCCACGCAAGAGACGGAAATTTCTGGAATAGCTGAGCAATATATTAGCTTCCTAAGGAAGTATGAGCTTCATGAATACATCCTGGTATTTCAGAAAAAAATACTCTACGAACAATTTACCATGTCTTATGTAGTTTCGTTCGTACATTCGCTCTCATACTATTAACCAGCGAAAGTAAAGTTTTCCCAATTAGCTGCTGATGAACGAGTCTAATTTCCATTTTACGAAACTTCTCCGGGTATACAAATTTGTTTCTGAAAGTTAGGGTTTTATTAAATAATCCTGGAGCACATAAAACAATACAACTTTAAACTTTCGAGTCAGAGTAACTCCAAAAGAGACCAATTCTTAGAATTTAAAGAAACGGTTTCAATCGCAGGAGTTATATAACCTGCAAGGCATGAGGGGTTGACACAGAGGACAGTATGCATCTAAGAGCTAGAAGAAAATAGTAATTACATTGTTAATTAAAGGCGAAGATGTCACTCTCGGATCGATCCCGGTGGCCGGTCGGTGTACGGCGGAGGTATGCAACCGGCCAGTCGCTGGATTGCGGATTCGGGTTGCGACCGCCTGTCGCGACGCACATCACACGTTTCTTGTGGACGAGATGCCGTCGTACCACATAAGAACGAGACACATATTCGCAGAGTACAACCAACAAGATGCAAAGTTTCACAATTTACTTATGCCTGTAAGACGCTTTACATGTTTCAGACGGTTTTCCCGTCCATCATCAGGAGCTCAAAACTGCACATACAGCGTCAGGTATTTGTCAGACCAATACTGCTACCTGCCGCTAGCCAGGCTAGCAGCAGGTATCGTATTTGCGATGCACGGACCTATGAATCTTAAATTAAAAAAAGAGACACATATTTGTATGCGCACTACATACAGATCATAAACGACTATGGACTAATACTTCGAATTGCTAACTATTGTTTAATTACGATATCACAATATCAGCTTTTTAAGCATATTTTAGAATCGTAACCCTGTGAACATTCCAATACGGGCAGTGCAATACACAGATTAACGTGTTGGGCTTATGTTCTGCTGTTCTAAAACACCTTAAGGCCACCAACCACAGCGCCGAAACATGTAGCAATTTAATATTTGTTATGAATTTATTTGAATTTTATTAACTGCATTTCTTGGTGGATGTACTACTTCACATTAAGCACTCAAAAGGTTGTTATGCTGTTGGCCAAAAAGTGTGAACTTCTGTGGACGTCTTTGACATTCAGTGGACCGCGCATCGTGATATATTCTTATAGTAAAACCAAAGAGATGCACTAATATCTCAAATTTATTTTTGGATAAGACTCTACATGTTTCGGACGGTTTCTCCGTCCATCATCAGGAGTCTAGCACTGTACACACAGCAATAGGTATATGTCATACAGGTTTTGCTGACTGCAAGTAGTCAGCAACACCTGTATGACATATACCTATTTCTGTGTGTACGGTGTTAGACTCCTGATGATGGACGGAGAAACTGTCCGAAACATGTAGAGTCCTAATCCAAAAATAAATTTGAGATATTAGTGCATTTCGTTGGTTTTATTATAACAATATTCTGTGGACGTCCTTTGAATTTTATCCTTTTCCTTTACAGTATTTAGTCCTGCGTGTCCTGAGGTACTGCATGAGTGAAGGAGGCGATGCCCAGATGTAAGGATACTGCTGATTGTTAAACAGGCGGTCCCGATGAGGTTACAAGGCGTGCACAGTCTAGGGCTGAACCGAAGAGCTACCAGAGCGTCACCAACAAAATTATCATAACACAGAATGTTCGCACAGGACCACGCCCGTCTGCCCATTCTTCGGTTTGTGACATAATATTAGTGGCTAATACATTTTTTTTCAGATTTTTGTTGAATTCCATAAAGGAGTTCTGGTCGAGTTAGCGTCTGTTTAGTCATATTCAGGCTCGGCAGCATTCGCAGTTCAAGTGAGGAAGTAAACGAGTTTATTCTCATACTTTACACTTAATATATCATCCTACATATATACTCCGCGGTGGCGTAGTTGTTTGAGGCACTGCGCTACAAGCCGGAAGGTCGAGGGTTCGATTCCCGATGGTATCATTGGAATTTTTCATTTACATAAACCTTCCGGCCGCACTGTCTCCCTGGGGTCGACTAAGCCTCTAAGAGAAATGAGTACCAAGGATATTTCCTAGGGGGTAAAGGCAGCCAGTGCGTAGGCCTGACAACCTTACTACCTTCATGTGCCGGTTGTCATAAAATCTGAGTGCCTCAGCCTTCTGGAACCCTCAGGGCCTGTCCAGGTCTGTACTGGAATTGCTGTACCTTGACACACACATTCTGTGACATACCATTTACGACACAACTCCTATATGTTTTGGAACCGGGGTGCCATTCTCAGGGAATCATTGTAAGAAAGGTATATAAGCCAAATCTTAAAATGCTAAAATACATAATACTGATGACCATAAATTAGAGTAATATGACATTAATTACCTTACGTATTTTAATACCTAATATCAAAATACTCTAGTTTATGCTCATCAGTTTTATGTGTTTTAGAGCTTAAGGAGGAACAAAACATATATGGGCATGTTGGCTTGTATACATTAGTTACAATCACCTCGCTGCCGAAACATGTAGGAGTTGATATGCGTCACAAATGGGGTATCACAGAGTGCACACGTCGGATGATATATTAACGGTAAAAACATGAATGGTAGGATTAACATAAAATTAACATAAAAACCTTACTTTTCATATTTATTGGCCATTTTTTAGTTAAATTTTGTTCATTAGGTCTAGACATAATACTGTTCAGCAAATAAAAGTTTCGTGAAATTGACGCATTAAAATTCATACTTTACTTGGGACTGATTTACGTTTTGCAAAACAGTTTCCACATTCTTTTAATAAAAGCCAACGAGATGCACTATTTCTCAACTTTATTTTCGTAAAGAACGCTACATGATTCGGACAGACTTACTGTCCATCATCAGCAGTCTTAATACTGTATTCACAGCAACAGGCATTTGTCATACTGGATATATTGACTGCCTGCTAGCGAGGTCAGGATGGAAGTTCAATCCTGACCTCGCTAGCAGGCAGTCAATATATCCAGTATGACAAATGCCTGTTGCTGTGAATACAGTATTAAGACTCCTGATGATGGACAGTAAGTCTGTCCGAATCATGTAGCGTTCTTTACGAAAATAAAGTTGAGAAATAGTGCATCTCGTTGGCTTTTATTATAAGAATATATCACGATGCACGGTCCCCTGAATGTCAAAGTTTCCACATTCTCCGTCTGATTTGGACAGAACTGGGTGTAGGAGATGTATACACAAATTAACTACTGAGTAACTGTAAGCCTAGTGAAAGCCATTCTTCACTTGAGGGCGTAAACGAATTTCCGTCCGTGCTTTCCACATTTATTTTCCGATTGGGTGAAATTCGGTAAAGTTATCTGCACACTAATGATGTTTAGTAGTGCTGAGTTTACTGCAAAAAATGGCACAAGGCTCTACTTTTTTCTTATGGCCGTAAATGAAATTACACTACGCTTGTACAGCGAAGCCTTGTGGCATCTTAAAAGTAAAGAGCGCCTTGGTAAACCCTGCTATACGAATTCCTTTTGGAGACGAACAGCTATACAAGTGCTCTGCAATTTAAGAAAGTCAAAACCCAGGCTATCGTAGGTCTATTACCTATCCCCAACATCAGCAGAATTCTGAATTTTCACGTAATATAAATGCAAGTAGGCTTAAGGTCGCCTGCATTCCGCATAGGAGTTAGTGGGCTAACGACGTGTTACGTGGCAAATCTAACATAGTGTTCAGTCAGATGTCCTACTCCTGATTCAAGAGTGCAATCTGCATGCATGTAGTTTGGTACGAACGTATGTCTTACATGAACCATAAATAATGGTACTCGCCAAAGTGATCGATGAGTCTCCTGCTCCGAGCACAGACTTCTCCTAAATGACGTAGTTGCTGGGTAAATGTCAAGAGTTGTCTGCCTTACTCTTCGGAACTATAGAAAGATAAATGGTTCTTGAGCATGTATGTCAGTCGTTCAGTATTGTTACTGAAGTACTCTACTTGAGCAATACACATTACAGTTCGGGATCCAGCTTTGCGACTATCTAAGAAATGCGAACCCCACTTAAGTAAGACATTTTCCTTGTATTTCCCCAACTTCTGCGAATAGCACAGCTGAGTCACGGACTGTGTACGTATATAGTGGATATCGGGAATTGTTAAATTTTATTCATGTTAAGAACTAAACAAACATATATAGAAGAACTCTGGACTGATGTAGGCCTTCAGAAGAGAAAATTCCGGACAACGTACAGTTTTGGTACGTTACGGCACAAGAAAAGCTCTGAAGGAAGCACTTTAATACGACGGATCTCATCAGAAGTGAAAACTGGTGTTCAGAATTTTGCAGGTGCACTAGGCCTACTTGATTTTAACTGTCAAGAACACTGCGAAATCCTCTCTCAGCCTGTGCACGGGACGGCCACATACAGGTGTGATGATACCAGAAGCTGTATAATAGAATTTTGACCTCCTAATGTTGAGCACATGATGCTCGAAACATGTAGAGGCTTGAAATAAAAACTTATTGTAAAACAAAAATTTTGTGCATCAAGTTGGTTAAATAAGTTAAGATAAATACACTGAGATGCACGGTCAGCGAAACATAAAAAAACTGCGAAGTCCGTTTACCATTTACTGTACCTGATGCTTTATAGCAAAACGCCCTTAAACTGAAATTTATTATTTTATTTGCAGTATGTCCGGGTCGCATGCGTATCGCCTAGGCCTGGATAAAATATCATGCACGAAAAAATTAAGTTTCTTATAATGGCACAGATATACAGTGAAACATTCCACAAACAGTCTTCAAGTTGGCACCGTGCATCAATGACAATTAAACACTTTATTATCCAACTAATGCACAATATATAATATGTACATACAATTAAAATTATAAAATATTTAAAAGTGTTCCAACATGTTTCGGATCACAGAGGATCCTTCATCAGGGAGCCTTGTACAGTGCTTGGCTAAACATTACAAGAATGATTCTATCATGTCCGTTGACATGGACAAGGTCGGTGTTATGGCAGCACACACGCACAATGGGTCAGAACATGCTGCCACAACACCGAACTTGTCCATGTCAACGGACACGATAGAATCATTCTTGTAATTTTTAACCAAGCACTGTACAAGGCTCCCTGATGATGGATCCTCTGTGATCCGAAACATGTTGGAGCACCTTTAAATATTTTATAATTTTAATTGTATCTACATATTATACAGGGTGTTTCACGACTTTAGGGCATAACTGCAGGAGGTGATTTCCTAGGTCTTTGTGATCAAAAAAGTTCATATAAACATGTGTCCGATTTTGGACGGTTACGGAGTTATGAC
>Ga0131853_10027534_pt1 | contig 10198 bp, 1 predicted proteins | sample TergutLab28metaG_FD_92764 | JGI IMG/M metagenome (GOLD analysis project Ga0131853, IMG submission 92764) | Labiotermes labralis P1 segment gut microbial communities from Petit-Saut dam, French Guiana - Lab288 P1 (version 2) (version 2) | ecosystem: Host-associated > Arthropoda: Insects >... | reverse complement strand
GTTGTTGTTGTTGTTGTTGTAGTGGTGGTGGTAATGGTGGTGGTTGTGGGGGTAGTAGTAGTAGTAGTGTTGGTGGTAGTAGTAGTAGTAGTAGTAGTAGTAGTAGTAGTAGTGGTGGTGTGGTGGTGGTGGTGGTATTATTATTATTATTATTATTAGTAGTAGTAATAGCATTAAATGTTGCAGTCACAGCAACAGTGGTAGTGGTAGTGGTGCTGGTAGTGGTAGTGTTGTTGTTAGTGGTGGTGGTGGTGTTAGTGGTGGTGGTGGTGGTAGTATTATTATTATTATTAGTAGTAGTAGTAGTAATAGCATTAAATGTTGCAGTCGCAGCAACAGTGGTAGTGGTAGTGGTGCTGGTAGTGGTAGTGTTGTTGTTAGTGGTGGTGGTGGTGTTAGTGGTGGTGGTGGTGGTCGTGGTAGTAATAGTAGTGTTTTTAGTAGTAGTAATGTGTACAGTAGTAGTAGTAGTAATAGCAGTAGTAGTTGCAGTCGCAGCAACTATAGGTTTACTAATACTACTAATACGAGTATTAGCAATATTAGAGCTGCTTTATTCTTGGAATACCTCATTCTTTAACAATAAAATAAACAATAGCTACATTTACAAATTGCTCTATAATAAGAAATGTGTTTATTTAAAGACATTGTCACAATTATATAATAGCCGTAAAAGGTATTTGATTGTAGAGCAAATTTTATGTTTTTACGCTGTGCGTTGCGACACAATTATTACAATGTCAAATCAACCAATTTTAGGTTTGCTATAATTTAATTTTACACAGTATCTTCTAAATGTTTATAGCTTTAAAGTCCCATCATCTGGAAGATATTTGTCCAAATACAAACATTATACTATAATATATTTCCACGTGTGTGCTATATGGTGAGACATCAATGTGCGTTTACACAGCAGTAGAAGCAGTTGTATGGATATGAGAGTGGTGAAATGTTACCGACAGGGGAAGACAAAAGTACTAGTAGAGAAACCTGTTCCTTTACTACTATGCCGCCACAAATACACATGATCAGGCCTTCCATCGAACTCGGGCCTCTGCACAGAGCTACAGATTACTAACTGCCTCAGCCATGCTATGGTTTGTATTAACAGTTGCATATTTTACAAAAAAAAATTAATTTACGTAGTTCATATACTCCGAATTAGGAGAGATCATTTCCTTAAACAACCTTCAACATTTGCTCTTGTGTTTGGTACTTTCTGTGAGTTACGAAACAAATAAATTTATATTATTGAGGTGAAGTTATTCGCGGAAGGGTTAAACATTAATTCTGCGTGAGACTATATTTTCCGTAAACCTTAAACAATTGTATAATGTCTTCATCTTTAGGAGATAGCCATTTCACCTATCAAAAACACCCATTCTTTCTCCTGCTTGTAAGTAGAGTCATAAATCTTTTTCCACACAGCATATGGATTTGAGAAGCGATATCGGTGGTACGAGAAGACTACCGTAATTTAGAGGGTCTTACTTCCAACAGTCACCGCTGTAGCGCAGTGATTAAGGTGCTGTGCTAAGGAAAGTCGTTGATTCGATTCGAGATAGTGTCATTGGAATTTTTTATTCACATAATCCTTCCGATCGCACTATGTCCCTGGGGTCGACCCAACCTCTAACAGAAATGAGTACCATGAGCATTTCCTGGGGGGTAAAGGCGGCCGGTGCGTAGGGCTGGCAACCTTACCACCATCCTGTGCCGTTGTCATGTAATCTGGAAACCTTAACTTCCTGGAACATTCTGGGCCACCCCAGGCCCTTAACGGTACTGCTTTTACGTCCAACAGTCATCGATATGACGCCAAACCTGTGCTAAACAAGATGAATCTCCTCCACATCCTTAAATACTGTGTTCTGAGGAAGTTTCAATTTTAATAATATTACTGTACTTCAGTCCATACGCCTTGCCTAAATTTACCATTCCCCTTCGGACTCTTCCTATTTAATACTTTTAGCAATAGTTCATCTCCCCCATGCGTGCTACATGGTTTGCCCATTCCATTCTCTTTATATAATTATCATCTTAGTAGATTCGAATCAGAAACCTCCTTGTTGAAAGCAAAAGCCAGCTTCATCTGCGGAATTAAGTCTTAAAGTTTTAGCTTACTTTTCGTCGAAATGTTCTTGCGTTCTTAAACGGCTATATATTTTCTTGTGTGTTAGTTTAAACCTGCAGTCAAACCTATCATCCATTTTACCTATCGACAAACTAGAGCATTTTAACTGCTTTGTTATATTTCGAGCCCATTGACCATCAAATGGCGGTAGAGGCTGAAAATTTGAATGCTTTATGGCGACATGACAGCAATTGCGTTAACCGTTAATTTCGTTATGAACCATAACGTACAAGTAATATTATCACCATCACAGGCTCTCAAACACGCGGTTCGTATGTGTATTGCAACTGGAGCAATTCAGGCAGGAAGGGTTTCCATTGTTCCTCTGTAGCTGGGGATAATATCGCCATTTATATGAACACAAGCCCTATCTCACAAAGAACTGTTTACATCTTGCCCTAAAAGGTCCCATTGTGTAACTGCAACGTGGGTTAGGAACAGACCTTTGTTAATTCACGTGTAAAAGTTTATAACCATATCATGTCTTCTCTTTTAGAGTGGCTTGTTGTGTTCATTAGATTACGTCGGTTCAGACACTAAGGACTATTTTGCTTTATAAAATTACAGGCAAGCGCTCTAATTTATTAGTCCAGGGCCGTCTGCAATTACAATCACTAAGTTCTCAAAAATTAGCATAATCATTTCTTATTATCCTTCATCTTCCACTTCTTCATCTTCCTCTTCAGTTGTAACAGACATATTTTATGTCACACAATTTCGCTCCATGGAAAAATTCTTTTAGAATACTGTTTTTTATTGTTATACAGGGTTATTCAAAATTGTTGTCGGGTTTTCAAAAACTTGTCATACACAATACACTTGAGATAGGAGTATATGTATTTTTTATTTAATATAACAACACTTCAAGTGTTTGTTACATACCTTACAGATGCTCTTTGGGAATTTCTAGATCCATCGGTGCAACTGTATAATCCTATCTCAAGCGTATTGCGTATGACAAGTTGTTAAAACCCTGACAATCATTTTGAATAACCCTGTATTTCAGCTTGTGACACTTCTAAAACTGCAATGAACGTTGTTGCGGAAACTCTATGTATCGGTCTTCAAGAATTAACAGAAACGTAAAGCAGATTTTGTAGCATAAGAACCAATATTTTATGTTACTTATATTTCAGGATTGAAGACCGATACGTATTTACCGCTACACTTAGGTTTTCTTCTATAACTGATATTTTTTAGAACTATTTTTTCTCTCTTCTGGAGGAATTGTGATGTTCATTTACAAAAGATTTTACATTTCTTCCCACTACAGAAGCGTAAATCGAAGAAACAGATTTTTGTCCTTTCTGAAGTAATTACAGAATTGTTATTATTACACCAAAATTACTTTTTGATGAAATGTATCAACGCGTAGTCTTGTAGAATGATACAAACTTATCAGAGGAAGCTGATGTTACCATATTTTACCCTGAGGAAAAGGGAAGCAGGTTTCTCTTTGGCACCTTTTTGTCTCACTATGTAGTACAAGCATTACTTCCAAACAACAAGTTAATATCACGAGAACTTCAAATATCAGTCAGATACACAACAATAAAACATTCAGTATATATACACAACACTTTAATAAGGAGATCATACAACTATATATTTCGGTTGTTTAACACAACCATAAACAGAAATGCATACAGAAGGAAATCATATGTCCATAGCAATACATTGTGAAGCACGAAGCCTGATTATGGTTGTTTTACACAACCGAAACGTGTAGATCTTTGGATCTCCTTAATGAATTGTTGTGTATAGACTGATTCCAATTGTTACGTACCGGTATTGACAGAACGGGAAGAAGCACAGTAAAATTATCAATAAGATTCTTTGCTCTATTTAAATACCTTCCAACAGAAAGCACCTGCAGCCCTCTTGTTGTCCCCTATCTCCCTCTCATGTCTGTTGGACACACGTTTAGCTGCCTGGCAGTGATTCTGATCTTGGTGGGCGACACAAACGCTCAAAATTCAAGTTTGGTGTCTTATTTAAAAATTCCATTTACACTAGCTTTCATCCTGGACATTGGAATTCATATTGTTGTGGGTGGAGAACAATTTGTTTTGGTGATTTTGTATTTGTTCCAAAGGCAAGAGAATATTGCTTGTTGGTTTGAGACTGCAAATACATGAAGTTATTTTGTACTATGATCCTACACAAATAGTAGTAGTAACATTTGTCTGTTACAGAGAATTTTTGAATTAATAAATATATTTGACAGTTTGCGAAACTCTTATTTATTCTCACTTACTCCTCTATGGCTTTCACGTCAGCATACATTTTTTAACTTGGGTGTGCAATTCTCTAGTTGCATGTATTCGGAGAGACATATTTTCAAAAAACTATATATATATTTTATCTTTAAACAAGTCCACAAAGGTCACATTATTTCCTCCACTGCAATAAACATTCAAATACAAAATGATGTACCTTGGACAGAAATACATTCTGAAGTTTTCAATAACTAATTCCCTGTGACGGGCGTCTTGCTGAGAGCCTGAGAGTGATTCAACTGTTCAAACGAAATAAACAAGGAAAACTACGTTTTCAAGTGTTTGCTCTAGGCGCCATATTAGTCCACATCTTTTCAGCACACACCCACCTAACCTGATCTTTCCATTGATGTTTTCCACTAGATTTCGCTCAGACGTTCTGAAGTAAATTTATTTTTCTGCGTCCCAGAAGTAAGTTTCAGTATATCCCTTATTTGGGCCTAACGGCAAATAATCTACAAATTCTGATTTGGAAATATGGCTGCATTTACGAAGGCTACTGAGACACATGTCTTTACTAAGCAGACTAACTAATTACTTATCAGAAAAATAGGACTTATTCACATCTGACTAGTTTCGGGTGAACTTTTTATGTCCAACTTCAGGGCAATCTAAGATGTATTCTACTTTGGAATTCAAATTTCATTAAAGTTCTTTTAATCGTTGCACCGTGCATTCTGTATTTTATTTATACATACCATCACATACACACACACACACACATATATATATATACATATATATATATATACAATTTAAGAGTTCTAAAATTTATATTAAAACATTTAAAACGCTCCTACATGTTTCGATGTATAACTTTAGCAAGGAACAATATATGCTCCCTGAGGAAGATCGTATGATCGAAACGTGTAGGAGTGTTTGAAATGTTTTAATGTACATTTTAGATTTCTTAAATAATATATATATATATGTGTGTGTGTGTGTGTGTGTGTGTGTGTGTGTGTGCATGTGTTGGAGTGTGTAATTAAATATCCATTAAATGTGTTGCGAGATCCTGAAACCATTGAATGCAGTAAAATATTTAATTCTTCTAGAATATGACGCCATATCATGTACCACAACAAATTAACCTTCATTGACGTTAGTGACAAACTCGAATCTCGCAAACCAATTAAGATCAAACACTAAAGAAAAAGAAAATTAAAGTGTTCAACGACTTCATTATGCACCGTAGTTCTAAGGCTGTTGTTTTGGGTTTTACTGTACTCAGTAGCTTGGTCCATGTCTGGAAGATCAGATGCAGTGTACATAAGCCTACATTCATAAAGCCGGAGATACGGAGGTCACTCCTGGTAACACATATAAGCTATATTAAGCAGGGAAACTTACAAATACTCATTTTGTTACTTGTTGTATCCATGTTTTGGAATTGGGTACTTCACGTGCTTATTACATGGGATATATTGTGCCTCAGCCAGTACAAGCAGCATATGACGCGACAGACCAGTTTCAGTTTTTCACTATGTTCTCTATGTGTGATTGTGTGTTTGCGTAATAAATGCACGTCATGCAAACATAGACCTACAAAATTATTATAGTAAATTATCCACTAAGTTTCGTCTACCCACAAATAATAGATACGTTTAACTGACTAGGTTCTTTGCATAAATTATTTCAAACAATAATACCAAATGCAACAGCAAAACTGTATCTCCTTTTTGACAAATTTGGAGATCATCACGTTAAATAAACATAAGATAATTTACGTCGAAACGTCTGCAAAATAATAAATTAAAAAGTCTTCGTAACAAGCTAAGACTTAAAGCGTCATCTTCAAAGGCGTTCTTTTAAAAATATAAAATATATTCAGTTATTTACATTCAGTATTATTGAACCAGGAATAATAGGTATTGTACAACAGTTAAATTGACGTCTATAGTAAATAAACACCAAACCTAATTAAACTTTAGATTAATTACGTATGAAAAAGAGTTCACCAAGAGACATATAGAGGGGGTGCCAAAAAATATATACACATTTTAAGAAAGGAAAAAACTGTATTAAAATTGCTCCTCGAACGATAAACGTGCTTCCAACATTTTCTTTGAATGTCCTGCCTGTCGCATGGTGAAGCTAGCATTCATTTCATTAACGCCATTTTTTGAGCGAACGTCCTTCTACACATTGCTACCGTAATTCAATTCAACTTCGGAAAGTAATACATAGATAACATCTCTTAAAATATGTATACATTTTTTGGCACCCCCTGTATTTTGCTCGCTGTTAGATATTACACCTATTATTCGTCACTGTACTACTCTTACCTATGAAAAGCGTCATAAAATATATTAAAAATCAAATCAGAACCTGTCGTGGCTCAAGCGGCTGGTCGTCAGTCTGTCACCTTAGATACGCCATTTCCATTTCAGAGTCTGTGATGTGGGATTTGTAGTGGAAAATGCGGCAGAGAGACAGGATCCATTTTAAGGAGCACTGCTGGAAACTTAATGATTTTTTAGTACTTGTATCCATCCATCTACTCTCGACTTCATATAAACTTAGCCACTGATATATGCAATGAATGAAACACGGTCTGAAACTCGACCTGCCATGTTCAACATTCCTTTAGACTAGCCCAAAATAGTATGAAAATCTTTGTGAAAATTTCACGTCTATAACTTTTTACGAGCACTAGACAGAAGCATGCTAATTAGTCTGATATTTAATTGGAGTTTTCTCCCCTTCTTTCATATTTCACTCCTCACTCAAAAACAAATCGCGGATTCATAATTTAATCTTGAGGAAGACTAACTGTCTCATTAACATCTTCTTCAACATGCAAGAATAACAACACAAGATGTTAGGCCGTTCGGTCATTATGTTACAAGATCTCCGAAATATCGGCGAGAATTACTTTTTTTAACTCGCGCCTTAACTTTGGCTGAGTCTTGCTTGGTTGGTAGTGGCGCAGCTACAAACGTTCCCTCGATGGTTGCAACTCGAAAACTGGAACAAAAACTTTAATTAAAGTCTCACTAGCAAGGAGAGAGAAAGAGAGAAAGACAGAGAGAGTGACAGCAAGCTGCTCTCGGAACACCAGGAACATTGTTCTGTCAGTGTGGTGCTGTTATTAGTCATGTCATACTACCACGACCGGCCTGATTTTCAACGGCGCACAAGTCAGCCATACGTTTAAAAGAAAAATTGGTATATTGGTCACCGTCATTTTTTTAAAGTGGCTGGAAGAGAGAGTCGATTTTTTTTAATCATGTCGTCCGTAGCGTTGGACAGTTAGGCTTCTGTCTGTGTGTAAGGAGTCCTGCTAGAAAGCCCTGTTATCATGAATGAACTGTTTTTTAATATTCCATTCCCTCTATAAAAATACCGCCATCTTTCTTCTTTTACCACAAAAACTTTTACTTAAAATATCCCTGAATTTAAACACCATACTGCAATCAATGCTGTGTACCCAGAGGTCTTGAAAAATGTGTAAATACACAACAGGAAGGCAAGTCTTAAATCAGAGCTTGTAAATTTTTACGTACGATAATTTTATAATGACTTGTTTTTGTAATATAAATTTTTGGTTTTGGTAATTATACAAAGAAAATCTGCAAACCAGACGCTTAGCTCTTCCTTTATCAATAACGAAATATATGATTTACAAATTTAAATCTACGACAGGAATAATGGTTTTCGGATTATACCCTTATTATTGAGCACCAAATACAACTCCTGAATCACGCCACTGTAGCTTTAGCATATGATACACAAATACATACCGTTCATTTGCGACAAGATTGTCACAACGCAAAATTTGCATTTTTGAGTTATAGTATAGAAAGAAACGTTTGCTTATGCGCTTTTAACAGGTATAGTGTCATAACGCAGTTTGCAAGACTCGCCGCTGGAGAGCAGTTGTGTCGTCGTTGCACTCATAGAAAATTATAGCACTTCAAAACCTTTAAACGTTTCTCCTGAAAAATCACAGATTTTGAGTTGTGACGCTGTTGTTGTGACGTTGTTGTTGTGACGCTGTTGTTGTGACACTGTTGTTGTGACGTTGTTGTTGTGACGCTGTTGTTGTGACGTTGTTGTTGTGACACTTGTCGCAAATGAGCGATATCTAGGATTTAGTTGGGCTGAAAAGGCTTTAGATAGCGTTGGATTAACGAAATATTTACCTAAAAAATATTGATATATTCAATATTATAGCCATCCGTTTTGATAGGTACAACAGATATTAATAGTCCAAGTTTCGCTGCCATATAACAAGACTGGAAGGGCTAGTGAATTGTATAATAACTTTTCCACATCCATGTTGTCGTTTAAAGAAAATCTGTCCGGCTTCTATTCGTGAGACTTGCCAGTGGTTAAAATTTCCACTGAATGGGTTACAGGCCCAGAGCAGGGTAAGTCCAGTGGTAGAATTGCTACATTTAGCCTCTGGACTATCATGTTTGGGGATGGCATTTCATGCATTCCTGGGGAAACTCGGTCGTCATTTCCTCGTTTGTGAGAACAGGGTATACCACGAGAAATAGAATACCTCGAAATAGATAACCCACGGCAATGAAACACTACTCCCCAACTGGCAGAAAGAATCATGATAGACCTTTGAACAGACTTCTGGATACGTGAGACCGGAAAGGGTCAACAAGTGGCCCAAATCCATGAAGATGTATGATGATGATGATGATGATGATGATGATGATGATGAACAAATATTATGTATATTTGAATATTCCTTGATTCTTTGTCTCCTTACATTCAGTACTACATTAAGAGTTCTGTGTGAAAACATTAGTGCAATTTACCCATCCACTTATTAAACTTAATTTGAAGTTCAGGTGACTGTGCATCGTGATAAATTTTTATACCAAAACCAACTAGATGCACTAATTTCTCAAATTTATTTTTGGAATAAAACTCTACATATTTCGGAGAGTTCCTCTGTACATCATCAGGAGTTTTTTCACTTTACACAGTAATGGTACATGTCGTACAGGTTTTACAGAAGGCTTGCGGGCAGAATCAGGACGGAAGGTCCTCATCCTGCTCGCAAGCTGTCAGCAAAACCTCTATGACATGTAACATTGCTGTGTGTACGGTGAGAAAACTCCTGACGCTGGACGGAGGAACTGTCCGAAACATGTAGAGTTTTATTCCAAAAATAAATTTGGGAAATTAGTGCATCTAGTTGGTTTTATTACAAGTATCAAATTTAAATCTATCAAAGATATCAATATAAATATTTCTTCAAATTACAAGATCTAATATGTCAAGGAGATGTAGGCTTGTCTGTGAACACGGTCTACGATGGTAAAGTGAAAGCGGTTGTGATAAATAGCTGAAACTAACAAGATAAATGCAGTGAAAATTATCTACAGTATTTTAGTGTGGATACGTTTTGGAGTACATGCCTTTCTCTTCCTTATACTGCGTTTTCCTACGTGCATTATTATGGCGTTACATTATGAAATTATGTTACTCTGATGAAGTAGGAGAGATATGTCTCTAAATTTGGGTTAGTTTGGACGGTCTCAGAAAACCCGCAGAACCCCCGTTTTTATAGTGGGCGGCTGGTTAAGAGAAAGGCCTGGAAACCTCGAAGATGAATTAGGAGTATTAATCACTCGATCTTAACATATATTTCGATGGTCTGGACAGGGTACAGTAGACAAACCCAGAAAGAAATGGCAGAACAGCAATCAAATTAATCCGAAAGGAAGAGAGCGTGAGAAAGCATGACTAAGAACCCTGAACCATTTTATTAGTAGTGTGGAAGCTTTATATATATATATATATATATATATATATATAT
>Ga0131853_10027533_pt1 | contig 10198 bp, 5 predicted proteins | sample TergutLab28metaG_FD_92764 | JGI IMG/M metagenome (GOLD analysis project Ga0131853, IMG submission 92764) | Labiotermes labralis P1 segment gut microbial communities from Petit-Saut dam, French Guiana - Lab288 P1 (version 2) (version 2) | ecosystem: Host-associated > Arthropoda: Insects >... | reverse complement strand
AGATATAATTTACTGTGGGGCCAAGATATAATTTACTGTGGGGCCAAGATATAATTTACTGTGGGGCCAAGATATAATTTACTGTGGGGCCAAGATATAATTTACTGTGGGGCCAAGATATAACTTACGGCGGTGGTGAAGCGATGTTCACCTGCGGAGATTTGGGGTGTGACACGGTTTTTAACGTGCAGTGAAATCTACATGTTGCCCACATAGTGTGTTTACGAGTTTCTTTTGACTCTCACAATAAATGACGATTAGATTTTTAACCTAAAGGCATTAACCGGGTAGACTTTCTAATGGATAATCTGCGTGCTCCGTCTGACAGGAACTGTGTTTGTAATGAAATTCTGCAAGGTTCTCCTGTCGTATATCACATCTACACTCATTAACCATACGGAATTTAGATTGGGCGCCAATCCCGTCCCCGTAAAGCAGTATGGTATTAAACTACTTTTAAACTAGTAACATTATAGTTTATATATGAAATATAGTCTTGAACAAGAAGGATTAAATATTCATGACATCGATAATCCCCAGAAACAAATTGTGTTTCTCAATTACATACACATTTTGTATCAAATTTTAATTTACTCTTCGATGAGGTACCTTTCAGAAAGGAATATAAAAGTCATTTGAGCTTCAGCTCATATTTTCTCTCCGCAGATTCTGGGTACGCATGCAGCTGTCGCCAATATGAAAGAACGACCTCTCGACAGAGAATTTCTAGACCTTCCTCAGTCTTGAAACGAATTCTGAGATGGTCATCAAAAGTCAAATTTACTCCTGCATGTTTCTAATGCAGCCTTTCACCCCTCCCCCCGACTTCGGTTCGCTAAAACGGCACCCCTTCTTGTGACTGACCCAAAATTATTTCCAAATTACGCATTTCACCATTAATCATAAAATTAAAATTCTGCTGCCACTGTCTCAAGCCACTTAGTTCCCGACAGTCTACAGTCAGCAATTTCCACTGCCCTTTCCCAGAAACACGACCGGGCGAAAACAAGAACCATTGAAACCTGATAGATTTAAGAGTTATCTCCCAGCCTCTTTATATCCATTTACTCATCTCATATTCTTCTTACCGTTCCCTTCTTTAGACTTCAGAGGGCCAAAAAGAAAACTACTACCAGTAACTTTCCATCTTTATTCTATGCCAAATATCTGCTTGTATGAAACCAAAGAACAAACAACAACAACAAAAAGTTTAGTGCGGGGTGAATGACTCAAAAACCGCTCGGCATTCACAGTCCTCTCTAAGTGGCTGGGCTAGCAGCTAGCTCAGACGACACCCTTTCGGTTTTTTAACTCTTTCAAGACTTCATTTTAACCGAATACTATATAAAGCTGCAGTGGTGTAGCTCAGTCAGTATAGCGACTGACCACGGGCTGGACGGTTTATTAACTCTTTCAAGACTTCATTTTAACCGAATACTATATAAAGCTGCAGTGGTGTAGCTCAGTCAGTATAGTGACTGACCACGGGCTGGACGGTTTTTTAACTCTTTCAAGACTACATTTTAACCGAATACTATATAAAGCTGCAGTGGTGTAGCTCAGTCAGTATAGTGACTGACCACGGGCTGGACTGTTTTTTAACTCTTTCAAGACTTCATTTTAACCGAATACTATATAAAGCTGCAGTGGTTTAGCTCAGTCAGTATAGCGACTGACCACGGGCTGGACGGTTTACTAACTCTTTCAAGACTTCATTTTAACCGAATACTATATAAAGCTGCAGTGGTGTAGCTCAGTCAGTATAGTGACTGACCACGGGCTGGACGGTTTATTAACTCTTTCAAGACTTCATTTTAACCGAATACTATATAAAGCTGCAGTGGTGTAGCTCAGTCAGTATAGCGACTGACCACGGGCTGGACGGTCCGGGATCGAATCCCGGTGGCGACGAGATTTTCCGTCCTTCCAGCCTCCTGTAAAATGGGTCCGGGGGTAAAGTGCGGCCGGAGCGTGCTGCTGACCACTCACCCCCTTCTAGTGCCGCGGTCATGGAAGAGTAGTGCTATACTTCTACCCACACTCTGGGCCACACCGGGCCTGTAACGGGATCACTTTAACTATATAAAGCTGCAGTTCGTTCCGTGCAGCAAACACTATCTGTCCCCGTTACAAAACAGTTCTTGCTGTGCAGGAAGGCCGTGCCATGGTTAAGGCGGTTAGTCACCGGCCTCTGACTGCAGAAACCCGGCTTCGATACCAGGTCATTCCATGTAAGATTTGTGAGCAAAGTGGCATTGGGACAGGTTTTTCTTCGGATCCGTCGGTTTTCCGCTGCAGTCTCTTTGTACTAACGCTTCAAACCCATTTACACCTACATGTTTCTCCTACCATAACGACAAACGACGGCGCACTTTCCATCAAACAATGCTCTTTCGGAACTCGGGGAGCATTTGATAGAAAAGTACTTTCGCTGGACGGGGAAGTAACGCTGTTCTGAAGACCATACAAAACACGATAATGCAACATGTGGGTAGAACGTAAAATTTGGTGATGCATAAAGTAACCACCAGGCTTTCAAGAGTTAATAGCACATAATTTTGCGTAGTTACAAAAGAGGCGTTTCGCGAACAGCCCTTCTCGTTAAAACTTACATAAACCTACTGAGCAGCCCAGCTTTCCAGAATTATACTCATGCAGCATCTTCAATGAAATTAGGCCATTCCAATTCCGAATTTTATTAACTATGTAACTCCAATAAAGCCCACCTTGAAAAGCTAATGGTGGCTCATCTAGTTAAGAACTTTGCTACATTTTATGAAATTCAACGTTTCTTTACTGTTCATGTAAGTTCTCCACTCTTTCCTACCCTAAGCAAAATAAAAACAGTTGAAATCCTGACACCCTACTCTTTAAGATCTCTTTTAATACTATCTCCCTGAGTTTCTTACGGCTTTCTTTTAGGTGTATCTACCAAACTTTCGTGTCTTTCTCATGTCACTCTCTCCCACATGTCTCTCCTGTCTCACTGCTCGTGATTTTTTATCTTCACAATATTTGATGGTGGATAATGTCACTGAGCTACAATTTATACCATTGTCGCAATTCTTCTGTTTCTTTCCCCCTCTTAGGTCCAGACATTTGCCTCAGCATTTTATCGTTAACGTTCTTAGTGTGTTCTTCGGTTACTTCCTTGGATAGTAAACAAGAAGGAAAATTATTCTGCGAAGAATCATCGTCATCATCATCATTGTATAACTGTAATGGCTGTGGTGCTGGCGGTACCTTTGACGGTAGAAACGACAGAAATATTATCTGGATAACACATTTCTCGAAAAATTAAAACTTCCTATTCTATCCAGACGCATAGTTCTAACAGCAAAACAGTTCAGTGGCCTTGTAACAAATGGCATTATGGACAAGCGCGACCCCTCCTAATAAAATCAAGAACCCATAAACAACGTTCAGCAGAGCGGAAAGAAGGGGGATATGAACTTGTGACTATTAAATCCGTGGACGTACATGGCTGTTTACAGCACAGTAGGCAGAAAGATACGCGTCACTTGCTGGAAGAAATTCGGTTCAGACATACGTCAAGTCCACGTATAAGAACTCTTCTAGTCCCTTCAAATCAACTGTAAAATAGCGGGGAATCGAGGAATGATTCAGCAGTAACAAAGAGAAGTTCGTTGATTTATCCTAGCCAATTCCACGAAGCAGAGTCCCTCTTGAGAAGCTAAGAGCTGCTCAAGTAGTCCAAGAAGATCTTTGCCGTTTATAAACCTCGAACCTTCATCGCTGTACTAAAAACAGTCCACTAATGGTCCATATACTAGGCGAGGCCAATCCAGTCCACACCCTATCATCCTATTTTTATTTATTTAAGACCAATTTTAATAGCATCGTCTCATATACAGCTAGATCTTCCAATTCATGTTTTTCTTCATGCTTCCCATCAAAATGTGTAAAAATTCCTATTCTTTCCCATGCATGTCTCATGCTCTGTCCATCTCATACTCCTTGATTGAGCCGCCCTAATAATATTTGTTGAGGTGTACAGAAATTAAGTTCATTATGCAGTCTTCTGCAGACCCCTGTTATTTCTTCCATATTAGGCCGAAATGTCTAATACAAGATGTCAAAATTCAAGGAAATCCATTCGGTAGTTTCGGAATTGCAACATTCAGACCAAGCAACACGACTCCTTATTGAGCGTTCGCTTGGTGTACTCGTACTGATAATATGCACTTAGAATACAAATTCTGTTCTGATGTCTCCACAAGTAACAGAATCAAACATGGCGAATTCAATAATTTTTGGCGTAATTTTATTTGCTAATAATTCTTTGCTTTATTTAAAGTATTCTAGTTCCATAATTCAAAATATCCGTAAATTTTAAATTCTCAGTATGGTCAGAGGGGCGTCAGGCTAGGGCACGGTACCTCGAGTCTCTCTCAAAACTAGTTGGCAAAAGTAAACTGCAAGTTACAAACCCGAAAAATTCCGTATTTTTAAGCACGTGGGTATTTCGTCACGTGGGATGATACAGTGTCATTAGCACTCGCTAGCAAGTTTGCTATAGGCTCATGCTACGTTGAAACAACAGTGTGCTTTGTGGTGGATTAGCAGACGTATTCGAACTGTAGGTAACACCACTGTCCCACCTTGAATTTGGTGGTAGTAAAGACCTTCGAAACAGTAAATATCTGTCAAACAAAATTGTGTCACAATCCAAAAGGAAAAAATCTTCACAGTCATGTTGTGAGAAATGTAAATCTCATTGAGGCCAATTTATTTTTGGGGTCCTTAATTTGGTGAACCACAATTTACAGCAGGTAGGATGCCCAGTTAACTTCCAGCATAACCAAGTAATTAATTACATTTCAACTTCATCTATCAGTCGACAAGTCAGCAAGTCATTAACTTAATTAGCTAGTTACTTATTTACATTTCAAATGACTTTAATTCCATGTTATATTTTACACTGGCACTATAACATCGACCCACTGTTACGCCATCTTCAATATGTATACAGATCGTGTTCACTCATCCATCTTACAATCCCGCTATTTCATAAAACTTTACACTTGCATAGTCGGAGTGGTCACGTCCCTCACTTGGGATCCCTGTGAATCGTTCGGTTACTTAGTTAATTTGTCATGTAGTGGCACTGACAGTTATATATACATACAGTTTTTTTTGTGGCGTAACAGCCAAACGCGGTCCTTGGCCACCTCATTGTAGAAGTTTCTGGATCACACACAATTACACACACACACACACACGCGCGCGCGGTAGTACTTCTCTGAACGAGTGGCCAGCTCGTTGCAGAAGCCGCTGCCTACACGACACACAACAAACACAACAGACGAACATCCGTGCCCTCAGCGAGATTCGAACCTGCGATCCCGGCAGTACAGCAGCCGCAACTTAAACTTTAGACCGCATGGCCACCTGGATCGGCATATACATAAGTGATATAACTTACTTCCACAACATTATCTGCTGAAATACTACAATGCCCTCGCATATCCGTGACAACAGAAGTCTCTTGTGACACTGTATGCATTGCCACCCATCAGCAGGACCAGACATCTTGAATGGGAAACTATTAGCAGAGAGCAGCCCTTGGGGTCAAAACCCTCATTTCATCACTTTGTATGAATGAAGGAGAGTGGGAACATACGCAGCATGATGCTTCTTTGTTTCTCCGAACAATGCATTGAATCACACAGCCAGGCAACTGAAGAGCAGTCCCTTGCTTCGACGAACAGCGGACGATAAATACACTGTCGTATGGTTTCACTTCTTTTTTGTTAAAATATTTGATTTAAACGTTCGTTGTGCTTGTAGTATAATTCTCCTTAAACACTTCTATAACAAAATTAGGTTTCAATTGCTCATCAGCTTTTTCATGGAATTTCTCAGGAAAACTTCCCATTGACTTCGTACAACTAACCTTCACTAGCTAACACATTCACAAGTTCCAAATTTCCTACCTTTCTTGTTTTGTTCCTGATGACTTTTCTTTTTTATTCTCCTCATTTTCCAATTCTTCCTTCCCTCATCTTCCGCTCATCCTACCTGTTCTGCTCTCTTACGAATTAAATTGAACCGTGTCTTGAAATCGAATCCAGTTTTTGAGTGCCTTCTTATGTCCCTACATGCTTCTGATTACCGTAACCTCCTCCCTTAAGGAAAAAAAGTACGCTTATGAGCACAGCAAGCTACGTGTTCACGTCCATTACAATATTTTAACCATTTGACCGTTGTGCATTAAACTTGGTACGAACGTTACCCCACTCTACTTTTCATTCCCACAATCCATTACAATAAATGGTGGACGCGTATACTTGGTGAGGTACGACAGCATGTTTCATAGTAAATAAACACTGCACAACGTAGACAGTATATTTTTATATGGTACTCACATTGAACATCGATTATTTCTCTATACCGAATTAGCTCTCTGGTCTTTTTACTGCATATGGAATGCATTTCCTATTAGGTAGGAACTGAACTTTTGTGTACTATTCTGACAAAGTTTGTGCTTCGAACAGTTACGATAACATTTCTATTGAAAAAAAAAAATAGGCAGCTATATAAAATTTGTCATTTACGTAATTTTTGATCAACGGAAACTGCTGAACCATTGAGTGAACCTCTATATGGAGACAGACCGTAAAACTACTCAAGCGTATTGTATGAAACGTTGTTACTGAGCCGATAAGTACAAAATATAGAGACGGTGCGAAACGTCAGGCAGTGCCACTTTGGCGCAAATGAACTGGTATATTCTCCAAAAATGGGCTTGGTGATGATGATAATGATGATAATAACAATAATAATAATAATAATAATCTTTACGGCACTTTCAATGACTGAAAGCAATGAAAGTTTGGCGCGATCAGGATTCGAGTTCTTGAAAATAATCACGTACGGATCCAGCGAAAGAGAGAAGTTAAATCAATCTTTGGATTACAATATTCATTAAGTAAGAAAACTTGAATTCAGCGACACAGTACCTATAGGACTAGACACCTGGGCAATAGGTAAAGAGTTTGCACAAAATTTGGGTGCAAATCCGTCACCAGCTTGCAGATTCTGTCAATATCGGCTCTGTTCAACAGAGTTAAAAATTTTTATTAGAAAAATTATGCATTAGTGTGCATTACTTTCTCTAGTGTGTATATTTAATCAATTGCGTCCTGTTTTTAAATATGGTACATACAACCTGATGTGGGCCGGGTAGCTCAGTCGGTATAGCGACTGAGCTACGGGCTGGAGAGTTCGGGATCGAATCCCGGTGGGGACGAGATTTTCCGCCCGTCCAGACCGGCCCTGGGGCCCACCTAGCCTCCTGTAAAACGGGTACTGGGTCTTTCCCGGGGGTAAAGTGCGGCCGGGGTGTGCTGCTGACCACTCACCCCCTTCTAGTGCCGCGGTCATGGAAGAGTAGCGATATACCTCTACCCACCCTCTGGGCCACACCGGGCCTGTAACGGGAACACTTTACCTTTAACACTAAACAAAAAAAAATTCTGCTTCTTGAGTTTTATTAACGCCTTTTGCATGTATGTAAAAGAACTACAATTTTACCTTTTGTTGTGTATGGGTGTGAAACATGGTCGCTCACATTGAGGGAGGAACGTCAGCCAATCGGGTCCAGTCCATACCCTTCAATCCCATTGTCATTAAGACCCACTTTAATATTATTCTATCTATTTCCCAATCACCTATCAATTCGCGACAAACAAAATCACAAACGAATGTGTACAAACAATGCAGCAAACAACATTAATGTGTCTTACCGTACAGACCAATTTGTGACGTGTAAACACAGCAATATGGGCAGACGCGAAAGACGTTATGTACACCCAGTGACTAAATAGCACGGCCGACGGTGTCATTTCAAAGCAAACTAAAGCTGTAAAGCAGAACGGCTCACATCTGCAAATCCTGCTTTAACATTCAAAGCTTTGCGTTTTGCCCGCAGTGTATTTAGGGCTTCTTACGATTCTCACACAAAACCGCGATTATTTACCCAAGCAACTTTAACGTAATGATCTATGTAAACTAGACGATGTGTATTTTTAGAAAGGTAGGAACTACATTTTTTTTTTACTGTTGTACCGTTTAATTCCAAGCTCCAAAGAATTAACAAATTCATGAATGACGTCATATTTGTTTCCAAGGTCACAAAGCGAGGGACCAGAAGGCGAGTTTCGGTAATAACCTTTTTACGCATTTTCAACATATTTCCTTCCAGTGCTTTACTGCTGCATCTAGTTGTCTGTAAATTCATTAACGTGTTTTTTTTTTTTGGCCATGAATTGGCCTAATGTACATTGTGTAAGTACAGTCTAGGCCGCAAATCACGCCTTACGAGTTACATTATCCACAGATGATCCCTTTAGAGAACAGTCGTAAATATATGTACCATAATTAGGTTACGAAAATTCCAGATATAAGGGATTCGATTCCCTGCACGTGTATGAAATTTATCTCATCTCCGAAACGTCCAGACAAGTTCTTGGGATGAAAAAGTTTTCTGTTCCATGGGTAAAAGGGCTGTCTTCCCAGGGGTAGTGTGGCCGAGGCGTGATATTGACCAATCACCTCCATTTAGCGCTGAGGTTAAACACGAGTGTAACTACACCCTACTCCCCCTGTACGTTTTCATAGCGCCGAAGGGATGACTTCACATATGCAGAATTCCTGTCGAGCACAACAATTACTGTTTACATAAATACCACTAAGAATTTAGTGTTTATGATTTATGGGATTCTGCAATTGGTATATGACATTTGAACTCCGCTCAGTTATTCTTTAGAACGGAGATATACTATGTTTTCTATGGGGTAGGAATTGAAAATTAGGGTCGTGCGGTGTCTTAAGCGGTTAGACGCCGGTGTGTCACCGCGAAACCGGTAGGATTTTTGGTGAACGAAGTGACACTGGGACCGGTCTTTCTCCGAGTATTTCGGCTTTCCTCCTTCAGTATCATTACAACAATGCTCCTACCCTACTCATTCACTCATCTATTATAAACGGTATATAAACTTATGAATTGACTGCGTCGTTAAATAACACATTTTAAAACTGAAATTTAAATACGTCGACAAACTCGCCTTATAAGATGTTCAGGAAAAATTACTTAACCTAAGATATTTAACTAAGTGTCTAACTTATTCTAAGTTGGAACCAGGATAGCTCAGTCGGTAACAGAGCAATCGTGATTAGATGCCCGGCACAGGCAAGACTTTTCCCTTCTCCAAAGCGTCTAAAACGTCTCAGGGGCCCACGAGCCTCCCATTCAATAGGTGGAGAGGCCGCTTTCCTCGGGGGTAAAGTGGCCGAGACGTGAAGTCGAGAACTTACCTCCACTTAGTGACAAAATCAATGAGTGGCCTTACACTTCTACTAGCGTACACGATTTCATGGCGAGTATAGGGAGACCTTTTACTTTTTGTGTATTCGAATTTATTACATAACGAGAATCTTTGTGATTTATACAGGGGAATACGGTGTACAGGGCATATAGATAGGGTAGAAAGAAGAAATATATGAAGTGTATTGGCAAGAAAAATTCTCGGTGACCCCCCGTTTTCAAAGCGAGAAGGAATTGGAAGAATAATATAGAAAGAGTTTATTAGGGAAATAAGTTGTGAGGACGGGTGGCCCATTTAACTGACAGTCGTATTATAAGAGGTGGAGGTTAGGGAAATAGGTTGTGAAAAAGGGAGGTGTTTGTGACATCAGGACTGCTTGTAGGTGGATGGTTCTGGCATGGGGCGTTGAGCTTTCAAGTTATTGCTAAGTTAGTGTTAATCAGTCAAATAACTTCCTGTGTTACCAGGTACCGGAGAAAATGAGGGGTTTTCCAGTCTCTGCTTGTCTTCTAATATTGTTGTGGTATAAAAACGAGGAATTTTATCGGTGTAAAATAGATCAGGAATGACTTGAAGACTCTGAAATGTGGTGCTGGTGAAAAGAGGAGAAGATTAGTTTCACCGAGATTGTGCAAAATTAACAAATATGTGTTGGACCGTGCATCTTTATGATAACTGAAGAATAAAAAACCAACTAGATTCCACTTATTATTTTATTGTACTTCTTATAGTCTCAACATGTTTCGGGCATTACTATGCCCATACGCAGGAGCTGACTACTGTAATGTTGATTATCACATTGGTCATTTCGTTCTTGGTTTTCAGTATGTTGGAGGTTAGGTGCGGGT
>Ga0131853_10027532_pt1 | contig 10199 bp, 9 predicted proteins | sample TergutLab28metaG_FD_92764 | JGI IMG/M metagenome (GOLD analysis project Ga0131853, IMG submission 92764) | Labiotermes labralis P1 segment gut microbial communities from Petit-Saut dam, French Guiana - Lab288 P1 (version 2) (version 2) | ecosystem: Host-associated > Arthropoda: Insects >... | reverse complement strand
TAGTAGTAGTAGTGGTGGTGGTGCTGTAGTAGTAGTAGTAGTATTAGTGGTGGTGTAGTAGTAGTAGTAGTAGTAGTAGTAGTGGTGGTGGTGGTGTAGTAGTAGTAGTAGTAGTAGTAGTGGTGGTGCTGTAGTAGTAGTAGTAGTGGTGGTATAGTAGTAGTGGTGGTATAGTAGTAGTAGTAGTGGTGGTATAGTAGTAGTAGTAGTGGTGGTGTAGTAGTAGTAGTGGTGGTGGTGGTGGTGGTGGTGTAGTAGTAGTAGTGTTGGTGGTGGTGTAGTAGTAGTAGAGAAAAACAGCAGTATAACATTACCACTTATATAACAAACATGTGCTCAATTTTTGGCAGGAATAATGTGCATACAAAAGGCATTGATGATACACACGAAGGAAATGAAAAAAAGAGAGCTCTAGAATAACAATTCACATACCTTCTCCTAGTCAGATTTGAGGCAGGAACTTCCAAAATACAAATTCAGAGTAGCAACCAACCACTGCATTATGTGGTCAAAGAATTTATATCATTTTTTGTAACAATCACACCCCACCACACACATAAGATGGCACTTCTAGGAGAATAAGTACATACAAAATTAGTTTGTTTGTCTCCCTTACCTAAAAGTAGGAGCAGGACCTGGTGCAGGTGGCATAGGACGTTGTTCAGGTTTATTTGAGCTTTGTACCAACTGCATTGGAGGCTGAGTAGGAGCAAGAAATGCTGAAGCTGCCCCTTGATGTGCCAAAGCCAAAGTGGACAGTGTTGGCTCCTCCCTCATTTCAGGGCGCCAGTCAGATTTGAAATGTTTCTCAAAGTAACTAAGAAAAAGAAATCACACAATTACTTTAACATCATTATCTTGTGTACGATGTACAGGAAGCTTCAATGTCAGTATAAAATATCATGCAAATTATAAGTATGATCTCTAAGACAGAAGCTCAAGAAATATTACTTCAACAACTTACAATATTTTCAAATTTGTACATTTACATATCCTTTGAACATTTTAAAAAAACCTTACAAAATTGAAATCCAACATCATAAATATGTATAAAATAACAAATTTAAAGTTAACCTTTAAACAATCAAGTTTTTATTTAAATTTTCACATGTAGTTTAGAAAAAACATATGATTTTTACCAAAAAAAAAAATATAAAAGAAAGAAATCACCAGTAATTGTGGATATAAAACAGATTATGCAGCATGTCTTAAAAATGCTGCAAATTTCTGTGTTGCCTAAATATATAAAATGAATTTGTATGAGCATTGTTTACGTGCATTTGCTTAAGCAAACACTGGTCACTTAAAGGTTCAAGTGTGTGTGTGTGTGTATATATATATATATATACACACACACACACACACACTTCTTTATCAATGTCAGAAAACTTATTTTTGTCAGAGCATCCCACTACTTGTGAAGCAAAGCCTCCCTAATACATGCTTCATTAGCCATGGCCAGTCTGCCAAGAATTTCCTCTTCTTATCAGCACCGGAATTCAAGAGAGGAACCCAGTCAGTGTATATAAGAAGTGTTTTCTGTTCAAAAAAGTGTTCAAATGCAAAACTTTTGCAAAGTATTGGTGATAGAAAAATGTTGCCAGAATTTTTGTACCAACTATCCCATGTCAACAATGTACTGCAAAAGAAACAATACACACAACAGTGGAAAAACCACGACCAAAAGTTTCAGTGTTGGATGAAAAGGAACTATGTAAACATTATGTATTTATGTTGACAAGTGACAAGTACTCACATGATATTGAACTGAATGTAAATAAGTCCCATAAAATCTTTGTGCCAATAAGCTGTCAAAGTTGGATGTCAAAATCCTCAGCTCACAAGGCAAAAAAAATTTTTCTAAAACTAAGCCTATCTAAGAGTCATACAACTATCTTCTAGACTGGGAAACAAGAAGTCGGTATGGCAGGTTGTTTCCAGAATCAGCAACCAATGGGTTTTTGGCTGACACTTATTATTTTTGTATGAGGCATGGTTTACATCAAACAGGGATGTAAACAGTCACAATAACAGTAATGTTGTTCCGTAATCTCCATGCAGATCTTCAAGGTCCTTTACATGACCATAAAGTTGGAGTCTGGTGTAGAGTTAGTGCACAAAAATCATATGGCCTGCATTTTTCCAAGAACCACTATAACTTGCAAATTCCAGCCCCATAGTTCTCCAGATACAAATCAATGCAATTATTATTTGTGGAAGGCACTGAAACAACTGACAGACATACAGAAACAGAAAATATGTACATGTTAAGAAAAAAAGTCCAGTGTGTCAACAAACACTTTCAGGAGGAGCTAGACCTACTTTGAAGTTGAAGGATGGCACTGTGACTCTTCTATGAAATTAAGGCAAGCTGAACTGCAGATGGAAAACAGACTCTAAATTTCTGGCGGATGGAGGATTTTCATGCACATTCGCATAGTCGCAAAAAGGACTATTAGCGTCCTCATGTCCATCTGTCCTCATGTACCAGCATGGCTCCTACTTGACAGATTTACATGAACCTTGATAATGGGGACTTACAAATATTTGTTGAGATATTCCAAATTTAGTTAAAATAGGGAAAAATATCAAACACTTTACACGAATATGTAAGAATATTTTTTATTGTTGATGGCCACTTTATATCTCCATAAAAGCTCTTTCATCAAGTGAAATGGCGTCAGGCTGTTGGGAAAATCTAGCAGGGATAAAATTATGCAAACGCACCACAGCATTACAATGCACATAGCCCGTCTTGTTTTGCAATAAAACTCATGCAACAGCCGCCATGCTCTGGGAAATGATTATGGTGATGTTGTGTATAAGGGTGCCTGCAAAGAACAATGAATATTTGTCTTGTTCAGACCATAAAACTCAGATACTCAAATGTTTTTTACAACACTTTAATCTAGAAACAGCCTTGCAAATGGAAATTATTCACTGACATATTCATTCCTATATGTAACATCTCTATATCAACTAAACTGAAATGCATTCATAAGTTTTCATTAAAATTATCATCCTTTGACTGTGGCTGAGTTATTTCACCATTCCATCAGACAGTAAGCTACATTTTCCACCTAGTAATGGAACCGTACATAACAACAGTCAGCAGAGTCTAATCTTCACACAGTCTGTGTTTGCACATTTCAAACCTTGTTAATTGGAAGCCCAAGGATTCCAACAGAGGTCCCCAGGAAAAAGGAACTGTGTATTTAGGCTACAAAACCATAAAGATGTTTCAGTACTGAAGTAAGCATCTTCATCATCATATAACTATGTGAACCTAAATACCTACAGAACATACCTACACACAACCAACAAAGTACAGCATTTAAGGCCAGGCATGAAACATTTTCCTTTGGATCAGTTGCCAGCCCACACACATTTGAGTCACAAAACTTTCTGACATTGGGGGGTGTAGGTGACCAATGTGGATTCTTATAATGTGCACACAAGACAATGGCTGCTGAACAAAGATCTTCGTAAAGTTCAGTATTGTCATCCCACTGTGTCATATAACTAGATTCAATTTTTTACGTTCATAAAAACACAACTAATAATTCTCTATATTTATACTATGTTCCTATACTTATTGATGAGATAAGCCTCATTGGCAGAAATCAACTTCAGTATTGTCATCCTGTTGTGCTACAAGCAGAAATATACAAAATTTATTACATTCTTATTGGTTTTTTTCTGAACATAAAAAATTGAATCTAGTTCCATAACACAATGGGATGACGATGCCAAAGTTTGTTTCTGCCAGTCAGGCTTATCTCATCAATATGTAAAGGAAAATAAAAGTATAAATACAGGGAATTTACTACATTCTTATTAGTTGCATTATTCTGAACATAACAAATTGAATCTAAAGATTTTTATGCTCAGACAGCTGCTGGAGATGAGCAGTTGTGTGGAGCAATCTTTTTTGAGATGGGATTTTCAAAGAAGCAAAAGGAGACAAACTAAAATTAATTATCAAAAGCTGGCGACCAAGATTTGTCAAGCCTTGACTTAATGAGTCTCTTTCGATACAGAAAAAGAGATGAAAACCCCAAGTTTGAACTGCTGTTTCTATAATCTTTCCTACTCTGAAACAGCCAAGACACTGACAGGCAGAATGTAGAGTAAGAAAATAGCACTTGTGAACATAGGGACATCCCTGTGCAGCAAGTGTATTACTTGCTGATAAACATTACGTGTTCTTAGATAATAATTTAGAATCAACAATTCGTGAGTAGGAAAGCATTGCACTTTAAAGTTTTCAGAAGGAAATGAACAAAGTAACCAACCACACAGTAATAAGATCTCCATGTGACATCTGCACTTACAAAGATGAATGAACTGTGCAATTCAGCATGTAATTGTGAAAGAGTATTTGACTATCTACCAAACGCATGCAGTTATCTATGTGAGGCATGTAAATTCATGGTTACACATTATCATGAACAGTCCAGGGTGTAACTCCTACTAATCTACAATGCAGTGCACTGGGTTTAAATGACTTTCACGATAGGTAAAAGATAAATATGAAGAACTAGAAGGAAATATATTGGTAGAAATCCCTACTGCCTCCACTTGGGAGAGATTGAGATGGCTTTGGTGATGCACAACCATGTGCATGCTATCCAGTATTTTAGACGACTAATTCAAAACAAACTTGTAGTGGATACCTTAGAATATATCTAGTACAATGTGTGCGGCAACAGTTTCATCTATCCAAATGATGGATGCAGCTGTTCCATTACTAGTCTACCCTTATTATCAGATGCTGTACACATTACAACGGTTGTCAGCATTACGCAGATCAAACCAGTATTACAACAATTGTCAGAATAGGACAGATGATGCTAGCATTACAATTACAATTGTTATAAGCATGGGACAGATGACACCCATATTGCAGTACCATATAGAAACCCAGCTGTATGCCCTCTTTTAGGCATGTTTGCAAAGTGTTTATGCACAGTGACCAGAAGCTTCATTATGTATGTCCGTCCATCCATCCATATGGAACATGACTCCCACTACACAGTTTTTATAATGTTTCATATTTGGGATTTTTTACTAGAATTTGTTGATACATCCTGATTTTAGTTAAACTTGGACTAAAATAGCAGATATTTTACATGGTGATCTACAAAGATTTATAGACCAGTCATTATAACGGAGACTGCGTTCTTACTGAGCTACAAACTGAGACCTAAGAAACAGTTGAAAATCTGAACATCTTACCTTTCATGACCTAAGTAATGGAAGAGGACAACTCACTCTTTATGAGAGAAAATCAAGCAACATATCTTGCTGTGCAAGACAGAAGAGCAAAAAACATAATAACTTGGACCTTACGACACAAGGACAAGAAGTAAAGCACAGCCAGAAAGGTCAGAGAAACAAGAAGGAAAGAAAGTAGTGATTAGGTCTTCATTCTTCTGGGTCATACACAGCATATGTTTGCAGCTATTTATGAACATTTTGGGACAGCCTATAAGTTCTCTTGCACTGCTTTCAGATTGGACCAATAGGCTGTACCAAATGCAATAACAAAAGCCAACATATGGTGTGTAACTAACCAGAAGAGTGAAGACCTCATCTACACTGCAGTCAAAGGCTGAAATCTCATGAAGTAGGGAATATGTTTAGTTTGCGTTGAAAGTATTAATGAACAACAGGGATACTAAAATATCAAATGCACCCTGTGGATGTTTCCCAATGAGGTAACCATTCTTGTGGGAGTCTGAGGCCATGTCACCAACCAAAGTACAGTTACCCCATCCACACCACCGAAAAAACCAAGAAATTTGCATTTTCTGACTTGTTGGTTTGGCATAATTCCCATCAGTCTTTTTTAATATCCAGTATTTTTAGACATGAGCCAACACTCATTATGAAACAGAAGATCACAACAGTGCTCCAAGACTAATTTCAAATTTAAAAGAACCCCTCAAAACTGCAGAAATAAAGCATCAATTCCAGTTACTCAAATGCTCTTTTAATATTCAACATTTGCAAGAGAATATTTTTGCAGAAGTAAAAGGTATCATAAATGGTTTTCCAGAATTAATCTCAAACAACCTACTGGCACAATAAAGTACCTTAAAACCTCATTAAATATAAATGATCATAACTGTCCTCCAACAAAGAATCCCTTGTAACAACAAGATCACTACAATGATTCCAAATATTCCAGTGCCAACTTAAAGCATATTTTCACATGGCCTGACAGTGCTATATGAAACAGGAAACGTGTAATGCCAGATTTCTTTCCAAACACCACGCAATATGTCACGACATCAGCATTTCTCTAGTTCAGTAAGTTGATGTTTCCTGCATTATATGATACTCTAACAGCAATATTTGTTACTTTATAATCCAAGCAACAACTTTATGACTTTCAAGCAATACCACAGCAACAAGCACTGGATCCTGAAATCAAACTAAGCTCCAATTATATAATTGCACACCTTATGAGACTTAAATGTGTAAAAATACCATGCTAAACTCAAGCAAATTGGACAAAGTAGCAGTATTAACATGCCTGACTGACACTCAGGAAGTTATCAGTTTAAATCTTTGACAGCCATAACCTAACCCTACTTCTTGGTTTGAAGGTTTCCTTCAGAGAATGTAACAAAATGCTTGAATAGTAAAGCAAGCCATAACTGCCACCTCCTGATCATCTTTCATAATCATACCACATCTCATTTGTCAGTGTGTCACTACAAGATAACAGAATACTACAGTAAGTGAATAACCAAGCATCACACAAATTATATTTTTTAAATGAAAGTAGTTCTGTTCTATGTGTGTATTTTTTTTTATAAGCTTTCATTACCATTTCATTGTAATTACTATATGTCTGAGGTTCACTTCAGTTTACTACAACACTATCCTGCACTGTCAGCTTATTCTGTAACACAGTACATTCACAATAAATCATTCACCCACTACAAGACATTTCTATCACCCAAACATTTGCTTAACAGTACAAGTTAGTTAAGCACAAATGAAATGTATAGAAGAAAAACATTTTTACTCTGGTGTAATTAAGTCCCCTTCTTCTTCATGAAGTTCTGGAAGCCTTTCTAAACCCAGGTACTCACGCCTCATGCGATCGACATCTAATTTAAGTGGTCGGTATTCCTCATGTATACGTTTGGCTGTATCAAGTGATCTATTACGAGATTCTTCTGCCTGCTTTATTACGTTCTCAATCTGCAAAAAGTGCCAAATGATCAAGTTTAGATCCTCACAAGTAGGATCTGGAATTGTAGAGTGTGTTCCTGTAGACAGCCAACTGCCTTATGCCAAAGTACACTAGTCAGATAGCACAGAGTTAATAATCACAGTACATAGTCTCTGTACACGAACATCTGTTTGCTGTAAAAATTCAATTCTTGCTCTGATACCAAGACCTTTTAGGCATAAATTTGACATACTGAAATATGAAAGAGTTGAAAAGCAAGACAGTTTCACGGTGGGTAAATGATGTTTGTAAGAAAAAGGAAAAGAGGAAGATCACATATGAGATGGAGGGACAAGTTTGAAGAGGATTTAAACATAAAGGGAATAAGAAACATAGGTAGACAATGGTCACAGATGAATGGAGGAAGGCTGTATTGGAAGCCAAGTTCCACAACAAACTGTGATGCTTAAGGGGGAGGAAGAGGAAGGGGAGGAGGAGGAGTAAAAGAATATTGTTTTGTTCATTATAGTGACCTCAAACTTTTTGAAAGTGAATATTCAGTTCACATACCGTACTTCACGCACACTTTCTTTGACATGCTGGTTTTATGAATCTCTGACACAACTACTACACAAATTCTGTACAAAAAGGCAGGTTATAAGCACAAGAAATTCAGGTTGTTCAGTACCACGATGAGGAGAAAATGACCTACCTCATTTACTATAGACAGGTTATGAAAGTTCTGGAAAACATTGCAGATATGTCAGATGTTTGTTAAGTTCTACTTCCAAGTAAGTCGGTATGCCCACCAACTGGGCTGAAAGAATTATGCTATGCAGCCCTTACATCACAACAGTTTACAGCAAGTGAACTGTTACAGTTAATTCATTCATATTTATTACCCAAAAGCCATTCACACTCACTCCTTACTTGTTGGAAGCACTCCACAGCTGCTTGCTATTTGTCAGTCACTAACCCTTGCATTAGTCACCAGTGCTACATCCTGTATAAAGAAGGGCAGTCCTTTACCTGAACTGCAACCAACTATTGATGAGGTCATGATGTGATGTTGCACAATTCCTGTTGGCTCCCCATCATGTCATGACAGAAGCCACAAAATCATAAAATGGCAAAACACAGATTTTGAAAAGGATTTTCATAATAAACTTACAGTCAGACATGGTCAATGTAAAATCATGGTGAAAGCAACACAATCAACCGACATCTTACTATTGATACTGGGGAGCCAGGACAGTACAGACAATATAGTACAAGATGAACTTACTGGAGTTCAAACCACAGTATGGACAAAAAAATTTTCTGTTCTCCAAAACACCCTGACTGGTTCTGGGGCCCACCCAGCCTCCTATTTGATGGGTTGGCCTACTCTAGTTCTTAACCTTGTATTGGGTGGGTATTGCTACTCCATATACTAAGTGTTTAAACTCACTAACTCTGCATCCTACAGTACTGGGCTGGCCAACTTCAAGCCACAGGATGGCCAAATAATTTGTCAAGCACTCACCTCAGGGACGCACGTGTGTAGACAAAAAAACAAAAGGGGGGGGGGGAGCGTGTTCTGAATAAACTAGAAGGTTGTTATTTAAAAACAGTAAGTTTTTGCTAAAGTACAGGTGAATGACAAGGTAGAACACCTTATTAACTCAATAAAAGAAAATGAGATATTGGTTTACTGTGTGCTGTCTTAAAAGTGATTAGTTATAGTTTATACGAATTTTCTCTGCCAATAAAGTTGCCACGTTATGTTCTGTAAAACTGTTATATCATGTTTCTTAAATTCGTACTATGCAAGTCACTGGCGGCAGCAAACAGTTTCAGCGAGGGACACATGCTGGCCAGTCCTGCTCCAGTAATTCACAATATTAATTCATCATACCATACTCCTAAGCCATAACAGCATACTCTCACAGTCCACTCCACATTGTTCCATTGCAAAAGAAATTCCATTAACTTTTGGATGCATATGTGTACATAATGTTTAATAAAGAATACTTAATGGGAATTCCCTGAAAGCTTCATTGAAGCATACATTACCATATTCCCCTTGATAGATGAGACATGCACATGCCAATGTCCACTGCAGACTGGCAAAGATCTTATGCTAAATAGATTTACTATCAACTTACAGCAGTCATCATATTTAGTGACCATGGTAATTTAACTCAGAAACTCTCCAGTCATTATACTAAGCTGATAAACTTACTAAGGTTTGTACAGGTATAGGTAAAATAAGTATAAAATTTTTCCTGTCCGTGCCATGAAGGCACAAAGGACAGAAAAAATAGAGCTCCACTCATTCTTAACCTCAGCGCCAGATACACGTAAGGAATAAACTTCATGCTCCAGTCTCTTTACGTACTGGAAAGAACCTTGGTACCCCTTCAACAGGAGGCTGTGTTACCCCCAGTGCTAGTCTACACTTAAGGAGAAGAAAACATCTGTTGACCCTGCCAGTAATTGAACCCCACACTGTACAGCCCACAGCCTACTAAGAAATGTGCAGGGTGAAGACAGAAAAGGTGTGGGTCAAAGTAGATGGCACAAATGAAAAGAAGAATCTTCCCAGGTCATGTGACTTGATCTGGAGACACCACACATCCAGCAACATCTCCCAGTATAAAAGACAGGGTGTTCAAAATTCACTGTAACTAAAGAAGTAAGAACCCAAATTATGGAAGACATAAAAGCAACTGCTGTTACTCCATACTGCAAATAAGCAGAACACACATAAAAAAATTTGATTTGCATCCACCATGACAATCCTTCATACTCACCTCCTACTGCCTGCACCAATTCTTGTAGGCTCAGGCCACTAGTAGAAGTCTTATGAGGATACACTTAACAACATACAAAAAGTAAAACAAGGCAAGGGATCCATGGCTTTGAAACCAACCAAAACAATTTTATGCTGATGATATGTATAAGATACAGATACAACAGAAAAACAACATGCTGACTGAAAGGTATTTCTGGGGGGGGGGGGGGGGGG
>Ga0131853_10027531_pt1 | contig 10199 bp, 4 predicted proteins | sample TergutLab28metaG_FD_92764 | JGI IMG/M metagenome (GOLD analysis project Ga0131853, IMG submission 92764) | Labiotermes labralis P1 segment gut microbial communities from Petit-Saut dam, French Guiana - Lab288 P1 (version 2) (version 2) | ecosystem: Host-associated > Arthropoda: Insects >... | reverse complement strand
CCACACACACACACACAAATACACACACACACACAAAAACACACACACACACAAAAACACACACACACACACACAGACAGTTTGACAGGGTGCACTGGGAAGTAACAAGCAATAGTTGTCATGTTAAATAAGAACCTTGTATGCCACAATTTGTCTTTATTAAACTGCTGCCTTGAAAATGTAAATAAAAATGATGTTTAAACATAAAAAAAATTGAGATTAAAATAAGGAGCAGCACTGATATTACTGGAAGATTTGAATTGTCAGTAATTACAGAGAGATGTCTCTGACACTAGTGAAGAGAAAAACAGTTGGTTTCAAAATTGTCAGTTATGAAGACCTGAAATTTGTTTATATATGAGTAGAAGTTGGTAGCTGCCGGTCAGCAGCAACTTGATGCTGTAGGTGCTGACAGGTCAGTCTTCCTGGGATGTGCTGTGTCAGCAGTCTGCATAAACATTTCAGTACACGGGAATGTTCATTAACACTGCTGAGAGAACATCAAATCTCAAAGTCAGCCATTTACCTCCTATAATGCCCTTTGTATGATTCAGTGTGATTGAGTCACACTTCCCATGGTTATCAGGCCCAAACTGCCATGGTTTTGATGGTATTTTGAGAGACTGTGTTGTGTGAGATGCAAGCTGAGGCTAATGAACGAGTTGAGCAAAGAGCATAAAATAAATGACAGCAGACCCAGATGTTGTTACACTTGTAGATAGAATTAATGTTTGATTTACTGTATAATTAAAAAAAACTATTAATGAAGGGGACTCTGGAATAGTGTGTGAATCTTATGACAGTCTGTCACAAGACAGGCACGTGACTAGTTACAAATAATGATGAATTGTCTTGAGGACACTAAATGGTAACAAATAGGAGAAGAATGTGTTTAAAGAGACCAGAGTTATTTTGCCTTATTGACCATTATAATCGCTAGGAAAGCAGGTTTGTGTCCTGAAGAGTGCTGGTTCTTAAAGCTTCTTATACTCTCATGGTACTAGTTTACGTGAAGATATTGTGTCTTGTGTGTAAGGTATGCAGTGTTATTTAGAGTGTTTATCTGGCTGAATCTAACACATACCTGTAGAGCAGATACATTTTCATTATGCCTAAATCTTAAGCCATAATTAGCCTCTGAAATATCACAGACCTTGATGGTGTCTTCTAAGATGCGAAACGGTGTTTTTTTTTGGTTAGTGGTGCCTGATGTTTTCAAGGATTATGAGGACTTTTCTTCAAGAGTGAAGCAGTTCAATAAGATGATTGACCATTGAAGATAAAGGCACTGTAGCCCTTCAGCTGCTTGCCCATTAACATGTCATCACTTGAATTTTACAAAACTCTGATGTGCATCATCCCTGTTGTGTTAGTACACTAGTAAGGAGCTTGGTGTATAGATACTTACAGTCAAACACAACTATACGTATTTGCCTCTAGTATTACAGGAGGATTATAACAACGACATGTTTCGGCCCTATATGTGGGCCATCTTCAGTTCACTTATATGAAGAGTGCATATTATGATGTTTCTCACTGTGTAATTTTCTTCATTCCCTAATTATTTCTGCCTCATATATGATTCTGTATTGTACATTTTCTCTATCAATTCACTGTAGCAAACTGTAATTATACATAGTACAGGCCTAGGAAAGTAAAGTCTTCCCTAAAACATGCATTGACAGAACAGAAAGGGAGGAGAAATGTAGTTCTGACCTGGGTGATAGATTGTGGTTGGTGGTCGAAGCCATGTCCCGTCCGCTTTGCTTCCAGGAGAAACAGCTCTATAAATTTAGGTAGCAAATACTAAAAAGTCCCCTCTTCCTTCATGTCAGAACGTCTTTTCCTCGTATTAGGATAGGGTAGAACCAGTTTTAAATAGGTAATTTGTTACATCCCGATTTTCAATTTTAATCCCACCCCCCTCAAAAAAAACTGGAATTGTTAAGAATTATTTAAAATCTTACCCTTACTCCTTACGTGTAATAATTGTTTTATCGGAAGGCGAACTCTGTTTTTGGGTGATAGTTGATAGTATGAAGAAGATACCAATATTTTCTCCACAACCAATCATCACTGTGTTCTCCTATATTCTGATGTGCGTCATCCCCATTGTATTAGTAGAATAGTAAGGAGCTTGGTGTATTAATACCCCACCTCAACTCAATGCAAACACACACCTACTTGAATAACTATTAAACATGTTGATGCAAACACCACACATCATATAGAACTGATACGAAACAATACTAATGTTACGATCGACTATTGTACTTTGGTGCCTTACCAAGCTAACTCCTGGGCATACCCTATATTTTAATCATGTTTGTACTTATTCTATAACCCTAGCATAAGAGTGTACTTACATTATAACCCTAGCATAAGAGTGTACTTACATTATAACCATAGCATAACCACTTTGGAAATAAGGGCACTACAAACTACTAATGGTAGTCCGCCTGATAAAACCCAGGGCCATGGCACCCACTGTTATAATGAGATCTCGACCCCCCCTCCCCCAGAACCCCCCAAATATGCTCCATGCATCCCTGTATAACTGATCCGAATGTCCAGTCACAACCTGAAGATGGCCCACATATAGGGCAGAAACATGTCATTGTTATAATCCTCCTGTAATACTAGAGGCAAATATGGTTGTGTTTGACTGTAAGTATTAATACACCAAGCTCCTTGCTATTTACAAAACTTTGCTGTGAGAACATCAAATATTGCATCATTATATCAAAGCAAACTGCCTCCGTACCACTGTATTTGCATGTTACACGTTTGTTAAGATTGCTTACAGTTTTGTGTTGAGTAAGTAACAGATTTTCCCTTTCAGAAATCTCCTGTCAAATCCCTTCATCTGTAATTGTCACTTGGCCTGGTTTTCGGAGTGGCTGCAGAAGCATGATCTGAGTGGGGGAAGCCCACGCTGCCACTCCCCTCCTCGAGTAAAGGATGTACCGATCCATGAACTTCCGCATCATGAGTTCAAATGCACCAGTATGTTACAAACAGACTATGTTCTTTTGTATTCGGAGATTGAGAACTTTCTTGTCTGTACATTCCTTTCATTTGTATTTTTGTGTTTCTTCCCCTAACTCTTGATGGTTCTTCGTAGTAATTGACCAACTTAATGCACAAATTCTTGTTTTATAACAAGTTTATTATATGCCTCTACATGTTTCGAGCACTGTTGTGCTCATCATCAGGAGGTCAAAATTGTATTATACAGCATCTGGTATCATCACACCTGTAGGTGGCCGCCCGGTGCACAGTCCTCTCTCAACCTGCACACCGGATGGCCACCTACAGAGTGTGATGATACCAGATGCTGTATAGCACAATTTTGAGCTCCTGATGCTGAGCACAATAGTGCTCGAAACATGTAGAGGCATATAATAAACTTATTATAAAACATGATTTTGTGCACTAAGTTGGTTCATTTCTAATATTATACTGAGATGCATGGTCAGCAAAACATAAAAATCTTGACAGTTCATTGCTTATTTAGCCCTTTATCTTTAGCTGTTTTATCCACCTGGTCTTCTCATTTCATCATGTTTGTAGAAATGTAACTCTGGGCTAGTTATTTATGTTTAGATCGCTCTATGTTTTGAGTCTATTGAGCTAAGAATGTCAGAGGTTCTAATTTGTGCTGCAGTTTCTGTGCCTCCTTTCTTTGTCACTGCATGTGTGTGTGTATTATTGTAGTATTTTGCCACTGCTGGTGTCTCAACCAATATTTTATGTAATTTCAGATATGTTTCTAGATGTCAGCTAATCAAAATGTCTGTGCTTTATGTACAAAAGAATACCATCACAGAACATATTATTTTTCATAACCCCTAACTATTCTCCACCTTGTAAATTATAATTGAATGAATGAACGAATGAAAGAATGAATGAAATGAAATGAATGAATGAAATGAATGGATGGATGAATGAAATTAATGAATGAAATGAATGGATGAAGGAATGAAATGAATGAATGAAATGAATGAATGAATAGGCAGAGATTAAGAAAATACAGAACATTTCATCTTAAAATAGGTCTACAAATAATTTGTGTAATGGCTGCTGTACAGTCAGTACCTGTACCTGCAGTACAGTCAGTACCTGTACCTGCAGTAAAGTCAGTACCTGTACTGCAGTAAAGTCAGTACCTGTACTGCAGTACAGTCAGTACCTGTACCTGCAGTACAGTCAGTACCTGTACTGCAGTACATTCAGTACCTGTATCTGCAGTACAGTCAGTACCTGTACTGCAGTACAGTCAGTACCTGTAGAACAGTCAGTACCTGTACCTGCAGTACAGTCAGTACCTGTACTTCTTTGATCACTTTATGATAAATTTGTTTATTGGGGAAATCTTAGGCAAAGTAGACACTGGTAAGACCTAGATGCAGGTGGTAGGGTAATATTAAAATTGATCTTAAAGAGATAAGATAGGTGGTCTTGGATGGGATTGATATGGTTCAGGATAGGGACAAGTAGCAGGTGGAAGTGAACACTGAGGTGTACCTTTGCATTCCACACAGTGCAAGGAATTTCTTAACTGGCCGGGGAACTGTTAACTTGTCAGGGAGGAATCTGCTCCATGGAGTTAGTTAAATTATTGTGTATTACTCAAAGCTTAGAATTGTGAAGTACCTTGCCATACAAATTGCTGGGCTGTGTATATCTTCCTGATTGTGATCTCTATTGATTGAAATGTATTGAAGATTAAGTAAAGGGCATTTGTAACTATTAAATGTTCTGTGATGGCATTCAGTGGCTTACTAAGGGGGGGAGGGAGGAGTTTGGGGTGCTCAGACCCCCCCCGAAATTCCGAAGGCCCTCCAAAATTGTGCCAAACTCAACCTGATTGTGAAAACTGTTAAAAATTGCTGAATTTAGGATGCCAACACACCATGATGCTCAGAAAATAGACAGTAAAATTCTGAAACTATCTAGGTTCGCAACTATTTTACATTAGTAATGAAAAATAAATTGGTTGTCATCATAAATAGTCTTAAAGTACCAAAAATTAAGAAAATTTTACTTTATGACATGAAATTTCTTGTACCAAATTACAGCTGCCTCCAGAACCCCTGACTAGGGGGCTACCACCCCCAGATCCCCTTCTCTCTGTCCTCAACTGAATTTGTTGAACCCCCCCCAAAACAAAATTCCTGAGTATGCCACTGATGGCATTCAGTTACATACAGAACAGGTAATCAATTTAAGATGTCTGTACTAATCACACCTTTATATATAAGTGTATTTCTCTTTATGTTCCCAATGTGCCAAACTGTGTGGGTTTACTAAGAAAAGAGTGAAAAGTGTACAAAGGGCCTATAACCTTCAAACTTCCCCTTCATAAATTGCTAGAAGCTTTTATTTTACCGCATTTTGCAGAGTACGACTGTCCTTAGGAATCATGTGATGGCTCTATTATGTTGTGCATGGTTTAGTATACTGTCTGAATCCTGTTGCAGCTCTTCATTTATTACTAATATGTTTTGTTGTGAATTAAAGACAATTACGTAGGTTATTCGGAAAGTAAGTACCGTCTGCGCATATCTCTCGTGCATCCTCGAGACTTGCACTTTGCGCATGTGCAGTGACTTCCTCTATCATTGGAGACGCCACAGACGCCATTTCGTGAAATTCGTGTTATGTTTATGTTTGTTCCTGTGCGTTAAACATGTTTAAGACAATTGAAGGGGCCGCTGACTGTGAAATATGGTCTGTAATTCGTTTTTTGAATGCTAGGAATTTTTGCCCACAAAGCTCAACAATAAATTCTGATGGTTATTGTGAAATGCTGAAGAAGCTGAGGCGTGCAATTCAAAATAAAAGGCCACAATTCTTTTGCTTCACAATAACGCTCGGCCGCACTCTGCTGCTCAATCTCAAGACCTCATCACCTCATTTAAGTGGGAACAAATGGACCCCCCCCCCTGTACAATCCTGATTTGGTGCCAAGTGATTATCACCTCTTCCTACACCTAAAGACGTTCCTGGGTGGCAAGCGATTTGACGACAACGATGACCTGTAAGATGCAGTGCAGAAGTGGCTAACATCGCAGGCGGCTGCTTTCTATGAGGAGGGTACACAAAAACTTGTGCCCCGCTACGATACGTGCCTCAATAATGGCGGCGAATATGTGGAAAAATAGTTTGAAGAATGTAGAATCTGATAACAATAAAATTTTATACAAAACCTTACTCGATTTTTTTTACAGCGAAACGGTACTTACTGTCTGAATAAGCCTCATTTTTGGTGTACAGAAAGTGTACATGGCAATTTTTTTAAAAATTAACATTACATGTTTGTGAAATTTTGTTACAAACAGGAAAAAATTACTAACGAAATTTCAGGGTTTGTTGGAAATTATGTTCGGTAATGAATCATTAAGCCAATCAGCAGCATTTGGTTGGTATTATTTGTTTACAGGTGACAATGACCAGGGTTGCCTTGGTGACAACTACTGCCCTCCTAAATGTACGTGTACTGGCACAGTGGTGCGCTGTAGCAGGGTACGACTTCAAGAGGTCCCACGTGGCATTCCACCAGAAACATCAGAACTGTAAGCATTATCTGTAAATACTTGCTTGATACCAGAACTTGCATGCATGTGAGTGTGAGCAGCTGAGGAATTCTTAGAAGCTGGGAGTCAATGATAGTGCATACTGAGTGTACTGGTACCCGTAGAATGTGAGGTTAGGTGCACCCAACATGCAGTGATGCAGAGAAGAATGAAATGGTTTGAATTTAAATTGTACTTTTCAGTATCATGATTGGTAAGAAAAGTCACAAAACAATGACACACAGTTTTAGAGCTGCTCATTCCAAGCATTTTTAACATGTTTTCTCTTATTGGACCATCAAATGCACCCACAATATATGTATTCATGTAGTTTTTTTTTTTTTGACCCAGACCTCTTTTGGTGTTATAGCACCGTCCTCATGGAGCATACACCAAGTTCTCTAAAATGGAGCTAACATTACTTTCTAATCCACCTTATTAATATATTTCAGTCAACACAACTCTATAATCAAAACATAAGTTAAACCGACATATTTCAACTTAAAAGTCATCTTCAGGCTAAGCTAAGAACCTTGAAATTCTTTACAGTGTGGCTGCGCGCATTTGGGATCCCATATGGCTTACAATTTTTGCTGTGATTCGTACTGTGTTCATAACGTGACTTATATCTATTATACTATTGTAATTATGTTACGGTCAATTATATGACGTGTGCTAATTTCCTAGGGCCGTTGTTCACTGATTGGGCTTCTGGTTGTTATGTCCATTGTGGTTGTATTGGTTCTCCTGCTTACAAAATGGGATGACCTCATTCAAATTTATGATGTTCGTACATATAGCATGTGGCACATAGGTTAGATCTGCAGAGTGATGGCCTGTGTAAATGGACATACATTACATTGTCTTGACATCAATATAAAACAGATGAATACAAAATTTGGTTACAATTACATTATTGGTGACAGGTCATAGAAAATTTCATCTGCATAATACAAATGTCTATAATCTTGAGGTGTGTCATCCCCATCGTGTTGGTTCAATAACAAAGAATTTTGTGTATTACATGTACAGTCGAACACAACTATATTTTAATGATGATCCACTTGTAACAGCCCTAGGTCATGGCACCCACTATTGAAACGAGATTTCGTCCCCCCTCCAACCCCCTAGACAAACACCCCACACATCTTGTATAGCTGCTCTGTAAGTTAAATCGCAACCTGAAGATAGCCCACATATAGGGCTGAAACGTGTAGTTGTATTCCTACTGTACTGCTGGGTGAAATATAGTTGTGTTCGACTGTACGTGTAATACACAAAATTCTTTGTTATCAAATATCTATTGTGTGTATGATGCAGTGTGGACCATGTCTGTGTATGACTTTTGTTGTGTTATGTGTGGCAGTCAGCTGTTTGCTGGAGTAAAAAGTTGACAAATTACCTTGTAATACACAGCCAGGATAGCTCAGTAAGTGTAGTGACTAGGCCATAGACTGTACAGCTGTCAAATCATGATTCACTTACTGTTACTGGCAAAATGTTTTTCTTTTATCCAAGGTATTCATACTGCCTCTGATGCCCACCTAGGCTTCTGTGCATTGGGTACTGAGGCTACTCTTCTTGGAGGTAAAGTGGCCATGGAATGAAGATGGCTACTTATGTCAGTTAGAGAAAAAGTTAGGAATGAATGTGATTAGAATTATCACAAATTCAAGAATGAGTGATTCATGTATGGAACTGTTCAAAAAGTTAGAAATACTACCCATATATTCTCAATATATCTTCTTAATATCAATATTTATGATAAAAAACCAACATTTATTTTGTACAAACAATCACATCCACAGTATTCACACAAGATTTAAAACCAACTTACATCCACTTCATTTCATTTCATTTCATTTATTTCGTGTTAGGTAGATCCAAAAAAGGGGGTATAACCCTCAGGATATAGAACATATCAATATACAAGTTCATGTGTCAATATATAAGTGTGAACAATCTTATACAAATTTTCACTAGTAAAACAAGAAATATCTTAAAATAACAAAGTTTTATATCCTACTTTGTGCTAATTCCTCTAATAGCAGTGTTTCTTGCAGTAATGCTAATCTAACAAAGTTCCAAAAGACAGTGCACTACACAGCAATTACAAATTTTAACACCCTTCCTCACAATATCAAAGACTTAGCTAATGAGATAGTTCTGTCTGGAATGCTTTAAAGAGGTTTTCACTTATAAATTCCTTTTATAATAGTAAAGAATATTTTAATTATCAGAGATATTCCATTGAAAATTGAATTGACAATTGGTTTTAGGTGTTTCATTATTGTACTTTTATTTACAGCTAAGATTCTTCCAACACTATGTATATTATGTTAGACAGTACGTATGTGACAATGTTTATATCCACAGGATTGTATCCTAATTTGGATTTATAGAATACAAATAAGTTACATTACATTACAATGGAACTAAACCTCCAGCCTTCCATATCTTTTGTAGCTTGCACAGGGACAACTTTTACCTCTATCTGCACTAGAGGTACATTCGAATCATGTGGCCATATTGTTTTCTGCTCAACTCATGTGTTTGTTTGTGGTCTTAATGCTTTATTGTCATATAACAGAGTTGTAATTGTAATTGTAATTTATTTGTGTTCTATAAATCCAAATCAGGATACAATCCTGTGGATATAGACACTGTCACTTACATACTGATATGATATACATAGAGTTGGAAGAATCTTAACTATTATGGAGGTACTGTACGCTTGTGTTGGATTGACAACTACAGTACCACACATACATATAAACATTTATTAATGTCAAGATTTGTCGTACAGTCTGACAAGTGAGGTCGCGGCTTACTTGCCATTACTTTATTGTCTGCTGTTGAGTATTGTTGAACATGGTGTAGAGCTGCTTGCCATGTCATGACAAGGCCTCCGGTAGGCCGCGGGCGATGTTGTACCACCGGCCACGTGGGTAGTTTGCCGGAGGTCCACAGTGGAGTTGAGAGGGGCTGCAACTGTGTTGAGTGCTGCTGCAGGAGGCCCGGCGAGCGGTGGTGTGCCCGGTCCACGAGGCTACGTGACCGGGCAGTCGGGTGTCGCATCTTCTGTCTTGATGAGTCCTTTCTTGATGTTGTTTCTTCTTGATGCAGGCATTGACTGTCCTCAGGCTGTAAGCGTGGACATTTTTATTCAGGTCACTGCTGGTTAGCCTGCTCTGCCATTGGCTGGTTGGCAGAACTGATGGGCGTGGCTTCCAGAAGGTAGTCCCGCTCGTCAGGGGCCGTTTTCTTTGTTCGTAAAAGTAGACAGAGAAGGAGGGAGTGAGAGAGTGGTTTGCTGTGTGGGTTAAGCTGCTGTTGACTAGGTCGGTGCATTGATTGGTGTACAGACAGAGGAAGGAGAGCTGTGAGGTAAAACGGGATTGAATAGGAGATGGAATGACATGTGGGTGTCCCCACACTATAAATAGAGTACAGCATTAAAGTGCTTGAAACTAATTGTTCATTTACATTTCAATGGAGCGTCTCCGATAATTAAAATATTCCTTACAATTATAAAAGGAATTTGCAAGTAAAAACCTCTTTAAAGCATTCCGAAACGGTAATATATCATTGGCTAAGTCTTTGATTTCGTGAGGAAGGTTG
>Ga0131853_10027530_pt1 | contig 10199 bp, 12 predicted proteins | sample TergutLab28metaG_FD_92764 | JGI IMG/M metagenome (GOLD analysis project Ga0131853, IMG submission 92764) | Labiotermes labralis P1 segment gut microbial communities from Petit-Saut dam, French Guiana - Lab288 P1 (version 2) (version 2) | ecosystem: Host-associated > Arthropoda: Insects >... | reverse complement strand
CAGGGGAATATCAGTCAAAGTCTCATGAATATGCCGAAGAATTGTTCGGCAAAGATCATATTTTCAAATCGGGTACTATATCTACATTAGCCGACAAAACAGCTTATGGCTATGTTAAAAATTATATGGACGAGCGGGGTTTAAGCCTTCGCTCCGCTGAGATAAACCGTATAAAAAAAGGCATTACAGGCATTAAGAAAACTACAGGCCAGCATCCCGGCGGTCTTGTTGTTGTGCCTAAGGGTAAAAGTATATATGACTTTTGCCCGGTGCAGCGGCCCGCTAATGATATGAAATCAACAGTGGCCACTACTCACTTTACCTTTAAACCGGCTTTGGACGGGCGGCTGTTAAAGCTTGACCTGCTGGGTCATGACGTTCCAACGATTATAAGGTATTTGCATGATAATACAGGTATTGACCCGACAACTATCGATCTTAGCGATAAAGATGTTATAAAACTCTTCCGCTCCTGTGAACCGCTGGGCTTAAGCTCTTCAGAAATAGACTGTAAAACAGGTTCTCTTGGTCTGCCTGAATTTGGTACGGGCTTTGTAAGACAAATGCTGGAAGATACAAGACCCACCACATTTTCAGAGCTTGTTCAGATATCGGGCCTCTCTCACGGAACGGATGTTTGGCTTAATAATGCTCAGCTCCTTGTTAAAGACGGTACTTGCACCTTAAGCCAGGTTATCTCTACCAGAGATGATATTATGGTTTATCTTATTTCAAAGGGTTTGCCCAGGCTTACAGCCTTTGGAATTTCGGAGGATGTGCGTAAAGGCAAGGGCCTAAAGCCGGAATTTGAGGAGCTTATGATAGAACAAGAGGTGCCCGCTTGGTATATAGAATCATGCAAGCGTATCAAATATATGTTCCCCAAAGGTCATGCGGTGGCTTATGTTATGATGACTGTGCGTATCGGTTACTTTAAGCTGCATCATCCGCTGGCTTTTTACGGGGCTTCTTTCTCTGTTAAATATGATGATTTTGATTATGAACTTATGTGCCGCGGAAGGGAAGTTGTAAGGGCTGAAATGAACAGGATAAAAACCTTGGGTAACGATGCCTCGGCAAAAGAAAAGAGTACTTACGGTATGCTTGAGCTGGTGAATGAAATGTATGGGCGGGGCTTAAAATTTATCCCCCTTGATATGTACAAGGCTAATGCCACTAAGTTTATTGTTACCGAATATGGGTTAATGCCGCCCCTTTGTGCCGTACAAGGATTGGGTGAGACTGTAGCGCAAAATATAGTTGAGAGCAGAGAAGAAGGCGAATTTTTTACAATAGATGATTTTAGAGAGCGTACTAAAGCCACAAAAACAGTTATAGAACTACTTAAAAAAACCGGCATACTAGCCGGCTTACCGGAGACTAATCAGCTGAGTTTGTTTTGAGGCCAACGTCACTATTTCTCAGTGGCGTTGGCTTTAGTATAGCCGTATCACTTTGAAAATGATACAGCACAAATGTGAACATAGTTCACATTTGCCGCACCTTAATCCCTTTGGGATCGCGGTACGGGTGCGTTCAATCAAATTTAAAACCTCAACGCAAGCGTTGCAGTTTTAAATTCATTTCACTATATCACAAAAAGCGTACATATACTCAATCAAGCTATTTACAAAAGAGCTACATTTTGTTTTGCAGTTTTTTAATCCTTACTATGAGCCTGTGATTCAGAGCAACCCCAACACTCATAGCCAGGGCCAAGCCTAAGCCAAGGCCCATAGCCAAAAGAAACATAAGTGACACAGGATAGGGAAACAGCCTAGACAAGCCAAAAAACATCACAGCCACCATAATGCCTGAAATAACGCACCATAGCGAAAGCTTTTTCATTCTTTCGTACTTTAAGGCTAAACTGTTACTCTCTGTGTAAATGGGCGTTGTGCCTTTAGGCGCGCGAAACCAATGCAATGTACTTACTGAGCAAACATAAGACCAGCCGGCCTTTTCAAAAATAGCCAGATACTCGTCAAAATCTTCTGTATCTTTTTTGATTTGTGAAAGATCAACTGAGTAAGAAAGCTCGGCAGGCATAGACCGCTCAAATTTATAAAAACCCCAGCTAACCGCTTCTAACATATAGCCGTTAGCCGCCATTTCTTCACACATTCTCATATCTTTATCTTCAGAAAAAGCAAGGCCGTTACCTATTTCATAAATATGGCGGGGGTAAGATTTACCGTGCTTTAAAATACGCCAACTGTTTTGCAGCACGCTGGACAGCTCAAAAAAAATAAAAACAATAGTCACCCCGGCAAGGGCTGAAAACAAGCCGCGGGGCACAGAGCGAGGCAATAACCAAGCCAAGTAAAAGAACAAAACAAGGGCAGCACCACAGGCTAAAAATTTATAAACCGCCAATCTGCGGCGTTTTTTAAATTTTTCTTCCAAGGTCATAAATTCTTTTGACATGATTTTACCTCCAATAGCTGAGTTTCGTTAGGACAAAGACTGGAAATACATGTTAGTACTAATCATCACCCGCAGGCCAGTCAAATTCAGCCGCCTCATTAGGGTTAGCCATTTGCTGCTGAGTTGAACCGTCGAAATAATTATAGTTAAGGGCAACATAGCGGATGCCCCTGTGAAGCATTACCATAGCCAGCGCAAAGGCTATAAGAATACCCACTACAGCGCCCCAGCCGTTGGATTTTTTTGGATGGTAGCCGCCTTTTGGTTTTTGCTCTGACTCAGGCTTTGGCTTTTTAAACCCATTTATCATCAGCTTCCATCCTTTCTTATTATATCACAGCAACCCACGCCGGTATTTTTCAATGAATACGGCATCTTCAACTTCCAAATCTTTTTCACCGGCCAGCGATTCCAAATGATGAACAAACTCGTGCTTTAAGGTGTGTTCTATTTCTTTTTTAAGTTCATCTGCGGATAATCTGCCGTAGGTGCGCATAAAGGAGCCGTAGTATATATTAATATAACGGCCCAGTTCGTTGTAGTTATATTCGCCTAAGGTGTAAAGGTCATTGGCTATAGAGTCAGGGTGAATCTTGTAGTTAGGCTGAAGATTCACCCCGCCGTTTAACCTCACATAAATCTCTTTAGGCAGATTGTTTGCAATCTCGTCAAGAATTTCTGCGAATTCATCAAAATCTATCATCTTTTATATAGTCGTTTAAGACAAAAACATATCCTTTAAATTGGCTTTTGCAGCAACAAAAGGCTCAATTTTGCCGTCAAGGGCACTCATAAGAGCGGTAACACCGGGGCCATGGCCGGGCACACAGCAGTCAGAATGGCTGATAACACCGATAGTAACGGCGCCTGTCATATAATTACGGCCGAAACGGTTATCCGCATCCATAATAGCTACGATATCACCGAATTTAAGGTCATTAAGACCGTATTTTTCAGTCATTTCTTTATCATGGAGAGTGATGTCATAGTCACCGGAGGCTGTCGGAGTACTGCCAAGCCCTGAACCCATTATAGCTGCAGGCACAAGTTTAGCTACGCCTACCCGGAGCTTGCCGTCTTTTTCTTCTATGTTCATTTTGTCTAAAAGAGTCGGACTCATGCTTCTCAAAAAAACTTCAGGATGATCTGCAAGCTTCATGCCCTGACCGCAGGCTTTTACCAATATTTTATCTTCTATTACCAGTTTCTCTAAGGTTTCATCATCAAAGTGTATCATAACATGGTCAATACCACCGTGTTTGCCTGTTACAAAACCTTTGGCACCTTTTGCATCACCTGAAACTATTACAGCCTCGTTACCAATGCAGGAGTAAAGCATGTAAGCACCGTTTTTATCAGCATCTTTGTTCTTAGATGAAACGCAAGGCTCTAAGTGATCACCGACACAGCTAACACAGTTATCACCGATTTTTAAGTTGTAGGTTATGCCGCCTGTACCGGGAAAATATTCAGGATAACCCGCCGGATTAATTCTTGCGCCGCCGGCGCGGGAAATCGGGCTGGATACTTCTCCTTGAACAGAAATGATTGGAAGGTTTTCTTTGTTGGTTTTAAGCATGTAAAAGCTCCCTTCATTATAATTTCATCAAGTATAACATACATTAGCGCTCTTAGCAATTACACATGAGCATTTAGGATGAAGATAATAGACTTCTTTGCTGTGAGTATTGCTTTTTACAGCAATTTTAGTGTATTATATTTGCCAGCAGTACGTTCAAGAAGAAAAATACAGCGTTTAGGCAAAAATGTTCATAAAAGTGATTTTTGTGTTATACTTGTTATAATTATGAAAAGTCAACGTCGCCTTTGAAGCCGGGGGGCTGACCTACGATTAATTTTTAAAAAAAGGGAGTGTTAAAATTGGAGCTTTCAAAATTCACATCATACCGCGATAAAGTAGTAGGCTCATGTTCGAAAGTAATATTAGGTAAAGAAGAATCTATACTGCTTACTCTTATTTGCTTTGTCTGTTCAGGTCATGTTCTTATTGAAGATATTCCGGGGACAGGTAAAACCATGCTGCTTAGATCTTTTGCAAAAACCATAGGCGGCGGCTTTAAACGTATACAGTTTACGCCGGACTTGCTGCCAAGCGATCTTACAGGTATCAACTTTTATAATCAAAAACACGGCGAGTTTGAATTTAAGCCCGGCCCGCTTTTTGCTAATGTTGTTCTCGCTGATGAAATTAACAGGGCCACGCCCAGAACTCAGGCCAGCCTTTTAGAAGCTATGGAAGAAGGTCAAATTACAGTTGACGGTATAACTCATATGCTGGAGAGCCCTTTTATGGTTATGGCCACCCAAAATCCGCTTGAATCTTATGGTACCTTCCCTCTGCCTGATGCGCAGATTGACCGCTTTTTCATGCGCCTTTCAATGGGTTATATGCAAAGGGGCCAGGAGATTGATGTTATTAGCCGCCGCTCTACCATAGACATAGTTGAGAGCTTAGAGCAAGTCGTAAGCGATGAAGAAACTGAATATATACGCAGAAATTATCAGCAGGTAACAGTATCTGAGGATGTTAAGGGCTATATAATGGATATTATCGAAGGTACCCGTAATGAGTCGGGCTTTATATCAGGTGTATCTACCCGCGGTGCTATTGCCCTTTACAAGGCTTCTCAGGCAAAGGCGGCTCTTAGCGGCAAAGATTATGTAACCCCTGAGGATGTACGTTTTGTTGCCCCTTATGTTCTCATGCACAGGCTTAATATAGGCGGCGGTGTTAGAACCCAGTCCAGCACAGAGCTTTTAGAAAGCATTATAGCCAAGGTCAAAGTACCGATAGAGGATATGGCATGATAGCGCTGGTGATAATACTCATTGCAGTTGTTGCTTTTGTACAGATACGCTCTATGGAAGATCCGCTAAAGGGCATAGAATTCGACTATTACTGTACAAAGCTACTTGTAGAACCCGGTGAAGAGTTTGAGATAATAACCACCATAAGCAACAAAAGGCGGCGTTTTGTGCCCTTTATAAAGCTTGACCAGGCTTTCCCCAAAGAGCTTGAGATAAAAGGGGTAAAGGCCGCCATACAGACTTCTGACTCGCGAGGTTACAACCGTTATCTGGCTACCCTTTATCTCATGCCAAAGTCTAAGCATGTAAGGCGGGTAACTGCCATTTTACCTGAGCGGGGCCGTTATCTCTTCCAAGGGGCTTATCTTAGAGGCGGTGACTTTTTAGGCTTTAAAGATCAGCTTAAGAAGTTCTCTATACTGCGTGAAATGGTAGTTTATCCCAAAACTACGGAAATAGGCGATATACAGATGGTTATGGGCGGTATAATGGGGGATATATCCGTACGCAGGCTGCTTATTGAAGACCCTATATTGGTAGCAGGTTTCCGTGAGTATACAGGTCGCGAACCTATGAAAGCAATTTCATGGAACCATAGCGCCAGAACAGGCCAGCTTATGGTAAAACAGTTTGATTATACCATTGACCCGGCTATTTCCATTATTTTAGATGTGGAGGGAAAAGGTTTGGAAGGAGACGGCGCTAAGAAAGAATTCGTCTTTTCTGCTACGAGAACTCTTTGTCAAACCTTGGAAGACCGGGGTATGAAATACGACTTTCTAACCAACGCCACTACGGCAGATTCTTTTGCCAGATGGTCTTATTTGGCTGAAAGCATTGGCGGCCGTCATTTTTCGCTTATTATGGAAGGTCTGGGCCGGGCAACCCATACCCATGTGGAGACAATGACCAGACTAAGTGAAAATTTTGTGCAAAAAAGGGTTTATGACCGCTTTGTAATACTTGTAACAATAAAAAACAGAAGTGAGCTGGCAAACGATATAGCCTACATTGAAAACAACAATGGCGGTAAAGTTTATGTAATAAGCGCCGCTGAGTTAATGCCAAGCGAAGGGAGGGGCTTAGATGAGTCTGGTATACTCTTTGAAACTGCTGAGTGATGTTTTGTTTTATATGACCTTTGCAGGGCTGATATCGGCTCTCATTGGCGCACAGGGCCGTGACATGGGCAACAGCGGCCTTATTTCTGTACTTCCTTTTTTGCTGGTAAGTATCTTCTGCCTGGGACTGCTTTCTGAGCGGGGTAAACTTAAGTATGCTGCCTTTTTGCCTTTGTTTGCCGCTATTATGGGCGCATGGAATTATGGGCTTATACACCTTATTCTTCTTGGCCCTGCTATTGCTTATATAGTCTACTATTCTACAACATTGCCTTATGATATAAGAACAGTAAGCCACACCAATGTTTTTAGGATGTATCTCATTATAACCCTGCCTATTTGTATATTCTTTTCAGCTAACTTTACATTTTTCGGTGCATTTATGAACGGTGTTATGGGTCCTTATCTCATTATGTTTGTGACGGCTTCCATAGTGCTTATGCGTATGATTCGTCACGACGCAGAGATATTAAATCAGCGGAAGTTCAAAATAATGAATACATTATCGGTAAGCGCTGTTATACTCACCGGCCTGTTCTTAGGTTCACAAACGGGCCTTCGGGTTATGAGAATCATTTTTCACTTCCTCTACTTCAACGTATTTATAAATATACTGTATCTTGTTCTGATAATTGTTGGCGCTTTACTTTATCCTTTTGCCAGACTTTTCGGTCTTGAACCTTTGGAAATGATATGGCCAACTTATAGCGCTGACGGCGACGCTGACGGTTGGGAAGAGATAATAGCAGAGCAGCCTGAACCGGGTATAGCTTATCTTATTTTCCAGATTTTGGTATTTATTGGGCTGGCTGTTGCAGCTTTCTTTATACTTAGGGCACTGTTTAGATTTTTGACCGCAAAACAGCTCATAAGAGAAATGGACCCGGTAAGAACTGAGAGAGTCAGTATTAATGACACTAACAAAGCAAAGCGTAAAGAGCCTCGCGTTAACCATCAGATCAGACAAGTTTACAGAAAGTTTTTGAAGCTCTGTAAAAACCGCGGCATAACATTGCACCCAAACCTGACTACAGCTGACATAGCGGCGACTTTTGCACAGGCAACAGGGGAACATGAAAGCACAAAAGCCCTGCGTGAAATTTATATTGACAGCCGTTACGGCGAGAAAACGCCTACAAGTAATCATGTAAAAGAAGCTAAGGAGATTTACGGCAAGCTGAAAAAAGCAAGCCCCTCCAGAACAAGCGGGAAGATATCTGAACTGTAGGGTGTTGTGTTTTAAGGAAGGAGAATTACTATGCTCATAAAGTCTAAAATCGCAGACGGGAAGCCAAAAGGCGGTTATCATCCGAAAAAAGCCAGCGGTTGGGGCGCGGCCATAGGCGCTGTTATTGCCCTGATACTGGCTATAGGGCTGGGTTATCTGGGGCTTAGTTATGTTTCAGATAACTATGAGTATTTTGACGCTACCCGCCAATATCTTTTAAGTGATGAAATGTACCCGCCTGTTCAAACTATGCACCTAGAGCCTTGGCGGCAGTACTTTTGGCCTGAGGAAAAGTAAGCGTTCGGTAGCTGTTTCATTACAAGTATAATGACAGGTCATAAACTATTTTCACTACACTCTATTGCAAGTCTAAAGCAAATCATCTCGAGGCGTCCGCAAAACCAAAGGGGGATAAATATGATTACAGGTGTTGAAATAGATATGGTTGTAAAAGACTCCATAAAAGCCTTGGAGCTTTACGAAAAGATATTCGACGTAGAGCGGATAGAAGTATCAGATCTTGGCGATAAGGGGGCTGAGGCGGTTTTTACCATTTACGGTGTTCGCTTTCATCTGCTTAATGAAAACCCTGAATTTTTTCTTATCGCTCCTAAAGAAGGCGATCCAAGACCTATGTGGCTTAATGTCTGCGTTCCGGATATAAATGAAACTTTTTCAAAAGCTATTGAAAACGGCTGTAAAGAGGTTTTCGCTGTGCAAGAAATGCCGGATTTTGGCATAAAAAACGCTATGTTCAGCGATCCTTTCGGCTATGGATGGATGCTTCATCAAATTGATAAGCTTGTCAGCCATGAAGAACGTATGAGAATACTATCTGAGCAGTAAGGGGTATGTTTTGTTAAAAGACTGTAAGCAGAAAATTATGAAAATAATTTTATTCCCTTTCACGGCCATTTTTGCGGCCTTTATTTTCTGTGCCTGCTCTGCTGTTTATGAGTCTGTTGAGCCAAACTATCCCGAAGAGGGCTTGGAAGCACCGCCGCTTACATCCGTCGATTATTTATACCTAAGCTCTGCTGATGAATCTATCTCTCCCTTTAAAATCAGTGTTGGAGAGCGCTTTAAAAACTTGACGTTGGAAGAGATACTTGTCTCTTACTTGATATACGAAGGCGGCAATTTTCCGCGAAATTTAGGTGCTTACGCAAGATTTTCCGGTGAGATGGTTTTAGGTGGTTCTCTTAACATATATATTGACCACCAGCGTGATAAATTAGCTTATGTTTTTTTAGTGGATGATGATTTTCTGCATGAATTCCCTATAGCAGCAGGGGAATGGCAGAGAACAAGTTTTGAAATCATTGAAGAAGGCCATCAAGACATGATCTGCGGTCTTCTTGAAATCACCAGAGAGAATATTGAGGAAGCAGAAGGCTTGCTCACAGTAAATAATGTGCTTATACGTGTGGAAAACTTTCATATGATATCCGGCCCTACCCAGAGAATCAGCCATGCCGATTTAATCGGCTTAACCATCCGCAAAGGAGGCTGAATATAATGCCAAGCGTTTTTCCGGAGGATAAAACAGGAGCACAAAAATTTAATAAGAAGCTTCGTGATTCGGCTAAAATTCTTAGCCATCAGCAGTATTTACAGGGCAAGCCCGAAGAGCTCGGCTGGGAAGAGCGGGAGAAGCAAATAGCCACAGAACGAAAAAAGCTGCGCCGGGCTAAAATGCTTGTGTGGACGGCGCTTATATTTGGGGCTATAGCCCTTCCCTTAGCTAATTACAGTATGGAAATAGCCCACTTTACAGGTGAAGGCTGGGTTATGCGCGAAAATTGGCCTATGGGTGGGTGGATCGCTCTGACTTTAGCCGCTTTAGGTATAGTTTGTCTAATAAAACGCTTATTAAGCCCTTATGGCAGCATAGGTTTTATTGGTATAATAGCCTTTGTACTATGCTTTCTTGCCCTTATGATTGGTATAGGCGTTTTTTACAACTCTGATATTCACAGCCCGCGGGGTAATGCCGCACAGCCCGCTTTTGCACGAAAGGAGGTTGGTAATGCATTATCCGCTTGAACCAAGAGATACAAGCAGAAAAAATCATGACAGAGATAAGGTCTTAAGAGATGCAGGTAAAATTATAGCCGAGCAACCTGTTTTAGACAAAGCACCAACAGAAGCTAACGAATATGAGCGCCGCGCCAATATCGAAGCTGAGATAGCAAGAAGACGTACTGCAAATAGACAATTAAACATAGCTCTAATTCTGGGAATAATTGCCTTTGCCATAGGTTTTCACGCCAGTTTTATACTGGATATTAATACAGTAAACTTCTCGGGCCTTATTGCTGTGTTCTTTGGTATATTAGGTTTCAGTTTTCTCTCAAAACATGTAAGAGGCCCTTATGGGCTTAATATAGGCTTTAAAGGCTGGCTGGCTCTAGGGCTTAACTTTTTCGGGGCTTTAAATGGTTTTGGGGCTTTAGGCTCTTCATACTCCCCATGGTAAGGAGGTATTAATCATGCAGAAAAAAAACGGCCTTAAAGCTCATTATGAGTGGCGGGGTAAAATAGAAACCGGCATAAAATCAAAAATAACGTCTATGGAAGAGCTGGCGCTGGCT
>Ga0131853_10027529_pt1 | contig 10200 bp, 6 predicted proteins | sample TergutLab28metaG_FD_92764 | JGI IMG/M metagenome (GOLD analysis project Ga0131853, IMG submission 92764) | Labiotermes labralis P1 segment gut microbial communities from Petit-Saut dam, French Guiana - Lab288 P1 (version 2) (version 2) | ecosystem: Host-associated > Arthropoda: Insects >... | reverse complement strand
TGTGTATGTATGTATGAAGACCAATATCTAAAGCATATTTATAGCAGACTGCACGTACCGCCAGGTTTAAAAACAAATAATCTGCATATTAGCATCACAATATATTTGTGTGTTACACACGAACCTCGCAATAAATAACAATTATTTCGCCACACAACATTAACCGGTTGTTCTTTCTAACAGAAAACGATCGTGCACTCTGCAATGTATGAACTGAATCTTTATAAAACGCAGGCTAATGTTGGTCTTCAAAGGAATAACACTCATCGCAGTGAGAACACCAAATTCAGTTAGTGTTGCTACGTGTTCCAAGGGCTCGCCACAAATTCTTCCGTAATAGCGAACGTAACAAAAATTCTTCCTTAGGCTCGATCGCATACTGACGCAAACAGCGCGCTAAAACATCGGCTAAATGTCGTTTTGTTGTTTAACAAAAAGTATGACACGAGGTCTGTAAGAATGGAATTCTCTGTACCAACAGACCGCATTTACGACTTCCACCCAGACTTCCTCGTAGTGATCTACCATCATCATTAAACATAGGGTTGAGTAAAATATGATTCCATGTGGTAATGTGTCGCCCTCAAATCGTGCGGTGATACATGTTTCAAAGTAGTTTCAGTTCTAAATGTAAACATTTTATTTTGCAAATAAAAGCGCTGTATCTACAGCCATATTCTACAATTATCACTTTCCTAACACAGACGAACTGAAAGCATGCCACGAAATAAAGCAATTGATAGACAGAAGAAAACTTTTAAGGAAATAACTTTTCGGATAACCTGATGGATCACTGCAGGGTGTGTGATCTTTGATCGGTGTGGAGATTTCTCTAGTCGTATCGAAACTAAATGATATTTAACCTACGACATTTGACAGCGACTCTTTCAACTTACACTTGACATTACCGGTACTGCAACGCAGTGTAATTATATTCATTATTTTCAGAACTTAGCCATCCGTTAAATAATTGATATAGTATCTGTGAAGCATGCACCTAACTTTGTTGTAAATTTAGAATATCGCACCAAAAATACTACCAGAATTTCGGTAAGTTTCCCTCATATTAGCTGTAACGTAATTGTGTCTTTAACTCGTAAGTCTACATGCCTCCTTATGCAAAGAAAAGCACTTGAACTAAACCGTTCCTCGTACTTGTTTGTATTTTTGTTACACCGTTTAAAGTCACCTCGTTGATTCAAGCGCCACTCGAAGCGTTCGGCGAACTGCGAACTACTGTCAGTGCTCTGTACCATGAAGAGGAGCGAAATTAGTTATGAATTCTTTGCTAAAAAGGAAACCCGGTAACACAGAAGTAACGAGAAGTTTCTTGTTTCTATGACAGATATAATCACTTAACCTATCATAAATATTATAAATATATAATATAAATGACCGGTAGGTCGGACATTTTTTATTTTCTGGTTAATAAAAGAATGTATAACTTGGAGAGATAATTTGGTAGCTTATACGAAAAAAAATATGATTTTAAAACTAAACGGCTGTGTATAAATCATGCTGCAGCAAATATCAGATCGGAATCAGTACCAAAATTTGCTTTAAGACAGAAAAATTCGAGAAAACGTTCAGCAAGATGGCCGACAGCAAGAAAAATCCGATGCGCATGATTTGTAAGCAGCAGTCAGACCACCAAAAGAATTTGTAAATTCCCCTGAAGTTTTCCAACCATGCATGCTACGCTGTGCCAAAACGTTAACCTACGTGCAAAATAAATAAGAACAATAATTCGGTTGAATGTTACTCTGAATTCCATGTCTATAACATAAACTACATTGATGTTCAGACCGGCATATGGAGCCAGTGTGTCACACTGTTCGTCTGTTGTGACAGCACCATACTGGCTCTTTGTCTGTTCCGGTGTGCACAGAGTTTTAACCATATTCGGAGGAACATACGGCTTTCATCTACAGGATACCATACACATCAAAATAGACAGCTCAAAAAAAAACTGTGCAATTGCATTGCCTTCAGTTGCTGAGAGCAACAGAAGATACAAAACAATACACTAAAATAAAGCAAAATCATACATTTCGTCAAAAAAAAGGCAAAACACATACACGCTTCACAGGTTAAAAATTACAAATATGGGTAAGGTGCGAATATTTAAGGTTACATACTTCGACTGTCGTATTGTTTTTTGTAGCCTATGTAGACTCGGAATTACCAGTTTCCATAACTTTGCCTACTAGCTCGTGTTCAAAACAGGACAGAACGTTTCAGGAACTGTAACTGCTCCCGGTCTTCAGGTGAACGGGTAAGGAACGACTTCACTCAATTCTTCCCAACAGAATAGCGAATCGGAATGATGTAGAAACGTTTGGAGTCACAATCGCTGATTGTGAATTATAAGAAACACGAGATCTTCTCTCTTCTGGGATTTTACGCAGCGTATAATGGTTGTCCCCACCGACGTTTCGGGACAACCTACAAGTCCAATCTTCAAGGGTCGACCCTTGCAGATGAGACAGATGGGCTGTCCCAAAGCTTCGGTAAGAAACTAACAATTTTACGCTGTGGAGAACCGCAAAATAAGGTAGATCTCACTCACACCGCGGCGAAAGCCTGAAACCCCACAGGAAACGTGAAAATATTCTGTGGGAAGTATGAGGAGGTTTCATGCGTTAACGCATTGGGTGCCTATTGTTACCACGCTGCTGTAAAGGGTTAAATAGGAAAGACAGCGAAGCGAGGCTCCACGGACTCTTGAAATAGGTGACATGCCAGATTACCTTGTGTCACCCTCCAGTGCTGTTTGGTTCGTGTAATTATCATTGCTGTTGTCAAGCGCTATCAGAATGAATTACAAGTTGATGCCATTATCAGTTTAACTTTCACTGTTAGTTTGCCTCCTTTCATGTCAGGCCAAACTAGCTGGGAAGTGCTTCTCATTATGATCCGTAACATGAACAAACCTCGCTAGCCTGTCCTATAACAAATAACTTGGCATGCAGGGCTACATGTTGTGGACTGGTCGCCTATATTTTGAATTTCCGAAATGAAAATTAAATAAACTGATGTGTCGTACTTTCCCTTCTTCGTTTATTTAGCGGAGCTTTCTAAACTCTTGGACCTATAATCTGAATTCTTCAATACAACGAAAGCTGTCTATAACTCAACAGCAAAGGACCGAAATTTCTCATTTGAAGCAAGTTTCCTCTTAATACAGGTACTTTAAATTTGAATCCTCAGGATTCCAGATCCTCTGGACAAGAAAAGTTTTCCACTGAAGAAGGGTTTCTATTATGCCCAGGTTCTACTTAAATCAGGTTTCACCGTATAACCTTCAAAACTGTATCAGAAATGAGAACAATATTAAAATACATTAAATTCGACTGCAACAATATAAATTCGATTTCAACAATACAAATTCGATTTCAACAATATAAATTCAACCTCATCTAGTAGCAATTACTTACAACATCAATTACTTATTTTCATGAATAATGAGTTGTTGATAACATAACGTCATGAAACAACAGAAAAGCAAGACAGGTAATGTACTTATACCGTAGAACTGAGGCGCGATGGTTCAATCATTGTTGCACCCTAAAAGCAAAAAGTATTATCTATTCTGAGTGTGCGTTTGTAGCCTTGGTTATTCAGCTTGCAATGCGCATGCGCCATATTGCCATCTGTGGCCTGCCCTGCTTTACAAAAGTTTTACACATTATCTCTTAAACGGCACTATTTTCGAAAGAAGATATTTATTGAATGTAAAATGTGTGTTTTGATTTTCTCTACAACCTTTGTCTGAAACATATTTCATTCTAAGAGGAAATGAGTGGATGTGATAAAAAAAATGCACATTGGTCTTCATGTGAAGTACCTGTTATTCCTGCAGGATTTTAATGAAACCTGAATTTTATCCACAGAGTTTCAAAGAATGCTCAAATATCAAATTTCATGTAAATTCGTCCAGTGACAGCCGAGTTGTTCCATGCGGACGGATGGACAGAAGGACAGACAGACATGACAAAGTTAATGTTCGCTCTTAGAAATTTTACAAACGCGCCTAAATTTGGTGTTGTGGGTGGTCATTAGCTTCTAGTGCCTTTCCATCTTAATTGACGTAAACTAGGCTAATTTATACAGGTGTTTCCGCTGTTTCCAGTACCTATTTAAATAAGCACTAGATAGCACTGTATGCAGGACTTGCTTTGGAAGACGCTATGATGTCTCAAGACAAGTCAACAGCCAAAAAACTAAAAGAAATCTTAAACATTTCTAGAGTTCCTCATAATATTTCAACACCATATTCAATAAAATCTGCTGTATCCTTTCTCGATTTGTTACGTGTGCACAGGTGGACTAATATAGGAACCCACTTTAACGGACGTTAAACAAGAATGCGAAAGAGCATAGAACCAGTTCGTGGAACCATTTAAATGCACCGCAACGCTTAATAACTTCACCACGTTAGCTGGAGTAGAACACAGGACATCCCACAAAGAATTAGTTTTCTGTTTGCAGTCGTGATATTTACCTAAACTGACTCAGCAGAGATATTAGCATACGTTGTAACAAATTATAGTTACAACTGTCGGTAAATATGTACACTTCATATTATTCCTTTTTCAATTTATTGCCTTCAGTTCTTTATGAGACAAGCTACGTGCAAATGTACACATAAAATTATTACAAACATGTATACTATATTTTAACATGGCAAAATTGAAAATGTTAGTTATTTCTCATACACAGCTGCAGACTAAGTCATTTAAATAACCCATGATTAGAATGATTGATTCTAAACTCATAGTCGTTTATCTAGACCAGAAAACGTGAAAAAAAATCTTCCAGGAAAAAATATATTTTAGTACTAATAAACTAATTGTGAATGATTAAGTAGGACTCAACAGGAGAGCACTGTTAAATTATAACAACAGTTTTATTGTTGATCATCTCGAAACTACGTGTTTCGGCTTAACTAAAACCAAACTTCTCATCAGGCAACAGTTACAATATATACGAGTAGAATGGAAACTTGTAACCAACACACAGTTAAAAATATAACTGAGATATAATTCCTACGTGCCAATAACTTATATATTTAAATAACAGTAAAAGTTAAAGTGTCCCCGTTACAGGCCCGGTGTGGCCCAGAGGGTGGGTAGAGGTATAGCTCTACTCTTCCATGACTGTGGCACTAGAAGGGGGTGAGTGGTCAGCAGCACGCCCCGGCCGCACTTTACCCCCGGGAAAGACCCGGTACCCATTTTACAGGAGGCTGTGTGGGCCCCAGGGTCTGTCCAGACGGGCGGAAAATCTCGTCCCCACCGGGAGTCGATCCCGAACCGTCCAGCCTCGTAGTAAGTCGCTATACCCACTGAGCTACCCGGGCCACAACCTATATATTTATTTAGCCAAAACTGCGATAAGTTCAAGTACAATTATGTATTTAAAATAAATACAATAAAATAATTACTGTAAAAAAAATACAGTACTTCTTTTCAAACATGTGATATACTTTCCACCTTCCGGTGTACACGCTTATTATAAATAAGAATAACGGGTGAGCAACTACATAGGAATTTGAATTTGAGGGAAGTCCACATTCAACTGAAGGTGTAATTATTATAATATCGTATTTTGTTGTTGATAACTCTTGCAGTTACAGGTGGTATAGATATGTGTACTTGCATGAGCGACTGTTTTGTGCACGTGCCACGGAAACCACATTACGAGTATAATTCAAACCGATTAATATCCATGTCATCTCTTCTATTTTCTGTTTCCTGCTGCAGGCACAATAAGGAACAACCAAAATGTTGTAAAACTTGCACCACACTCTTGCTAATATGTACGGTAGTCACGGCAAGTGTTCCGAAGCTGTCGGGTAGGACTTTACCGTCGATTACAAATATTTCGTTCGTAGCTGCCAGGGCAAACTTCAATTTCTCAGTCCAAGAGTTGTGTGTTGTTAACGAATGAGGCCCTACAAGTACATTTCGTGATCCTGACAACAAAAGAAACCTTATATTGCGCTGACAGCAGGTATTTCTGTTTGTACTACAATAGAGGGCTGTCCAAATATTTTTAATTACTGATTTATTGCACACATTTACGTCCAGTGTTACCTTAACAAGGTTCACCGCCACATTAAACGACGAAACTGAAAAACAGTGAAGCTGCTGACGGTTTATTTCTATTGTTTGACTGCTTACGTCACCGTTATAACGGAAGTTGTTACAGGTTAATAACGTCGAATTGTAGGAATGAAGAAAGAGTAGCGGTTTGGAAGGTGGTGGGTTTGACCAGTTACGTGGTTACCAACATCCTGGCATTCTAAGCAAAACGTCGAACAGTTTCAGCCGTGATTTTATAACAGTGCTGAGATTCGAAACCGCTGCCTACTGACTACAGGTCCAGATCATGACCCCATACACCAGCGTGCTTGGTAGAATGAATCAGCACTAGCAACGTGTACAATGAAAAGGCTCTGCTTTGCGCTTCGCATAATCTGGAATCAACCGTCTTAGGCGTTCAATAAAATAACGCTTCTTATTTGGTGCAACAGCCCCCAGTGAACCAGGGCCACCTCATTGTCGAGGCTTCACGATCACACTCAGACAAACCACACTCGGTAGGACAAGTGATCAACCCGACGCAAAGACTTCAACTTGACAGCACTCACAAGAGACGAACTTCAATACTGCCGGCGGGATTCGAGCCCGCAATCCCAGAAAGCGAGCGGCCGCTGACCCACGCCTTAGACTGCAAGACCAGTGAGGCCGGTAATAATTTTCCTGCCTTTAGTGAAAGCTGGATTTAAAGCTTTCCATGCTGCTAACCACATAAACCTCATAACAACAAACTGATATGTCGATCTGCTAGCGTTCAGCAGAAACATGTACTGTTCCTCGACATATGAAGTCTTACCTTGCCCTTTACAAATTATTCAAACTACAAAATTCCAAATGTTGATGACACAAATTTTCAAACAAATATGAAGCATATGAAGAGTTTTTTTTAAGCTGGTTTTACATCCACATTTCTGTGTAGCGGCCCTCGCGTAAATCAGAGAAAACCGTATGACATGCACGAATACTTGCTCTTTATCCAGAATATGGTTGCTTACCTTGTCAGTGTCACAGTATGATTTAATTAAAACCTTAAAACAGAAATAACGCTCAAAATAAATTAAAATTTAAGCTAAAATGTAATAAAAAATTTCAAATTTGGATTTTAATCGCTTCCAGCAATTCTACCGGACCACCTGCTTATTTACGTGTAATGGGCTGCTTCGGTTATCATAATATCGACCAAAAGCACGTAGTAATTTTTATCACATGTTCTGGTGCTTTCTGTTAGATCTGTCGTAGTAAAATAAAACCAGAGGACGGGTGGAGCTTAAGAAACTGAATTGGAGATGGTGTAGCCATTACAGAGGGACGTTTCTATATTTTCTATGATGCCGCACGTCATCAACAAATAACATAACGATTAATGTCTCTTCAGAAAGCTGAAATACAAGACTGCCAGTTCCTGCAGCATCTCATTTGTAATGCTGCAAAATGCATTCCTTGGTAATAGCCTTATACCTCAAAATGTGTGGCCTTCCAGATCTCCGAACTTAGTATAACTTGTATTTTACCTTTGGAGTTTATACATATATATATATATATATACATATATTTTATTTATTTACTTATTTACTGCAATTGGGTTGTTACCCGGTGGCAGTGGTTATTTTAAATGTAAACAAAACATGAAATTGGTTACTACTAGATTTAAGTCGGGAGGGCTACATGAGAAGCGTGTAGTGGCAACTGGGAATGTTGGGAACCATCTCAGCATTTGCTTATAGACACAGGGAAACCAAGAAAAACCTGTGTCGAGATGGCCGGTCGCAGGACCTTCCGAGTACTGATTTCTAGCCAGCAGTCCGGCATCTAAAGTACAAAAAAGAACAGCAATGCACACACAGTACAACAAATACACATAAGATGACAACAATACACACAAGAGAACTTAAAACTACCAACAATACATGCGAGACAAATTAGAATACAACATGTACAGAAGGTAAAAACACCCAAGCAAGACAGTACTGTGTTCAGTTTATTGTAATTTTTTTTTTCAATCATTAATTCACTCACGCTTTCACCCCAGTCCTTCACTTCTCATCACTTACTACTCCTATAAACCTTTTCCATAAAGACTCGTCCCCACCCTTCCCTATACTGCGCACTTCACTTCGCCGTATTCCACTTTACTTTGCTTCGTTCACTTCACTTCACTTTACTGCACTTCGCTACCCTCCACGTTAGATAACTTTTCACTTCACTTTAGACTTTTCACTTCACTAGACACCGCTTCTCTACACTTTTCGATGATAACCAGCACACTTTACTTCCTTTTAATTCAACTCAATTATCACTTTCCTTACTCTCTTTTTAAAAGTGATTGGTTTGCAGGGGAGAATTTCTAACACTTCTGCCGGTAACTGGTTCCAGTGTTGGATGGTCCTATTTACAAAATAATATTTCCCTATATCCGTCCTTTACCTCCTACTCCTAATTTTCCTTTCATGATCTACCCTGCTCAGATAGTGTGGCCGTTCTAATCTGTCACCAATAGACTTCCACGCGCGTTCCCCAGAGTACGCTTTTAAGAGAGCACATATGCGTGATAACTTTCTACGCGACGCAAAAGTTTCCCAGTTCGGACTGTTCTTATGATGTGCAAATTTGGCCGCTTTCTTTTGCACCCTGTCTAACGCACTAATTTGTCCCTCCCTGTACGGATCCCAACACGCGGCCCCATATTCAAGAATCGGACGTACAATTGACATGTAAGCTAAACTTTTGGTATTACTATTACCCTTTTTTAGTATTCGCATTGTGAAATGTAGTGCTTTCCAGGCCCTTTTCACCGCATAGTTAACTTGATCCGCCCAACTTAAGTCGCTGCGTAAGATTATTCCTAAATATTAACAACTGCTCGCTTCCGGTATTAATGTGCACATTAACGAATAATTTAGTGGATCCTTTACCCTAGCTCTCGCGAAACGAATTGCCTTCCTCTTATTTGGATTTATTTTCATCGCATTTTCAACCTCCCACTCCCCCAGCCTGTCCAGGTCCTTCTGCAATTTTTCCTTGTCTGCATTATTTATTATTTTTCTGTAAATTACACAGTCATCGGCAAAAAGTATAATAGTTGATTCCACATTCCTCCAAATATTATTTACGTAGGCTAGGAACAGAAGAGGGCCTAACACGCTTCCTTGTGGTACACCTGACGTTACTCTAACTTCTGCAGACAGCTGCCCCCCCCCCCACCCTGACTCTCTGCTTGCGACCTAAAAGGAATTCCCTTATCCATACCACTACCCTAGAATCCACGCCCGAATTTGCAATTTTAGTTAGCAACCGACCATGCGGAACTAAATCAAAAGCTTTCGAAAAGTCAACTATAATAGCGTCAATCTGGTCTCCGTTAACCAGAGAGTCCGCAATGTCCTGGCATACCGCGATTACTTGATTTAGCACGAATATCCTGGTCTGAATCCATGTTGACCCTCGTAGAGCCAATCATTCTTATCCCACACTTGCCTTAGATATGAAGCTATAACATGTTCCATTTGCTTGCAAACTACCGAGGTTAAACTAACCGGTCTATAATTCGTGACTAATGACCGATCGCCCCCTTGTGAATAGGAATCACCGTGGCTCTCTTCCAGTCACCTGGCAGTGTACCATTATTCATTGTTATGTCTAGTAGTCGTGCAAGGTGCGGAATCATGGCTTCCCCGCCCAGTTTAAGAATTTCTCCACAGACCCAGTCTGGTCCTACTGATTTGTTTTTCCCTATCGCTTTAATCTTTCTCCTAATTGTTTTAATATCGGTGGTGAATGGATCGTCTGTGTTTTCACCCTGTATATGAAGAATATTGCCTTCGCTGCTGAATACTGTCGAATAATAAGAGTTAAACATATTGGCCTTTTCTATCGCGTCTGTAATGATCCGTCCGTTACAGTCCTTGATGGCGGGAATATTTTCCTTATTTCCTTTACGCCTTCTTACGTATTTGTAGAAATCCGACCAACATTCACCCTCTTTGCTTAGTATTGATTTTAAGAATGCCTCCTGTGCCGATTTCTTGGCTGCAAGTAGCTGCTTGGATAGTTGTTTCAGTTTCTCTGTACAGTGTACTCCTAATTTTCTTCTATTATA
>Ga0131853_10027528_pt1 | contig 10201 bp, 2 predicted proteins | sample TergutLab28metaG_FD_92764 | JGI IMG/M metagenome (GOLD analysis project Ga0131853, IMG submission 92764) | Labiotermes labralis P1 segment gut microbial communities from Petit-Saut dam, French Guiana - Lab288 P1 (version 2) (version 2) | ecosystem: Host-associated > Arthropoda: Insects >... | reverse complement strand
GTCGTGCCTCATAATGTCATGTCTCATAATGTCGTGCCTCATAACGTCGTGTCTCATAATGTCATGCCTCATAATGTCGTGTCTCATAATGTCGTGCCTCATAACGTCGTGTCTCATAATGTCGTGCCTCATAACGTCGTGTCTCATAAAGTCGTGTCTCATAATGTTGTGCCTCATAACATCGTGTCTCATAATGTCGTGCCTCATAATGTGCCTCATAATGTCGTGTCTCATAATGTCGTGTCTCATAATGTCGTGCCTCATAATATCGTGTCTCATAATGTTGTGCCTCATAATGTTGTGCCTCATAATGTGATGCCTCATAATGTCATGCCTCATAATGTCGTGCCTCATAATGTTGGGTCTCATAATGTAATGTCTCATAATGTCGTGTCTCATAATGTCATGTCTCATAATGTTGTGTCTCATAATGTCGTGTCTCATAATGTCATGTCTCATAATGTCGTGCCTCATAATGTCATGTCTCATAATGTTGTGCCTCATAACTTCGTGTCTCATAATGTAATGCCTCATAATGTCGTGCCTCATAATGTCGTGCCTCATAATGTCATGTCTCATAATGTCGTGACTCATAACGTCGTGTCTCATAATGTCATGCCTCATAATGTCGTGTCTCATAATGTCGTGCCTCATAACGTCGTGTCTCATAATGTCGTGCCTCATAATGTCGTGCCTCATAACGTCGTGTCTCATAATGTTGTGCCTCATAACATCGTGTCTCATAATGTCGTGCCTCATAATGTCGTGTCTCATAATGTCGTGCCTCATAATATCGTGTCTCATAATGTTGTGCCTCATAATGTCATGCCTCATAATGTCGTGCCTCATAATGTTGGGTCTCATAATGTCATGTCTCATAATGTCATGTCTCGTAATGTCGTGTCTCATAATGTCGTGTCTCATAATCATGTATGGCCAAATGTTGTTTCAACCCTTTATTATTTAATCTAATACAGTACACAGTTTCCATTATATATACACATGGCACTGGCAATATATTCAGTACAATAGAATGTGCTATAATGTAATGAAAAATATCGGTACTAATTAAAACAGAGATGTGTGACAACTTAACAAGCACGCGCGCGCATGCGCACACACACACACGCACGCACACACACACACACACACACACACACACACACACACACACACACACACACATACAAATATATGTACAATCCATATGCAATCAGTATATAATAAATTCATCCACTGAAGAAAATACATGTTGTAACAGAAAGGATTTCAGCTCTTGATTTGATTTTACTCAATTTTTTATGTGATGGGGCACCCTGTTGCAGAGTCTAATTCCTGATCTGTGAATATGTAGATCCAGTTTTCTTTGTGTAATGTAGCTACAAATTTGCATATTACACTCCAGTGAATCTTTGTACCTGCTAATGTAACATGCTGCTTCAAGTGTGTATAAAGAAGCCACTGTGAGTGCAGTACATTGCAATCCTTAAATATCAGTCTACAATACATACACTTACTAACACCACTAATCATTCGAATAACCCCTTTTTTGTAGTTTAAATGTGGTAGTATTATCCCCACCCCAAAAAATTATACTAGTAGCCATTGTTACAGTGTGCGACTGGTATTTCTGAGAACTAAATCATCTGGCATGTGACGTTGTGTTGTGCGAGAGCTTCCTGACAAGCCAAAGGCATACGATCCACTCAAACATCTAGTACTGTCTGTCCATTGACACTGCCTCACATCCCAGCTGACTGGCAGTTAGTGACACTATTGTGATAACCTTCTGTCTGACTGGCAGTTAGTGGCACTACTGTGATAAACTTCTCTCTGATGTTATGGGTTTTGTTTTATTTTGATAGTTAAATTTTTTGTTTTATTCTTTTGGTTCCAGTGGAAATGGAGGCGACACCGACACATAGCCACGATCCTGCACCGGACCCAGTGCCAGAGCCTGCACCAGAACCTTCAGCAGAACCTACACCTGAACCTGAACCATCCAGTACATCTACCCTGTCCACAGCAGCAGCAAGCAGCTCTAGTGACCATCCTGTGGACCCCTTACCAGTCCACACCACAACTCAGCCACAGCCTTCTGAACACTCCACAACATTACCTACAATACAGGCATCATCTACTGATCACTCCCTCCACAATCATCACCAGGATCATGACTATCACCATAATCACAGTATTGATGGAAACGTTTCTATGACAACTCTAACGTATCCTTCAGAACAAGAAACTCTGTCAGGGCATCACACTGCACATGATTATGACTCATCACATCAGACTGAAAATGGAACACTTCAGTCACATGTAGTGGATAAAAATAATAGTGAAATGACAGGAAGTCATAGTTATCACCCAGAAGTTCCAGCCACGGTTCACATGATTTATGACGACAATAATAATGCAACAAATAACGAAAACTCTCTCCACACCCCAGTTCAAAATGAAGAACTGGGATCAACCTCGTCTCCTCATTTTCATACAGAAACCCAAACTTTCGTAGTGAAAGTTACCAACGGACATTCCGTGACTGAACACGCTGGCGATATGATCATCAGACACGTAGACAATGAGAGCAACGTGATGATGGTGTCTGAGAGAGAGAAAGCTTCTGCAGCTCAGCCCAATTTGTTTACAGATCATGAAGTACAGACTGAAGCAGCAGTTGTGGCAACAGGCATTCCTGTGACATCAGAGCTACAGGAGCACAATACAGCCACATCTGTAGGAATGTTTGGTGAGCACAGTGAGAGTGAGGCCAAACCAATGGAAACCAACAGAGGGTTTAACCACAGCATTCTTGAGAATAGATCAAAAGATGTTAATATTTCTGCAAGCAAGGGATGGGATATTGCAGACGCCTCAGAAAATAATGCAGCAGAACCTGCATACATACAGCACACTGAGAATAAAACAGGAACTGACTCTTTGAAGCTGCCAGCAACTAATATACCTGTAAGAAATGCACATGCTGAAAATGAAGAACATGACCACAATTTTATGGGTGTTCACACAGAAAATGACAACAAAAGTATGCCAGATAGCAGTGACAAAATGGCTCCTGTTACACTGACTCAACTAGCAGGCAGGGAGATGCATAAACATGGAAATGACTTTTTCAATGACATATATTTCCCAGATTCAGAACACACAGAGAATGACACTTTCTTGAACGCACTGTCACCAGAAGATTATAAGAATCACCCTGTAAAGCATGTTAATGTCGATGCAAAACCAGTACAGAACATAATTGTCACTCCTAATCCAAATGTCAAAAAAGGTGCAAGACTTGATGATGTTCAGATGTCTCAGATGAATCCAGATCAACACGATCACACAGCCACCAGTGAGCCGAATGCTGAGAGTGTGCCAGTGATCATTCGTGACTCCGAATCAGTCTCACAGTCTTCAGCAGCCCCAGTCACACAGAGGTCTTTTGATCAGGACAGCACTCCAGTAAACGAACGGATCCCGTCATTATCGCACGACAATATCGGTCCTCCCTTTATAAATGTCACAGAGGTCACTGGACATGCAAATGCAATGGCTGGAACTGCAGAGGCTTTTGATGAGGCTACAAACAAGAGTGCAGATGTTGATGGACAGGACATGTTGCATGACGTGTTGGAGAGCGGTACTGAACCGGTACTGACGGAAATTACGCTGAAGCCCATCAAACAAAATTTGACTGAAATAGTAAAAGGAACTGATAAAGAGGCGGACACAGACAGTGTAGTAAACGTAAGTGTTCTAGAAGGCACATCTGACTTCACAGTTAAACCTGCTGTCATTAGTACTGAGGCATCTTCAGCGGAAGTTTTTGAAACCTTCGGTACAGAACTTCCTAGTGTCCTGCAAGATGATCATGTTGCTGTTGATATCACCACCATGCCAAACAATGCTGCATCTACAACTTCAATCCTTGTCAATGATTCAAACAGCTCTATTGACAGCAAAGTCAATTCATCTGCAGGTGAGAACGCAATTGAGGATGGTGAGCTGTTCCACCCTGGTGTTTTCAGCACAACAACTGAGCTGGAAGTGGACCATCCCTTGACAGTTGCTCCTCTTCCTGACCATCATGACAGTGGAAACACACCTGAAGATAAGGATGCAGTTGAGTTTACCACTCAAATGATGGAGTCTGTGGATACAACAACAAAGATTTTGCTGCATGATCAAGAAGGCAGCACAGCAACTCCAAGTGACTCTGTGGCAACACAATTGCTTCTTCACATGTTGACACCTGACACATCACCAACACTTTCCAGTGGATCACCACATAATATTGTGACAACAGTTGTTCCTCATGAAGAAAATGATATCTCTTCATCAGCAGACATACATGGTGAGAAAATGAAGACAGATACTGGCATAATTGAAACACCAGGAGACAAACAACAAGATATCATAAAGCCAGAGGATGGGGCTCTTACAAACACCACAGAAAATATAAAGCAGACTGGAGAAACAAACTTCTCAACACTGCAAAAAGATGCAGTAGCAACTACTGATTCAATGGATAAGATTGGGAGGGATATTGCAAGCAAGGTGAATATTAGTGAGAAGGTAAGTTCTTCTGCTTTTGGTGTTAGTTCAGACATCACTGGGGCATCATCAGCCGCTCCAGACTCTCTCAGGGCATCATCTACTGCCTCAGACATGGTTGGGCCATCAACTGCTGCCCCAGACATTCTTGGGGGATCATCAGCTCACTCAGACATTGCTGGCACATCATCAGTTGCCCCAGACACTGTTGGCTCATCATCAGCTGCACCAGACACTGTTGGTGCATCATCAGCTGCACCAGACACTGTTGACTCATCATCAGCTGCACCAGACACTGTTGGCACATCTTCAACTTCCTCATATGTGATGATCAATTACAAGGAATTTAAGACGAATAATTCAGACTTAAAAAATAGTGCAGTTAGTACCAAAGAAATGCCACTTGAAAGTGATAAGGAAGCTTCATTAAGAGGTAACCCACTAAAAGAGCATGCAAACACAGTGAAACCTCTCCTTCTGAACGCTTCTTCCACTCACAATAATCAAGAACCCATTGTACTGGGTTTAAGTAATAACACAGGTGGAAATTCTCATGGTAACCTGAACACAAGAATTCCTGACCATAACAATTCCGACTTTGAGAAGCCACATGAATTTACTGATATAGAAAACAAACTGCTTGTAGATTCTGGTAAGATTCATGATGTGACCATGTCATCGACAACAGAGTATGCCAACGAGATTCACGCATTGCCTCCCAGTGGCGGTGGGAATGTGATTCCACCTACGGCACAGAGCACTGTATTGGTGGATCCAATCACAGACGAAATCCAGAATCCCATGCTCATAGGTCAAGTGAAGAACAAAACAATCCCTGTGACCACCTTTGAAGGTCATTCTGCTGTTGAACTTACTGAAAAGGGCGAAAGCTTGACAACCCTGAAAGTGGATAAAGATGCATCTGCCATTTCTGTCAGCAAACCAGAGCCAAAAAAGAAAGACTTTTTGAACGTTTCAGTAAACAAGAAGCCTCTGAAATTCACAGGTAATTCAAGCAGTTTACAAGGTGAGAATGACCAACTTTTCACTGATAAATCAACAATTAGTCTGTTTGAAAAAAAACCAGTTGATAAATTACAGAAATTTGATAAAGACAACAGCAAGAAAATTGATAAGATTGGCTTTGCTGCATTGCCAGCAGGTGAAAATGCCTTTGATGAACAAGATGATCTGCTTCAAGACAAAGACACAACCACACCTGCAAGGGAAATGTCTGCAAACCCAGCTTTTGTGGTGTTCCAAGGAGAAAATTCTACAACTGAAGTATCTGATCCAGCAGATGAAGAGTCAAGACCCATTGATGAAGATGATGAAAACGAGGATCCACTCGCCAATTTACATACAGATATTGAGCATATTAATATTGTAGAACCACAGGACATGGTAATGAAGGATAAGAAGTTTGACATAGGAGGCAATAAAGCTTATAAATTTGAAGGAGAGGCAATAAAAAATGAGAACATGTCAATGGCTAATGATCAGCATGTTTTGGCAAGAAATGGTACAGAGACAGCAACAGATGAAGTTAAGAGAAACACAGAATCAAGCTTAGCTGTTGGTATTGAACCAGCAATTGCATTAGGAAGAACTGAGTCCACAGAATTTACTGACAGTCTGTTGACACCAAGGATATTGCCTGCTGGAGAAAAAGCAGCCCCACAGTTGACTATGAATGAGTCAATGTCTCCTAATGCTTCCCCTGATGATGTGAAACTGATGGTGACAATGTCGCCAAATGACGAACAGTCTTTGAAATTTTACAGCCAAAATACCAGCCTGAAAGCCTTGGATGGAAATGTTACAAAAAATATGTCCATAACTGAAACTGATTTTCATCCCTCCATGACTTCCGAGTCCAGCAATACGACATCACACATTGCAGGAAATATTTCTGTAATGAAGAAGAACCTTGGAATTGTGACGACTACAGTGCAAGAAGACGGCAGTTCCAGTGCGGTGACTGCAGTGCCTCCTTTGGTGCTATCCACAAACATAACTTCATCAGAATCACCAGTAGTTCCTGCTAGTCCTGTAGTGACTCTAAGAAGTACAGACTTTGCCATATTGCACAAAGGCACCGTGCCATTGGAATATGACTTGACAAAGAATTCAACACAAGAACTTATCAGAACAACAGATGCATCCCAGTCAGGAAGTAGTGTTGGTGCAATACAGAACAGGATTCCTGAAAGCAATGTGACACACAGCAGACCTGTAATTTTGGAGCCACCTACAGTGTTCTCAAAATGTGCATCAGGTTAGTTGGTTGGTAGTTAGTTAGTTAGTTGGTGTGATCATACCAGATTTTAACAAAAATCTGTGAATTTGACAAAAAGTAAAACTTTGAATCCTGTGTCACATTTTCGACGTTGAAGGCAGTACAGTTGAAAGTCCCTGTTATGTCTGAGTTAGCTCAGTCAATATAGTTATCAGCAGATAGGCTGAATGACTAGGCAATTGGAATTCAATTGCTGGTGGCAGCTGCTCTTGTTATGTTCTATACAGTGCCCAGGTCATTTATAGGCCCAAAAGCCTCCTATAGGATAGGTTGCAATGGCTGTGCTCCCAGGAGACATGCTGCTGGCTCATGAACCAGCCTCCCCCCTTCATCCAGTGTTGATATTAGGAACATGTGGAGCTGCCAGTTCACACACTCATGTTGTCACGTCCGAATGTTGAGGTAGGGACAGGGACAGCTTTAACATCACAAATCAATGAGCATCTCATTTTGTTTGAATGAATCATTACTGTATTTCAGCTAGTGACTGCACAGGAAACATTTAGAACAGTGGAAAAATGTGCTTAAAATACATACTTGCAATTTTGATGACTTTATGTAATGATGTATCATCAGATGAGTTGTTCCAAATTTTCCAAATGATTGTAATTCCTTAGTGTTGAGTGTCAAGCAGTACAAGGAATATCAGTTCCTTTCAAATACCAACCAACTCACTGCTTGCTCACAGATGATCCTGCCATTTATCAATATACAATCTTTGCATTTCAAAACTAAACAGATACATTAATTGTACATGAGTGTGAAAACTGGATATTTTGTGTTAAGTGTAGGCAGTAGACCGAGGATGATTGAGAATAGGGTGCTGTGGAAGTTATTTGGGACGAAGAGCAATGTGGAGAGAGGCGGGTGGAGACAGGGGAGGGAGACAGGGGAGTGGAGACAGGGAGTGGAGACAGGGGAGTGGAGACAGGTGAGTGGAGACAGGGAGTGGATACAGGTGAGTGGAGACAGGGAGTGGAAAAAACTGCATAATGTGGAACTGCATGATTTCAACTGTTCACTGGATGTTATCAGGGTGATGAAGGAGGATGAGATGGGCAGGGCATGTAGCAGGTGTGGGGGACAGGAGAGACGCATAGAAAATTTCAGTGAGAAATAATCGTGACGTAGGCATAAATGGCGGGATAATATTAAAATGTATTTTAGAGAAATAGTCTGGGAGAGTGGTAACTGGTTTAATTTTGCTCAGAATATTAGAAGTGCTGGGATACTGTGAACATGGTAATAAACGTTTGAATTCCATAAATTGTGGTGAGTTCCTATGCTAGATGAAAACGTCTTGTCTTCACACAAAGGACTCTACTCCATGCAGCTGAAGAGTGTGTAAGGAAACCAATGTGTTTGCAGGTCAGTTTCAGTGTGTGAATGGAACATCACACGATGGAGCTTACTGTGTGAGTCAAGTGGCAAAATGTGACTCAGTGAATGACTGTTCAGACGCATCGGACGAGATGGGCTGTGTGGATGAGGGATGTCCAGGCAACTTCCAGTGTTCCAGTGGCCAGTGCCTTAAGCGACATCTCGTGTGCAACGGCATTGTCGACTGTAATGACGGCAGTGACGAGGTGAACTGTGGTGAGTAGTCGTCTGTCATGTTGAGGTTTGGTCACAAGACTGAACAGCTAAATTTTCTCAAGGGGTGTGATTAACTGGGACTGATTGAACAGTCATGAATATTGGAATCATAAATAGAGGAATCCACTGTATGGAGTACCAACAATAAAAACAAAAAGAAACTTTAAAAATGAAAACAAATGAAAATATTATATTCAGTAAAATACAGGCATTGTGGAAGCATAGAACACACTAAATGATTGAATGAGCAAATCATTGCATGAATCATGAAGGCAGTCGACTTGACTGTACACAGACGGAGTTTGACTGAGCCAAGAATATTCTGCGCAACAACAGGAGAGTGGGGGAAGGCAAATTGCCAGCTATTTGGTCTCATTCCCGTTTGTCAGAACCAATCTAAAAAGTTAAAAGCAATGCTATTAAAATAAGTGATAAGGAAAGGTAAATAACACAACATATTTTTGACAATACATTTACCCAGGATGTAGTTACACTCTACCAGTATCACAGTTTATAAGGTATTAGGGCTTGTTTGTGCAAATAAGGGAATAGATTATGATTGGGGCTTTGAGTAACAACCATAAACTGTACCAGAGTACTTGCTTGTCTCTTCATTAGCTATATGCTAATTTACAGTGGGTAAGATGTTACAGTATTCATACCTAAGTTACCAGGTTTGTCACTATGTGCAGGCCCTGGCCTGAGCATACTGATGAAGCTGGTGAGTTATGTAGATGTATAATGATATCTAGTCATTCTGTACATATTGGCAATAGTACAAAGTAAATATCACAGTAACTTTCTGTATTGTGTACCACTTCTGCCATAGGAAGCGGGAAAGAGCAGAGATAATTTGCAGACAGATTAATTAAGTTTCAAACAGAATCAGCAGAGATATGTAGTAGACACATACACACAGTTTCAAACAGAAACAGCAGACATAAGTAACAGACACATACACACAGTTTCAAATAGAAACAGCAGAGATATGCTACAGACACAAAAATTTCAAATAGGGACTCATAACATCATCATGTCTACCTGTAGGGAACACCTCACCTAACCTATTTTGGTGACGTTATATATTGGGGATTTTTATTACAATATTACGCAATATCCAAATTCATTTAAATCAGCAACAACAAATGCAGATGTTTTACACAAAAGCTGCACAAATCCCAGGCTCCAGGTTGTGCATTTCTCTTTCCAGAAAAGTGGCAGTGTCAGTTCGATGAGTTCCAGTGTTCGTCGGGTCGCTGCATTCCGTTCCTGTGGCACTGTGATGGCAAGCCTGACTGTGACAACCACACGGATGAGTACAACTGCATGAGTGAGTCACAAAGGCATTACATTCCTCCCATAGAAATTTTCAAAGATATCAAACAAATTGTATAACTTTCTGTTGAAGTAGTGAAGCAAAATTGTCACATGCGCACTGGCATCAAGTGCACTAACATCTTAAGCCACATTCCCACACCTGATGTACTTGACAAATGGCCAACAGATTTACACGAGAATGTGTGTGTGTGTGTGTGTGTGTTTGTGTGTGTGTGGTGTGTGTGTGTGTGTGGTGTGTGTGTGTGTGTGTGTGTGTTTGTGTGTGTGTGTGGTGTGTGAGTGTGGGTGGTGTGTGTGTGTGTGTGTGTGTGTGTGTGTGTGGTGTGTGTGTGTGTGTGTGTGTGGTGTGTGTGTGGGTGTGTGTGTGTGTTTGTGTGTGTGTGTGTGTGTGGGTGTGTGTGTGTT
>Ga0131853_10027527_pt1 | contig 10201 bp, 6 predicted proteins | sample TergutLab28metaG_FD_92764 | JGI IMG/M metagenome (GOLD analysis project Ga0131853, IMG submission 92764) | Labiotermes labralis P1 segment gut microbial communities from Petit-Saut dam, French Guiana - Lab288 P1 (version 2) (version 2) | ecosystem: Host-associated > Arthropoda: Insects >... | reverse complement strand
TTCGTATGGAAGCAAGTTCGTCCAGAGCTTCTTTCAGTTGGGCTTCACACTCACTGCACCTTTTACAGACAATCACATCACTATTACGTTTACTCTTCGCTGAAATATGAGCTGAGCACTCACCACCAACTAACCTGTCCGCCATATCTTTGAGGTGTAGATCAACTCCAAGCTTCTTTTGAGGGACTCTGATAAGTTTTTGGTCTCTATAAATGGACTTTATTGCGAAGCTGAACACGATGCTGAAAAATTAAGAATTAAATGTCTGAGCAGCTTTGTCAATCACACAAGCAACACCCCATGTTGGGCTTTTGGTGGGGAAGAAGAAATTGACATTACTGGGGAGAAGTCATATTTTGAGGCATGCACTGAGGTATGTCCATTAATGAGGTTATGGAAAATTTACACTGTTGGATTCTGAACAATTTTTAACATGACAATACCAGTTCTTTAATTTTGATCTCAAGAGGTTAAAGTTTATTGTTTGGGAATAGGATGTTTTAAACCTGACACTACTGGGTTGATTGATATATTTTATTTGGGATAATGATGCTGTTATGAAACAAAGTGTGCTTGTGGCTTAAAAAGTAGGAACCAGCGAGTGAAAGGTTTTGTCCATAAACAGGAAGATAGATAATTTTGCACTCCACTAATAACAGTACCAATATGTGACAACCTTCTGTGTGTAAGGAAGTGCTTCAGCCAGGCGATACTGACTGGCTGGCAATTACATGATGACATTCCTTGTGCATCTGCAGCCACCTGCCCTTGTTTGTGTATTCTGATCTAGCTGGAGAGTGTACAATGTTGCAGTAATGTAGTTCACTTCTGGCAAAGGTTAAATACTCAAGTAGTTTCAATTTTCTAAGGGTTGTAGGATGTGCTGTGTGGTGTAGTTGAGTTTGATTAATTTCTGGTATGCCATAATGTTTTCAAGAAATAACAAAAAATTAAATTTTTAAGATGAGATGCATTCAAGTGTCTGATTCATACTTAATAGCCATTTAGTTTTTATGGAATAAAAAAAAGAAAGAAAAAAATCAGGATGTAATGGAGTAAGAGGGTCTCTGCATACAGTGTATGAAAGTATTGTGTATACAGAAGTCATGGCTGTCAATGAGTATGTCCATTTCTCAACACCTGCTTCAACAAAACCTGATATTCCCAGTCTATTCTAACACTTTGTGGTAGAAATTAATTTCCCTATTTATTGATTCATTATAACCCATACCTTATGTGATGCTTGAATCAAAGGACTGATCCATAAAATAAATACTTATATATAACATAAAATATGCTCATATTAATATATACAGCTTTCATTACAAATATTTTTATGTACCATGTTGTGAACATTGAATTAAATACGAGAAACATTTGTCTGTCTGTAGTGTGTGTGGCTTTGCAATAATAGGCTTATGTTTACAGTACATGAACATTAAGGCCATTGTAGTCTACAAAATTGCAAAGGATTTATTTGGAAAAGGTGTTGGTACACTGCCCTCATATATTTTCCAGTTCTTTTAAATGACCTGGGTGTCTGACATTCTGTTAATGAGAATTGTTGCTAGGGACATATAGGCAATTGTAAGAAGCATGACAGTGAATTGTCCCCAGTTAAAAACTAGTGTTGGTATTATTGTTTATATGGGCAATAAAGTTAAAAGTAAAAAATTCATGGTATTGTGGTATTCATGATGTTGAATGTTTGAATTTTGGTTTTGTGGTTGTCAGACACTACTCTACCATGAGGATTGAGGCAGGTTTCCCTCAGGTGCAGATAAGTTTCTGACAAACTGCATGGTGCCTTAACCTACAAGACCAATACTGAAGTGAAAGATTTGTACCTCTTGACATGAACTTGTTGTTGTGTATCAATTTTTTCCTGATAAGTTGCTGACAGCAGGGAACAACATGTGAACTGTTCATTCATTCATTCCTAAGGGACTTTATCGAGTCCCGAAACATAACCAGTTCCCTAGCTGTAGTGGTTTGTATGTTGACTGTGTTCAGTTGTGTAATTTTTACAGCAAACAGCGTGGTTAATTTGGTTTGAATGTTGGTGCAGTGAACTGCAATGACTTGATTTGTGTAACTATGTGAAGTTATATTTTTTTTAAATATATATATTGGCGTGTTAGTGGAAAATTTAAGAACTGTAGTCATGATATAAGTTTGGTTGAGCAAGTTATACATGTAAACACCGGGAAGGCTGTATCAGTCCCAGTAACAGTCCATTATGTCTGCATATACTGTAGTGAAGTGGACTGAAAAAAGCGCTGAGTTAGTAGTTCTGGTGAACACATGTACTGGCCAGTAGGACTGATGCATAGTATGTTTTTGATCCACCTTGTGACATGGACAGTTTTAAATCTTGAGTGCTATGCGAAAGGACCAAAAGATGAACCTTATTGCTGAAATTTTCTCGTTCATACCAGGTGAGTGGTGTGTGGTGCATCCAGTGCTGTGATGTAAGAAACTGCAAGCGGCTAAATTGTTTTCAAAATTCACATAGGGTAGAGATAAAAGGGATAACTTGAAATTAGAAAATGATCCAGCCTTATTTGTTGTTAGGCCATGTAAATAGGCAGACACCAAGGGAAATAATGAAATTTTTAGGTCTGAGTTGCGGAGAATACAAGATGAACCAGTATTCTGTGTGTGTTCCACTAGGATGTAAGATGTCGTAAAGATTCAGGTATACTCCTAGCCCAAGCACCTCCATGAATAGTTTATGTTTTAAATTTTATATTTTCTGAATCATGCATTGTGTTATACACGTGTAAGAAGAACCCATAAGATGCACACATTTTTAATTAATGTTTTATATGTTGATCAAGAAGGAATATAAGAATTGTATTAATATGTTGAAAGCTTGCCACTTTTCTGTTAATTTCAGAAATTTGCAAACAGTTCCTGTCCTGAATGTTCTATTCTTTCTAAGTAGATGATGCTAAACCTCCAAATAATAGTGTTATTTCTTCCTTATGATGTACATTTTACAATTATATGTTTTATGTTAGGTATATGTGATGGGCAGTTACTTTATCTGAATCCACTTTGTTTGATTTGAGACATACTTCACCTTGAGTATGGTTAGTAGGTTATTTCATTAGTGGTGTGAGGTAACGTGTTGTGTGTTCTAGATAATATCACATCCATGCAGCATTTCTGTGCTAACTACTGTATGCCTTGAATTGGTGATAATGCATCAGGCATATTTGCAAAATATGTTACAACAATTTGAATTTTAAATATTGGGGCTTCACAAATTAGATGAACATCAACCTCCACATTTTCTGAATCTATCTATATTAAACTATCTATCTATGTGTGTATAAATAGTATCCTGCCCAGTGTATCTTCTTTCAGCGTGTGTACCACAGATTGTTTAGCATGTTGATAAGCTGGAAAATGTATGTAATTTATTTCACATGAAATATAAATAAACAAAAGGTACTTATGAAATGTAAAATGAAATTAAAAGTCATGCTGGATGTGTGATTCTGTTTGTGTTGTCACATTACACTGACTCAGCTTCATGTTTCAGTTGATGGTCAGGATTTAACACTGCAACATTATGCATATGATTGATTACTGATTTACAAAAATATTTGTATAGATCACATTTTATGAAGCTTACTATGTTGTTTTGTTCAGCTTATTACAAATAAAACATTAGACTTGCGTTTGGGAATTTTGGAGTGAACTATAGTTGCTGCTTATTTCCTCAGTTCTTCTTGCTGAATGTATGGATTGAATCTCATGTTCATTTTCTGTCTGTACATATTTATTTTGGAAGAGTAGAACTATAGCTTTACCCACCCTCTGGGCCACACCGGACCTGTAACGGGGTCACTTTACTTTTTTTTTTACATATTTATTTTATGCTTCATTATCCTAACATTAATTAATGTCACCTCAGGGTGTCAGGTGCAGGACTGTAGTAGTTTTGTTATAGAAGGATAGAACATATTTAACAATCCTGCACATCAGAAAGCAGTGTTCAGTGTAGTGGTATTTAATATTTCCATGTTCCATGCAGTGAACTATTTTATGATATTTATTCCAACAACTGCAGAACAATAAAAGACAATAAAACGACAATAGTTTATATATGGCACCCCTCCTACATGTTTTGGCCTACCCTGGCCATTTCAGGGAGGTGATTAACAAGGGAACATACAGTTATGGCCAGTTACATTACAGTTGCGCAGATATAGAATGAAAATACATGTGTTAAGTAAATGATATGATGAAATATTTACAACTTGGAGTAGGTTATGTAAATTAATTTTTGTGATGATACTTTTTATTGTTCAATTGCAAACAGACGTCTGTGTCAAATGTATCCATCTTGTTATTCAGGATTTGTCCTCAGATTAATTAAATGACAGATAAATATTAATAATTTGTTAATGGGCTAGTTATATTTTTTAGTGGTTGCACTTTATGACATGAATGTTTATGCCCTGTGTAGACATGACTTCATATTGCCATGGATATTGGAGCATTGCACTTGTATTGGAGTGTTTCCTGCTTGATTAGCTACCATCCAATTTGACATACAGTAAGACTTTATTTTTAATTCTTACACAATGAGGCAAAATTCTCAGTGTCATCATTCGATTGACAACTTTTACAAGAAACCTGACTTGAATGGAAGTAACTGCCTACTAAATGCGACGTGAATGCGGAGAAAGTTTCTTAAGATCAGAATCAGCGTATTTAAAACACAAAGCAGGGGCATGTTGATATTTGATCCACATTCCTGCACCATAAACAAACGGTAAAGTTCACCCTAGGACAGACCATGATGACCCAGAGGAGGAGTAGAGGTATAGCTGTACTCTTCCTTTAACCATGGCACTAGATGGCAGTGGAGATGTCTTCTGTTCCGCTGGACATGTCGAAACAGAAACCATCATGTGGCTCTGATATGTGGATGATACGTTTGTGGTTTGGCTTCATGGTTTAGACAGTTTAAGGAATTCTTTATTCACATCATTAGACTTAGACCTACTATCAAGTTTACCTTGGAAATAGAAACGGTGAAGTTTCGTTTCTGGACATGTTGGTCATCATGCAAGGATCTACTTTGGATGGTAAAGTCTATAGAGAACCCGCACTCTAACCATTACCTTCATTTCCAATTGAATCATCCACGTGTGAAAAGAGTTGTGCAAAGCCTGTACCACAGAGCTGCTACCTTATGCCACAAGCAACCAGACTGCTCTGACGAAATTGATATTCTGAGCCACGACCTACAGCTTAGTGCCTATCTCATTGGGTTTTTTGAATCATTTATCAGTGGATCTAAGAGAAATGTTCGTCTGAAGAAAGTGCAGCCACTCGGTTGTTTATCTGAAAGACTTAAGTGTATAGCGAATAGATATTTCAAAACAAGACACACCCTGACAAATTCTTTTATGAGAACCAGGTCAATAAGGACTCCCTAGGAGACCGCAAATTGTGTCTATTTTATTTCCTGCAAATAAGGCAAAAGCTACGCTGCAGATACAGACAGACCATGGGCTGTCAGACTCAAGGAACACAGACAAAATTTAGGAGAAGGTTATCTGGAAATATCCAGATAAGCACAACATTAATTTGAAGAGAATCACCACATAGTTTGGAAGGAAGCTAAGGTTTTAGAGATAGAAATGAATTCGGTATATAGAAAATATATGGAAGCGGCCTATATGTCATGTTTACAAAATCCCAGCACCGAAATTGTGTCCATGGTATCCTTCAATTCACAAAGAATTGTCTAAATAATAGGTTTGATCCCATGAAGATATGCAATTTCATCTACAGCTGGTGTTAATGGTGTTGGGAATTTTAAATGCGTGTGTTCTGATCTTATGTGTTGTGTCTGAGATCTTCTCTGTCTGATGAGTTCATGGCCTTTTTGTGTTGTCATAATTTGTGGAGTGTTACAATCTTAATTTTTTTAGTCTTGTCTTATGTTTTAAATTTTCCTATAGCTCCTTGCCTGTTACAACCTGTGGATTTGATTTGTTCTCGGGCACATATCTAAATAAGATGATTATTCCTGTTGGACCCAGTGACCCAGTAAACTTCATTCCTACCATAGTAAATGGCATCACAAAGAAAACCACTATCTCAGAAACGACGCTAGAAGTTAGTGAAGGGTCTAGTGAAGTGAATAGAGATATAATATATGGGATTATAACTGATCTAAGAGAATCCATCAATATTCATCAAAATAAGAAACTTCCATCTACACAACATCGAATAGTTTTAATTGGAGACAGCAATATGAGAGGTTATGTGAGTTCTTTAGAACCATTATTAAATAATAATTACAATTCATATAGTGTTAGTGAAACCAGGATCGAGTACCAATGAATTAGAAAAAACAGCAACTGAAACGATTAGTTATCTTAACCATAATGACATGATAATACTTTGTTATGGAACCAATGACTTTGACCATAAAAGTAAAAAAAATCTAAAAAAGAAATTATCTTGCACCTTTCAGAATATTAAGAAATTTATAATGAACAATAACCACACAAATATACTATTAATGAACATAACTTTTCGATATGACATACTTAATGTGTCTTATTGTTAATAAGACAATTCTACAATTGAATAGAAAGTTACAGAAATTAGTAAAAATTAATCCACATTCCTACTTTCTAGAAACAAGCAATGATAGGAATTTATTTACAAACCATGGTCTCCATCGTAATAAACAAGGTAAAAAACTTGTTAAGTTTCAGTTAGCTTCATTCCTTCTAATAACATTTGCTCAAAATACTACAAAACCTATTCCTCTAGAATGGCATGAGATATGTATTGCAATAAATGATAGTGAGGTTACAAAGGAATGTAAGGTTCCCAATAGAAACTTGTCGGAATAGGAAAATACCAGTTACAAGTACGAAAGAATGCTGACTCAAATTTTAAGAGCAATATTAACCTTAGTTCTTCTAAAGTAAATAACCTTGATGTGGATAATAATACTTTTATGTTACATAGCACCCTTTTTAAATAAACCTAGGCCCAATAATTTTAAAATTTTGCTTCAGAATATACGTGGAATATTCCACAAAACAGATGAACTTTTAATTTCATTAGAAGAGACTTCTCCCCATGTTCTTTGTATAACTGAGCACCACTTACGGATGGATGAACTAAATAACATCAACCTAGGCCACTATATCTTGGGTTCACAATATTGTAGACAATCCCTTAAGCAAGGTGGTGTCTCAATATTCGTTTCTAGTGATATTCAATTTCATACCATTAACCTTGATCGCTTTAATAAAGAGAAAGATTTAGAAATTTGCACTTTAAGGATAGGCTTACCTCATAAAAATTTAATTATAATTTGTACTTTTAGATCTCCTACTGGAAATTTTAAACATTTCATAAATCAATTAGAAGTTATTCTAGATAGTTTACACAAAGTATCAACTAACTTAATTTTATGTGGTGATTTTAATATTAATCATTTAGAAGTATGTAACAGGTCAAATCAACTCGGATCCCTTTTGGCCTCCTTTAATCTTTTTGGTATTGTAACCTTCCCTACCAGAGTCGCCACGAACTCTAATACTCTTATCAGTAACATTTATATTGATACTAATAGATGCACAGGTTATGGAAGTATTAAGTATTTTCAATTCTAATCCAAAAAATCATTATAAACTTACTAGAAGGATTGATAGTAATTCCATACAAACTTTTGTTGATCTTTTAAGCCACAAAAACTGGGAAGAAGTATTTCTTGATGAAAATGTTAATATAATATTTAATAATTTTCTTAATATTTATTTAAGAATTTTTAATGCCAGTTTTCCGGTTGTCAAAAGGAAAGAATTCATTAAATTTAACCCCTGGATAACGACAGGAATCAAAATCTCATGTACTACAAAACGCAATCTTTATGTAAGATACAGAAACAGTAAGGACTTAAATTATAAGGTACATTATAAAAAGTATTGTAAAATTTTGTCCTCAGTTGTTAGAGCTGCAAAAACATTGTACTACAAGTCAATAATTCAGAAATCTACTAATAAAGTAAAAACGACATGGGATATAGTGAAATCATACACCAATAACAAAATTCTCACTAATAAGCCTAATATAAGAGATTTTAAAAATGATCATAAAACAGCTAATGCATTCAATCAGTATTTTCCTACAGTGGCAGAAAAACTAATAAAAAACTTCTCAAAGGAAAATTGTACTACTTATATTGATCCATTAAAATATTTAAGGCAAAATTTCAATCAACCAAATTCTACGATAAGATTAAAGAATACAACTACTCATGAGATAGATAAAATTGTTCGTTCCATAAAAATTAAGGACTCTCATGGATATGATGAGATTTCGACTAGATTATTGAAGATGAGTGCTCCATGCATTGTGTCCCCTCTTACATACATTACTAACAGAATACTGTCAATGGGAATATTCCCTGACAGATTAAAGTTTTCAGAAGTAAAACCATTATATAAAGATTGTGATCCTTTAGATTTTTCCAATTACAGACCTATTTCATTACTAACTTCCTTTTCTAAGGTGATTGAGAAAATAATACATGAAAGATTATATCATTTTTTAGACCAACAAAAACTAACTGTAAATGAACAACACAGCTTTCATCAGAAAGCATCTACTGAGACAGCGGCATTTTCCCTTTTAAATACTATACTACAATCCCTTGATAAAAAGAGCTTAGCCGGTGGCCTATTTCTGGATTTAAGGAAAGCTTTCGACTGTGTCGATCATGATATACTTTTATCTAAACTCAATTATTATGGTATCTCTGGTAAGGCCAATGAACTAATGAAATCATACATTACAGACAGGTATCAAAGGGTAGTATTGTATGATAAATTTTCTAATAAATTAGTATCTGAATGGAAATGTATAAAACATGGGGTTCCCCAGGGCTCAGTTTTAGGACCTTTGTTGTTTCTCATCTATATAAATGATCTACCTAGAACCATAGATAATTATGCTAATTCGGTACTATTTGCTGATGATACTAGTATAATCATCACAAATACTGATGCACAAGAATTTAAACAAACTATTGATATAGCTATACAGGAAAAAAATGATTGGTTTCTTAGCAATCTACTTACAGTGAACTATAATAAAACACAATTTCTCCAATTTTTTGCTAAAAAACAAAACAAAATCCCAATACAAATAATAACATCAAATTCAATACTTAATAACATAAATAGCACGAAATTTCTTGTTTTGACTCTAGACAGTATGTTGTCATGGAGAGAACATATTACAACCTTAACACATAAATTAAATAAGGTTTGCTTTGCCATCAGAGCACTTAAGCCCTTCATGACTACAAGAGTGTTGAAAATGGTTTACTACTCTTATTTTCACTCGATTATGTCGTACGGTATTATTTTCTGGGGATCTTCACACTCCAGTATTAATACACTTAGAATGCAAAAGAGAATAATAAGGATTATGACTAATAGATCTAAGCGTGATTCCTTTCGTCAACTATATAAACAACTACAAATTTTGACACTTCCAGGGCAGTACATATTATCATTACTCTTGTTCGTGATTAAATATAGAGAATTTTTTCCATTGAACTCGGACATTCATGACCGGAATACTCGCTATACTAACAATTTGCATCCTCCAACTACTAATTTAAAACTGGTACAAAAAGGAGTTTCATATTCAGGTATTAAAATTTTTAATCCTTTACCAACAAGCATTAAATCTCTTTCTAAGGATCCTAAGCATTTTAAAAATAAATTAAAGAACTTTCTCCTTGAAAACACATTGTATAGTCTTAATGAATACTATCAAGTGACTTCCAAATAAATCTATTCACATGTATGCCTGCAAGATTAATTTTATAATACTACAAAAGGAATTGATAAATTAGTGTACCTATTAAAACTTAAGAGAAGATTGTATGTTCGTAGATTTAATGATACATTTGTAATTGGTACTATGACAAATGCCACGCATACTATGTACATATTGACTTGCTCTGTATCTACAAAGATTTACTAGAGGACAATAAATACAATACAATACCCGAAACGACCGCCTCTGTGGTCTAGTGGTCAGAGTTTCTGGCTACAGATACAGAGGTCCCGGGTTCGATCCCCCGGCGCTACCAGATTTTCTGAGTAGTAGTGGGTCTGGAACGGGGTCCACTCAGCCT
>Ga0131853_10027526_pt1 | contig 10201 bp, 10 predicted proteins | sample TergutLab28metaG_FD_92764 | JGI IMG/M metagenome (GOLD analysis project Ga0131853, IMG submission 92764) | Labiotermes labralis P1 segment gut microbial communities from Petit-Saut dam, French Guiana - Lab288 P1 (version 2) (version 2) | ecosystem: Host-associated > Arthropoda: Insects >... | reverse complement strand
CACTTTTTTTTTTTTTTTTATAAAATAAAAAACAAATAATACTTTTTCGCCTCTTTTAGGTTGTAAGGGAAAAATGTTTGGGTTGTTGGGGTGGGGGGGGGGGGGGGTGGATTGCAGGGCAGTCACATATATATAATTGCCATGTTATGGTCACATACACCCTAATGACTGAAGAACGTTCCCCAAAAGTTGATCCGGATTTTCACAGTGATGATGCAGATATCAGTGGCAGTACTGGTGTCTTGTGTTATGATGCAGATAACTGTTTATCTGAGTTTAAATATTTCACATCTGTTTCCTACAGCATATATCAGACAGATTGAGCCAGGTTCAGCTACCTTCTAAAATATTAGTTTGAAGCTTTCAACAACAGCACTTAATTTCTCCCACAAAGTATAGAGTGCATGCTCACATGTTTGTGCACATGCACATGCATGCACACACATACACACACACACACACAGAACACTACGCCTCTTGCCATTTTATCTTACCAAGAACACTGTATGATCAAAATCTAATAGGCTTGAAGTGAAAATGTACTATTTGTTTATGCAACTGTAACAATTGTAGATTACATAAATGTAAAAACCATGTTAAAATTTCATCAATATTTGAAAATTTTTTAATATTCTACAGAGCTGGCAAAGAATGAATGTGGCATGGAATAGCAAGAGTAATAATTAAACATACAGAAAAGCAACAACAATAACAATATTAAGATATAAATGATGAACAACTAGTAACTCTTAAATCGACATAACTTACAACAGCAGAGAAATACATCCCTGAGTTGACCTTAAGGACATGGGGCTCATTTGGTTGAAATAACTGCTATGAAGTGCATTTTGAGTTAAGTTGCAATGTGAGGATTTCTGCATGAGGAAAAGGGAGTAAGTCATTAAAATTTTACTGACTTACCTCACTTCTCATGCACATCCATACACTACAATAGCACTAACCTTAATTTTCCATATTGATAACAAAACTGTGTTCCAAATTGAATAAAACAGTGTCACTGTCATGTAAAGTTGTTATGTTCTGATATCACACCAAATAAAGCAACCAGAAGAAATAAGACATTAAAAGTAGTACTCACATTGTATTTCCAACACATAAAGTATGCTTGCAAATAATAATAAAATAATTTAACAGTATGAAGAATTCCATAATGTGCACACATGTGTGTGCATACACACATTTTTAGGATTGTGTTTGTATACACTTCTAGATGTTGTCTTTCCTTGGACTCATTACAACAGATACAAACAAATATGCAAGGCCTCCAATGATACATTGGTTTGGTACCAATGGAAAGAAAAACAACTTTCAACACAGTTAATGAGTGATCATCAAGCAAAAAATTCCTGTTATTCCATAATTTAAGTTATTCTATTCTGCAGAACAGGTTCAAAGTTAATCTTCTGCTTCCATGTATTTAAGTGAATATTTCTAATATATGATTAAGCTTTATCTTGAAACATAAAAAATGTCTCTTTGGACCCTGTGTTTCAATTCTGACCAAGTAATGACTGTTCACAACTGCCATGAGTAAAAAGTGCACAATTTATAGCTGGTGATCATGGAGGCCAAATTCTTGGACTCTGCCTCTTCATGGAATACCTCCAATAATAAAATCATATTCATTGTGAAGTAAGACATGATTATGTATAAAGTACTCTGTTTTTGGTTGGTTCTTTGGAAGAGGTGCTAGAATTACTGGCAGAATTTGTTTAAAACCTGCCAATTTCAATGTTTTACTTTGTGCCCAGCACTGAAAACTTGTTTAATAATATTTTTCAATTCTTCTGTCTATTTATGATTCATAATTTACATTAGTACAGATCCTACTTGAGTTGTGCAAGTATCAACATTTGCAAATCAAAATTTTGGTAAGTTATTATTATTTTTTTTTTTACTTTCTACTACCAGCCATTGCACTACATATATGATAAATTTTAAAATTATACCACTACTAATCAAAGTATATCAGGTACATGTCACTGTTTAATTATTTTAGCTACCCATATAAATGTGGGAAAAGTGTTAAAACCGTAGTAAATGCCAATATGTGTAAAGTTAAAGTATGGGCTTGTGGAACTCAATCCCCACATTAACTTGTAGGACTGTCTTCACATTTAAAAAATTCCTTTATGCAGCACTTGTATTATACCACCTTTGCACAAAAGCACTGACTGCCCAATCTAATGTAAGTTTAAGCTACTGGTAACTTAAACTTGCATCCAATCTGGCACTGCATGGGAAGGTAAGAAGTTTGAACAGGTAGTTATGCAATAAAACAGACATCTGCACTCATCACATTTGCTCCACCAGTACAAATGATAAATATTTAAAAATTAATGAATCTCACAGCTAATGTACATTATTTTCATATCATTTTAAAGGCCATTTGAATTCATTTACTGAATTAAAATTACCTAAAATCTCAATATTCCCTTCAAATATGTGTTCAAGACGTAACAAATGGCAGGTTATTAAAATATATTTTAAAGATAAATGCTATTGTCAATATTTATGCAAATTGTAGGTCTGTGACTGCTTCATTATTGGGATTGCAGGTTCAAATCCCACTAAAGGCACTGATGTATCTTGCATTTGTTGTGTGTTCAGTTAAAAGCAACTTCTGTGATGGGTTGATCATTCATTTCGAGCAGTCCTACCAGGTTTGTGTGTGATATAGAAACCTCAAAATGAGGTGGCCTAAGGCTGATTTGGACTGCAATTTCACATAAAATAAAAATACATATTCACATTACATACCAGACTGTTCACTCTCCAGGCTATGGGAGCTGTGTGAAATGCTGTCCCATAATTGACCACTTGATGACAGCTCAGCATCACCACCTGGGCCCACTTTATGCTTTCTCTTTACTGTTGCACTCTCTGGAAACATGTAGGTCTTAAGGAGGTGTCATGTAAGCCATGCAGTATTTCCCTTTGTGTTAAAAATGAAAATGTTATATCCCCATATAGCAGTTCACTGTCAATTGTGTGGATTGTGCTATTAATTGAAACCATACCTGACAAGAGCATCTTATGAGTACATAAGCTTATGTGAAACCTGAATTATTACAGTCACTGCAGAAGCAATTAGGATGAGGAAGTGTGTAAGTCCAGAGCCAGTGGACTGTCAGAGAAATATGACCAGCCACAAAATTTGAGAAAGCATTAGAAACAGGCCACAGAATGGAGAAATCCAACATTCACGTAACAGACATTTTGGCAGTCATAATGCTACTATTCATGAAAAATGCTATTTCTGAAGTGATCGGTTGGTTTCTTGACATGGTTGGGAGTACAAACCTCTAATACTGATACAAAATTAGTGTCTAATTTGACCTGTAACCAAGAATGTTGTGAAGCAGAGATGACCAGACTGTCCACGATAAAGTTATCTTAATGTGCACAAGTGTGGTATTTTATTACAGAATCTAACTGTATGCATTTGTTTGCTGCCAATATGCAGTGCAAAACTTCAAGTCCCTGTAATAACCAAAAATGTGACCAAGAATTTCTGTCAACCCAACACAGATATCAATCAACCTCACCTCCTTTGCCTTTGGTTCACACCCTGGGAGATACTGTCATCACCTGTTAATGCACCCATATGAAACAACTTGTCTCTCTGACTCCAAGCAGAATGGTCACCGAACAAGAATTATAAGCACTGAGTGCCTTTCTACAGAAATAAAAGGCATGACTTTTCAAGACCCCCACTAACAATGACAGATGAATGGCATGAGCAGGACAGTCACAGATCCACTATTCATACTTTTATGTCCTGATTGCAATGGGCCATTCCCCTGGCATCTATAATATTATGTAATGTGCAATTCAAGGTTAAAATAATTACTGACTCAATTCTAATATCATGAAAATTCTTCAAATACAAACACATTTGCACCCCCCCTTTAATGTTCCTAGATTTAACAGTTTTTCAAGTTAAAGAGCCAGTCTCACTAACTGCAATCAGTAATATTGGTACCAAATTTCCTCCATGTAAGATATCTCTCAGTTCAGTGTTTAAATCTATTGCTCCCCAAAGAAACCTTAAGGTAGAAGTTTCCCTCTAATTTTCTTGACTGCCCAATGTCATAAACAAACCTACCTTCCTACATGTGCTAAGTGAAAAAGATTACTCGCTGAAGTGTTAGATTGAAATTAATAAGCATCACCCTTATCAACACCACTGAGTAGAAACTGGCACACAAGTTACAGTGAAAGTTCTTACAACTTATGGAACATCACCCAACGTTTTTGGTGCTTCCTCTGGCACCATACTCACCTGACTTGTACACTTCTGCCACAGTAGGCTGTGGTTCAGGTGCTTGGTGTGAGTCTGGAGAGGTGTTATTACTAGGAGGAGATGGTTCCAGTACCGAACTATCCCAGGACTCTACTGCACTGTCAACAGATGGTAGTGCTGGACCAAACTGACCAGCAGACAGTACTGTATTGTCACAGCTCTCTGACAGAGGTTCTGCCAATACAGGAAAAACAAATACAGTTGTATGTTCTATGTGCTTTGATTTAAATCATGTCAAGAATCTACAATAATAAATTAATGAAGTTTGTATTGGTAACACGACATGAACAAGGTATATGAAAACCAGTTAAATCTGTCACTGTTATGTTAGTAGGTAGTGTGATGGCTCCCATAGTGTTGAATTATTGTAAGTAATTCTCTCACACTCATTTCTTGAAGAATCACTTCATTCATAAAACTGATGCCATTCTGATACAGTAAAGAATTCTAAAATATCTCCACATGAAATAAATCACATTATGATTTAGGCAACAGCCTGATAAAAACAGATGGTGGATACAGTGCTTGTTTTCATAATACACCGTGATCACAATATTAATTCAGTTTAAACAATTCCCAAATGTGTAAATTTTTTAACCTTCAGTGGGGACAACTTTTGTCAGGACTGGATAGACAGCAGGCACCGCTGTGCTCTTTATACTTTTGTTGCACGCAACCTTCCCTGATTCATGGATCGGTAGGTTTGCTAAGGACAGGTGCACTGTCTCACATTGCAAAATACAAATATTAAACTATGAATCAAATTACTATGAACACTTTTAGCACTTTTAAATATATCCACAAAAATTAATTTGTGTGAGAAAGAACTGAATAGATAAAAAAAATTATCATATGGAAGATACATAATTTAAAATCTATGCATCAGGGAACAAGGCATAATTTGTCAGACAGATCATCTTCCAAGGATCTTGACTTTACAACACAGATCCAACAGTGCTGTAGCCAGTCTCAAGGCACTGAGTACTCCACCTATTTGCTATTCATGCAACAAAAGGAATGAAAGTAATGATGTTATACACAAACTATTTACCTGCTACAAAGAACTGAAAACTAAGAAATGTACCCAGTTCTAAAAATCGTTGTTTGTCAGTTGTGGTAAAATGGGCTGCTACATAATACTAGGATCAAAATAAATTTCTACATCAAGGATTATGAAGATTACTGCGATTAGGAAGAATTGTGATGAGAATGGTAGTCGTGCAGAGTTTTTTGGGTTAAATCCACATTCAATGGGTCACTACTAGGAAACTAGTAAATAAAACCAACTACAAAAAATAACAGCTCTAAGTCAAAACAGAGCTTAGAAAATGGGAAAGGCTATCTTCAAACAATGAAAACAGATGTAGAACATAAGCCACATAGGGTGCGTTCATCATATAGAAAATGTGTGAAAACTTAAATAACTGCAAGAAATGAAGGCAACATAAATTAGAACTTCTTTACCATTCTACAGAGATTTAATAAATAGTACGTTTTATGGAAAAGATGATGAAAGAAAATCAAGAAGAGCATAAATCAGGTAGTGATGAAGGTGTGGCAGTCAAATCTGGATTCAGTGACAAAAAATTTAGTGAAAACAGGAAGTGGTAAATTTAGAGCTAAAGCTGTCCCTGTGCATAACATGAAGGCATACAGGGGGAGTGAAGGTATAGCTATTCTTAGGCAGCTTTAACACAGGCTACTCAGTGGCTGGACATGCAGTTGCTAGTGACTGCTAGGCCCTTGGATCTTAAAGAAGTCTTCACACACCACTGTACTCCCCATCTGTAGCTGGGACATTTCCTTGTAGCTGGGCAAGTGCACGAACATGCATTTTTTTGTGAGCATTCACATGAGGCACAGCTAAGCCCAAAATGAATACTATCAGTGTGTGTGATGCAGAGATTCAATGTACAAATACAGGCAGGACCTGTTACGTGACAGCTACGTAAACACTGTCAAGCCACTTGGGTGTTTGTGGCTGGAATAATAGTACTTTTCCTCCCAGTGGTCCCTGTCAAAACAGCCTTAACCTCAGCACAAAAAGTAGTAAAGTTTGGGATAAAATAACAAACTCAGAATAATATAAATATTGAGCAGAAGAGTCTCAATTCACATTTTTCAACTTCTAAATAAATTATATTCCACTGAAGAAGTAAAGGTTTAATAAAATGAGAAACGTAATGATTGGGATGTTAAACAGAGAAGATAAAAAAATATAAAAAAATTTACAGAGAAACAATTATATAGAATATACTTAACACATTCTACAAAATATATTCAAAACTTTAAAACAATAGACTAGAAAAATACTACTAAAAATTTCATGTGTGAAGCCAGACACTGTCCCAGTAGTTTGTTTAAATTATGTTGATTAAAAATGAAGAGAATATAACTTAGGCACACATTATTCTTCAATTATGAAAGGAAATTGTATAGCTTACCAAGACCGATCCTACTGAGAGGTAGGAAACTGTGTTCTGTATCACTTCACATCATGCACAAATTCTTACTTGCTAAATTTCTGGATATCTTGAGGGTGACAGTGTCTCCAGAACTCTGCAATAGAGCTATTGCTTCTGAAAGAGGTTTCCCCCTTAGAGATTCTCCATTGATTGCCAATAGTCGGTCTCCCACATGCAGTGCCCCCGTCTGTTCAGCCAGGCCCCCTGAAATTAATAAATTCATCTTCACTTTTCTCTTAACCAATCTGACCCTACAAATTACCAATTGCCAGTTTTGATTCTCTTTTAAAACACATGAATTTTAAATAAATTTCTATGTGCCTCAGTGCATTTTAAAGAAAAAACTTGTCTTCAGCAACAAGTATAATTCTGCAGGCCCATTTCTAGTTCATAAAGTTTTCCATTTTCTCCAGCAACTCAACTTATCACTTTGAAGGGCATTTAATTACATTTTCCATACATGTTTTTATTTTCAACCTATTTTTGTAATTATTACCTGCTTAAAAGTAACATACTGAATGTATACTTACCATAATTATATGGCCCATAGGTTCTAACAAATAAAGTTATGCAGAACATAGAACATAATACTTGCGTTGGGCAAGAATCAATTGCAATATAAAACATTGAAATTGTACCTGGTGTAAGACCTGATATTGTTATTGGTTCATAAGGCTCTTCTGAACCAGCAATTGTTATCCCAAGAGGACCACCATGCCGTGGAAGTTCTACAGTGTATACTACACTGTGGCTGTCTGGAACATCTACAATTACATTAATTTACATCTTATTACAAATTATTACACCAAATTAACAATACATACACTCTAATTTACAATATTAGTTTGTCAAAGATTACAGCAGGGAACCCATAACAAATATGATTGATTTTAATTAACCTTCTCACTCATTGGTTTGTGGACACAGTAGTTGAATCAACTGCAGCCAAGATGTATTGAGTACACCTCTGCCACACTGCAAGAGCCTAAATAAGTTTACTGCAGCTGAGGGTCTACTTTCCACTACTCTGGTGAAACTGACTTGATTCAACTTGGCAATGCCCACAACCTTACTGTTAACTTAACTGCAATTCTGTTTGAATCAGATGCTGATTTATGCAACTAGTGCTTCCTTTTCTCCTAACTTTTCTGCCCCTCCTTCTATGTACTTTGAGATTTAAGGCAATTTTCACCTGGGAACGTATCATTCTTCTGTATCCTGAGCGTAACAATATCTGAAGACCCCTGCAAAATTTGTTGAGTATCTTCCAGGGAACACTGATCCAATCTGAGGCTATCGATGGCCAGTAACTTGTCTCCGGGTTGAAGAGTCCCTGTCCGATGAGCTACAGAACCCCGCCGGATGTCAGAGATCACAAGAGGTTCTCCTGGTAGGCGTGACTTTGAAGCTGCCAAAATAAGAAATAATTAAATTGTGCTTGTAACATAATAAGAACTTGAATATTATTGACCTATCAATTGAAAATCAAAGAAAGCGTCAGCCTACATGTGCAGAACAAACAAATCATATCTATAGACTTTTAAACAAATGACAATAAAACAGCAACTGCAGCAGCAGCAGCACTCTGAAAATACTATCGCTCTTATGACAACAATGTTACAGTGTGTAGCAGGAAAATGCAGACTGCCCCATTCAATTACAGATCACAAATTAAGACACTAGCCAATAACCAGCAACTCTACAAAACAGGTCTCTATATTCTTACCATTCAGTTAAGATTTACACTTGCATGAAGAATGGAAATACACAACTTACCCATACTACTGATTGCAAAAACATATGAGGGGCGGCTGATAAGTAATGCATACAGTGAAATATTTTGCCAACGGAGCAAAGTAGCGATGCGCACCCAGTGTGTCCTTGTAGCCACAACCCTCCTGCACAGTGGTGCAAAGTTTCATTCCTTTCTCTACACGGGTTCTAAAACAGTGCGTGTTAACATGGAGTTGTGTTATGGTGGTATGTCAATGAGATTGAAGCAACGTATGGTGACTGAATTTTTAAGTACTGAAAACGTAATGCCATCTGAAATTCATCGCCGTTTACAGGCTGTGTATGGTGAAGACATTGTTAACAGAACTACAGTAAATTGTTGGGCCATTAAATTTCGTGAATGTGAACCAGGTTGTTCCATCTGCCGGCAAGATTCTTTTGACTGTTTTTTTGGGACTCACAAAGAGTTTACATGAAAGAATTTTTGGAAGCTGGGAAGACTGTCAATTCAGCTCGGTACATTGAAACAATAAAAAACCTATGGCAGAGGGTGTGTCGAGTTAGGGGGTCAACATCGCGGATTTTGTTGCTGCATGACAATGCAAGACTGCACACTGCTCACACAACGAATGATGCTCTGGAGACACTGAAGTTTGAGGTTCTCTTCCATCCGCCCTACAGTCCTGACTTGGCACCAAGTGTTTTCCATTTCTTTCCTCACCTCAAGAGGGATCTCAAGGGGACTCATTTCACCTCAGATGATGAAGTGAAACAAGCTGTGACGTCGTGGATCAAACAAAGAACTCCTGAATTCTTCATTGACGGCATGCGTAAACTTGTTTTACGTTGGGAAAAATGTATTGAATGACAAGGCGACTATGTCGAAAAATATGTATGTCAATTTGTAGCTAAAATGTTGTACTTTGCTTCCTACTTTCATTTGTTTAAATACATGGTCTCTTTTCCTAGATATTTCACTGTGTGCATTACTTATCAGCCGCCCCTCATAATTCACCTGATAACTAAGCCTCTCAGAATATCTACAGGTATGATAGCTTTAATGATCATTCATTTTATTCTGAATGCATTTAGATTTAATTTAACTAAACAGATTAAAAAGAATCTGTTATGTTGTGATTATAAGCATTTGACTAATGACGAGATTACAAAAACAGCAGTAACCTTTCGTAGGAAAATGTGTATTTTATACGTACATGAAACAACAGATATCTATAATACAGTGACCAAATTGACCCACATGTTTGAGATCATACAAAAATTAAAATGACAGTAGAATAAGTGTTCTTTCCAAAGTTTTATGTTTATTATTGCATACCTGTTATTGTGATACCAAGCCCATGACCTCTTCTTGCCAGTTTTACAGAAAAGATACCACTAGATGGAACAACTGCATCAGCAACATCAAACTCGACATGGAGTGTCAGCAAAGCTCCACTATCACAGCCCTCAGCACACAGTAAGAGTTGTGTCACTTCATCTGCACTCAAACCGTCTAATGCTACTGACTTGTGGTTTACTGCTACAATCCGATCACCAACTTGAAGACAACCACATCTAATAAAGTAAAAAAAAAAAAAAAAAAAAAATTAAAAAATAATTAAAAACCAATTCGTCATCCACAAATTAATATGCTGCATAACCTTCACTACCAACT
>Ga0131853_10027522_pt1 | contig 10202 bp, 7 predicted proteins | sample TergutLab28metaG_FD_92764 | JGI IMG/M metagenome (GOLD analysis project Ga0131853, IMG submission 92764) | Labiotermes labralis P1 segment gut microbial communities from Petit-Saut dam, French Guiana - Lab288 P1 (version 2) (version 2) | ecosystem: Host-associated > Arthropoda: Insects >... | reverse complement strand
TTACCTCGTCCCTCCTAGGTCCAAATATTCTCCTCAACACCACGTTCTCAAACACCCTCAGCTTCCTTTCCTCCCGCAATGTCAACGACCAAGTTTCACACCCATACAAAACAACAGGCAAAACTATAGTTCTATATATCTTGATCTTTAAATTTTTGGATAGCAACCTGGAAGACAAAAGATTCTGCACTGAATGATAGCAAGCATTTCCTGACCTCAATCTGCTCTTAATTTCATCTGCAATAGAATTTTGATTTATTAAAGTTGTTCCCAAATATTTAAACTCTTCCACCCTCTTGAAGGTACTATTATCAATCCTCACCAAGTTGAGCTCAATATTGATTTTACCTGATAATGTACGTGTATTTACACACTGTATATTACTTTTTAATGACTGACAGTCCGAGGATGGCATATAGATATGTGAAATATGTAGCTTTATCAGTTGTGTTGATGAATGAGAATACTATAGTTGTGTTAGAGTGAAAACTGTTGCCATTACTGATACTATGCAGAGTGGGATGAACAGTATAAAGATGCACCTTTTAATTGTTTGTGCAGCAATGTCATGTGTGTTTATCATGGTACCTTCTCAAGATGGCCTATGACAGTCAAAATATGTGTACCTTCTCAGGATGGCCCATGAAAGTCAAAATATACAAAGGACACAAATGATGATTAAACCAAACCATTTTCTGTGTTAAGCTTTGATGGTCTGCTTCAATGTTAGTGAATATGTAACAACAGAGCAGTATGGAAACTTCATTAAATTATTAATTAATGAGTTTAGAACTGAGTTCTTCTGCATGCTAAGAGTTATTAGTCCTTCATCTGTGTGTCAGAGACACAATTCACTATCATATGAAAGCTGACCTGTAATATGTGATCATTGACACTGAAATTACAGGCACAGTAACTAGTCACCCTCAGCAGTGCCATAATTTTAAACTTTTCTCATGTCTCTCAATCAGTATATAACAATGACAACTCAATAACAGTACCTTGGCTTTCAGAGTGAGGATCCCGCAGTTTGCCTCCTTTTCTTCTTACTTTTGTGTACTCTGGTTCTTTCTGCTGAAAAACATCAAATTGATAAAGTACAGATGCTGACATGATGTAAAAGTAACAAGCCAAATGCTCTCAGTCATCTGTGTGACTGAGATTCTTCAGTTCATACAGGCTGCTGTCCATAAAATATATGTTATGAAACACATCTGACTAGAGCACACATTACACATGACAACACAGAAGAGAAAACTGCACCAGATCCTGACAGAACATACACAATTCAAGTTTTAATATCTACAGAATATAGAAATGGCAGTATGATATGCACGAATAGGAACAATAAAAACAACAGGGCAAGTACATATAATGTAGAATTGTGCCATGTTTGTATGACCACTGTTGCCATGGAAACACAACAGTGTGTTCTCTTGGTAGTGTTGAACCACGTCACTGTTGACAATAGATATTGAATGTGTTGTCATGAAATGCAACAATGTGTTCACTCTCTACTGCTCATAACATACTTAGGTCTTCATGTAAAGTGCCCAAAATTATTGTGTGAGTTGAACCAAATTTGGAGTTTTTAGACAGATTTTCATAAAACGTAACCAATATCAAATTTCACAAAAATCCATCCAGTGGGAGCTGACTTAATATATGTGGACAGACACGACGAAGTTAGCAGATGCTTTCACAACTAGGTGAAGCACCTAAATATACATAAAATATAAGAGTTGGCATCACTGTAATATTTAATGTATAAAAACACAGAACAAAGAACCAGGTGACAACACTACTCGAATACACCTTTTGTTCACCAACGTTCCCAATACTGATACTAAGTAGTTACCTGAAATCTGGTATGTACACAAGCAAGAAATTATTTTAAGTAGTCAGGAAACTTGTATTACAACCTGCACAAAACACTAATTACTAGTCCACATAATATTTAGACATTTTTCATCTATTTAATTTCTTATAATATTCCATTGTTTGTTCAAGAATGAGGTGCTGATTAATATGTTCAGGCCTAAGAAGGAAGAGGTAACAGGGGAAGTGAGAAGACTACATAACAAGAAGTTTTATGATCTGTACTACTCAAAAAATACTGTTTGGTTGATCAAATGTAGACGAATGAGATGGGTGGGGCACATAGCACATCTGGGATATCTGCATATAGGGTTTTGGTGGGGAAACCTGAGGGAAGATGACCACTTGGAAGACCTAGGCATAGATGGGAGGATCATATTAAAATGGATCTTCAAGAAGTGGATGGGGGCATGGACTGGATTGATCTGGCTCAGGATAGAGACAGGTGGCAGGCTGATGTGAATGCATTAATGAACCTTCAGGTTCCATAAAATGTAGGGAATTTCTTGACCAGCTGAGGACCCGTTGGCTTCTCAAGAAGGACTATTCACCATGGAGTTGTAATATTCCATCAATTTTATAATAATTACAGATAGACCCCTATATTTTTGGTTGAGTAGCATTGATGTACTCCACTTTTCACTGGCAGCTCAAATATTTGCACTGAAGATCCACATTTTGTCTGCTTATATTGATCGTCATGTCAATAATAAATACTAGTTGTATTCCTTTACAACTACATAATACAGGGTGATTAAAAAAGATGGACTCAAAGATCCTGTACCAGTTGTGGGCGGTATGATTTGAACAGTAAACGGCGCCTCAACACACGCCAGACAGTTGGTTGCGGTATTCCAAGTTCTCTGCTTGCTCTACAGGTTGACTTGCATGGGCTATGCTCAAAACTCTCTTTAATTTGTCTCACATTCTCCTCTGATACATGTGGTCGGCCGGAGCTTTTGCCTTTACACAGACAGCCTATTTGCTCAAATTGGTTATTCCAATGACAAATGCTCTTCCTTGTTGGAGGTTGAATGTTGAAACGAAGATGAAACGCACGCTGCACAGCAGTCGCCGACTCAGTTTTAATGAACTCATGAACGCAAAAAATTTTGTGCTGCATAGTAGCCATTTTGCTCTCAACTGATGCTGCTGCACGACTGTGCACTAGGTGAGGGCTCTAGCGGTGAAAATTGAAAATTTAGGACCTCCTCTTTCAAATGTTATGTAGATCATTCACATACCATGTATAGTTAAGGAAATGTAAGATGTATGAAATTGAGTCCATCTTTCTGAATCATGGTGTATTAGTTTGGCATTACAGATTATTATAACAGAACTTGAACAAGCTGACAACTTCAGTTGATGCACCTCCATACAAACATTGCCCCAAGCTTTAACAGGGCTAAATAAAGAATAACAGAAGAATTTTACACAGTAATGAGAAAAAAAAGTATTTTAATAACTGATAAAAAATCATGAAAACAGTTAAATAACAACTAATATGATGTAATATAATACAGCATAATCAACATGACACTGTATTATACAGAAACTGTGAGGACAATATATTTCTGAAACACAATTGTAATGTTTGAGATCAATACCCTTTTTTAAAAACCTGTAATTTGTTTGTAATATCTTCCTTTGTATATTTTAACAAAAATAGTGTGATGATGGATTTATTGTGAGCCAAAATATGTAGCTGTGTTGTAAAACAAAGCAATTTGTTTATTAATCAAGAGTTGTATTGGACTGGATTACTGTTGTTGTATTATGAACACAGTGGGATATCTCATTCAAGAAATATGCTGGTTGTGTTTTTTTTTAATGGATTTTCTGGGATTTCTCCATTTTGTTTTATCTTGATGGCAGTATGTCCCTCAAAAACTTTTGTATCTATATGCCGACATACAACGTGCCAGTCCTAATATATTATATTCCATTAACTACAATGTACTGAATGTCATGGTCAGTACCTGTCTGAACTTGTAGCTCTCTGCTCCAGATGGTTTGGGATCATGATAAACAAAGGATCCCCTCACAGAATGATATGGTCCACTATATACATTACCACTGTATGTGCTCTCACTGTAGGGGGGTTTGGACAGTTGGAATGTAGCATAGGGACAGATGTCCTCGATGTAGTCTGGAACACAAGACATTGCTTGGGTTGACTAAATGAATATAGCACACCAATGAAATGCTCTATTTTTACCCCTGTTCCTAATTTTGGACAATAAATCAGAGGCCTTGGCATTCAGAACATGTCAGTGATGATTTCCTGAACTTGCAACACAACAGATACACTACACTTATTTCCGTGTTACTTTATACTTTCCTACACACAGAAATGAGAACTAAAAATTGGTGACTTGGGAATGGGCATGCATATTCATAATGAAACATGGTATATGTTTGCCTGTACCTGTATAATAAAAAGCTATAACAGGAAACAAAGAGATGTCAGAACCTTCATAATTGTGTGTTCATTGTCAGTAAGGTCTTCTGGCCATATCTACATGTCTGTCTGAACCAACACAGGGCAGAGAATTCATGTTGCAGTAAGAACACTCATACGACAGATTTGGTTACACTTCTAGTATGGCGACCATGAGACTGCTGATCAGCAGGGACCTACAGCTTAACGATGACTCCAAATGAAGGGAGGCTCTAAAGATCAATACATCAATCTGTGTGGTGAAAAGTTTTTACAAAAATGTAAATATGGATCAAACACAGAACCACCTGGATGACAGTCCAGTGTCTTACTTCAAGACCACCAGATTCCTTGGCTATAAAGTATGTAGAAGGTTGAATACCAGACATCAGCATAGTGCCAATGTTATGAGTGAGTGGAGCCATATGTCTCTTCCTCTTCTATGCCTTCATGACATGGACAGGGACTACTTTAGACTTTGTAAGGATGTGCTTGAGTTAGTGACGCTTTTTGAATATGGTCTTATTACCTGCAGAGTCAGTCTTGTAGCTGGCAGAATCAATGCTGAGAGCTTGCTGTCCACTGCCAACTCTTACTGCCAAGTACTGCTGATCCCTGTTCTGCTGGTTCTGCATTTGAGCCACTGATGGAGACTCCCCCATGTGGGTGTCCTGGTTTTGTGACTCTGCAGACATATGCCATGTGACTAGATCTGCATTCTTCAAGAAAATAGTGACATGGTGGAGAACACACTTCCTGAGTAGTCAAGTACAAAATTCCTTATTCTTGTGTACTTTGAACATTCATTACCAAGTTCACAAAATCCCACCACTATACCCTGACCTCAGCCAGTTCAATCCAATTCAAATGTTTACAATTGTTATTCCCAAGAGGCAGTCTCACCACAAAATTTCCATGCATGAATTTAAAAGTTGCCTATAGTGCTTTTTTATTTCAATGTGTATCATTTATTTCACAACTACTGTAAAATTATTTCCACTACAGAAGTGTAGGCTGAAGTAAAAATGTGATGAGTTTCACTGACACATTTTAACACATAGGTCCCTTCTTGACAACAGAATGAGGCTTACGAAATACCTTGTTTGTTTGGATTGATGGGTTTGTACAAAGAACTATTTGTGACATGTATAGAATACATTATAACTGTGTAAAATTACACAGTGTAGCCGATCATTTTTGGTATAGTTGTTTATGAGGTTTGCTGGCATCAGTTACGGGGGCTTCATAGCCATATATTACAGGTTCAAATGGTCAACATATGTTCAAGAACCGTTGGTGATTGGTAGGAGAGATTGTGTACAGAGAGATATTTACACGAGGAAACGGTTAGCAGCAAATAACAGACACAAGCACTCCAGTGAGAAAGCAGTTGCATATGAAAGCGGTGTGAGTGATGGAATGCAACTGAAGTGACTGGGTTATTGTACTAGAAAATGATTTAGTTGTTTAACTGGATACAGCATGCGTTTTTTTATATCAAGAATAAAATGAATAAATAAAACAATAATTAAAAGGAAAATAACTAAAACTATATGTGATTTGGTCAACCACACCCATCTCCCAAAAGAGGTTCTCCTACCAGACTGGGGATGTCAGTACAACCAAGTTAAAGAGGGTGATCATGTAGAACAGATATGGGGACTTGATCATAATAGAATATCTGAGTAACAAACTATAAATCTGGTCACCACAGGTGTACAGTTACTATTCCAATTTAGACAGATCACAACCAAATGTTTCTTAGCAATGAAATGAGTGAATTAACATGCACAGAATTCATCCATGATTGTTGGTTGGATAACAGCTTCATGTAAGTGTTAATTAACTATTAGATACATACATATATATCAAACTGTCTCTCATCTGCACTGAATGTTCATACTTACTCTTCCAGTGTATGAAAACTGCAACACCCAGCAAGCCAAGCAGGAAGCCCAGTGATACAAGTACTGGGATGATGATCTTCATGTTGGTATAGAAAGGCACTTCTCGAGGGTGCGTGACTGGTGGTGCGAGTTCTGGGATCACAGTGACTGGAACGTGATGAGCTCAACTGAAACTCATTCTAACTGTGAGGTGAGAAGTGACATGCCAAAACTGAAGAGTCTTGTTTTTTTATCTCCCATCATCCCATACAGACTCGTCATTTCACCTCTGGCAAGGATACAGGGCCCAGGCAGCTCAAAAGCATTTATTAAGCCATTATAACCCAGTGTCCTACTTTGAGGACACTAGATAAAATAATTTTTTTTAGAAAAAGGGTAACTTTTTATACATTTCTTCTTATGCCTTTTACAATGTGAACCCTCTTGACACTCATATTATACAGAGATCCTTGTCTGCTACAATTTGCATAATTTTGGCAATTAATGGGAGGTCAATGCTTCAGCATTTTGCATACATTCCTACCACTTACATAACTCCAAGTTTTAAGCAGTGTAACTGTGAATTTTCTCAAGGAGGATACTAATAGTTCCGTCTTGTGAATTATCATGTGTACATTTCCTTCAAATGGATCATAGATGTGGTATAGTGACATGAATTTTGATGTCCTCAAAATAGGGCACAGGCCACCTTACAGTATATTGTGTGAGTGATTTGTCATTTCAATATTACAACTGGAAGCTAAGTTATGAAATAATATTGACAATAATGATAATGGAGACTTTTCCAGATTAGGTCCACTATCACTTGGAAGGTTATGATTAGTCTCAGTGTGCTACATCAATGAAGGACCACACAAGTAAATTTTGCCCCATTTATAGTACATAATATTACTGGGGAGAAGGTACAATAACTTAGAATAGTATAATTATAAGATAGTTGGCGGCACTGATCCTGATAAGTACCGTATGATACAGCATCACTTCCAAATGGTACAACATAGGTTCTCAGGCCACAGTGTCACAGGAAAAATATGTGGTCTTAAGCTTGCAGATATTGTGGACTTTCATATGATCCTGCTCTTGAAGAAACAGTGTCTGCAGATCAGGGTGACACTAGTGTTGTATGCTCAGCCGACATGACACTTTGATGGATGAAGAAGACCCAGACAATGTCAATTGGACAGCTGAAATTCAATATGTACTAGGAGCACTTGAATTTGATTACCAGTCAACAAAGCTTGTGGAAATAAGAGTAATTATGACACATTCCCTTCAATATCTTTTACAGTGACGAAGAGTGACTTCTCTATGAAATGTTGTCTAACTAGTGATTGAAGTGCAGGAAAAACCCACCCAACCAATACTAAACTGTCAACAAGATGAAACCAGGCACTAAAAAAAAAAAAGGAAGACTTGAGTACAAGGCTTTCTTCATTGTCACCCAGATACTTTCGCATAAATGTAAATACAGCCAACCACTGACCATGATTCATTTTTAAAGGCAACAATTTGACCACTGAAAGCAAACATGGTCGTGGTTTCTAAATCAAGCCTGTCACTGATAAGATGAAGCTGCTTTTAAACAATTTTTAATTTTTTTAAAATATGTGTCTAGAGATGAGATGACTGCCAAATCCTATGGTCATAATAGCACCAGAAACCAGAAAGGTCTGGTTGTAAACTATGGTCTATTTGCGGTACAGATGGGCACTGCTTCATTTACAAGGATGGTAGGTATGGCCATAGAAATTGCATGGCTCATCTACATGCAAATACAGAGAACAGATGCACTGGACCCTCTGGACTTCAAGTGTACTGTACATATGCCCTGTCTCAAACTCCACACTACTTGACAGAAGGGGGATGATCTTTGGTCATTGTGTGCTAGTCACATCAAAGTAATGGTTCATGTTTGATATTATGATGCAGCACATATTATAACAAAACAAGACAAGAAAAGATGATGCAGTCATGATTGGTGCAAAAGAAAACCGAAATCATACTGAACTCAGTATATGACCCTGTGAATTCAGTGCTTTACTCTGTATCACAACAAGTGAAATTTTGTGTTATTAATGTGGTGAATAAGAAAAGTATTATACATTCTGCTTTCAGTCTTAAAGACTGTACTTGTAATAGGTAATAATTCTGTAACCTTAATGCAGGAGCCCAGCATCCTATTTTGAGGATGGCCAATACCTCGGAAATGAGATGTCAAGAAAATTAAATGTCTTCAGATTCTGTTATTTGTAGCTTTTATAATGTATATTTAATAAAATCACACCAATCTACATCAAAAAATAATTTGGGCATTAATGGGTTAAGTAACTCCACGATACAATGACGATCCAATTAGTGTGGTCAGTGTAACAATTAGGCTATGGGTTCAGTGATCCAGGATTTGAATCTCAGTAGGTTAAACTGCCCCTTATCTTCTCCAAAACATCCAGACCAGCTCTGGCTTCACCTCAGTCTCCTATTCAATGGATACCAGGGTTATTTACTGGGGTAGGGGATAAATCAGCCAGGGTGTGAAGTTAACTTCCACTTAGTACCATGGTGAAGAATGAGTGGAGCTGTACCTTGACTCCCCTGTATATATCTTCATGGTGTGGACAAGGAAAATTTTACTTTTTTATGTGGTACAATTACATCTTCAGAAGCTGAGAGCTGCTTATTTTGTCAAGAAATTTCCCACTTTTGTTGCCAGTTAAGATCCATCACCACATTCACAAAATCACATAAGCCTGCTGAACTTGGTCTGCATCCTCACACCCTAATTCTGTAAGGGTGATTTTAACTTCAACTACATCACATTAACATAAGAATGCATCCAAGGGTCCAGTAACCCTAGCACTTAATGTTTCAGTGCAAATACCTTTACCCCCAGTACTTAAAATCTGGCCATCAACTCAGAAGGAGCAGGCAGGAGATTTAAATCCCTATTCCTTGGTGATGAAGGCATTACTCCCCCATCTATGCCTATATCTTTAAAGTGGTTTCTTCATTTGAAGGATTTATGAGCAAAATTTTGTATGAATTTCACATGTCCCCATGCATAACTCAATGTTCGGTGTTGTGTACAAATTATTACCCCATGTGAGTGAGAAAACCCACAGAAAGGAAAGGAAAGTGTTGTATAAATATGTGACCTTTGGAAATCTGTGTCAACCAAGCATCAAGAGGTATGTTACCTCCTTCAGCAGTAAGTGTTGTGAAGTTGTAAAAAGCCACTGTGGAGCCTGCATTGTTGTGTGCAGTGACTCGTAAGTGATACGTTGTAGCAGGAACCAGATCAAGGATGCTGTAGGCTCTCTCCGTTGGTTGAACGTTGTTGGATACAAGCACCCAGTCGTTGGAACGATGCATGTCACGGTACTCAATGATGAAGTAGAGCACTGGACAACCACCATCACCCCAGGAGTCCAGCCATATTGTGAGCACAGTTGAATTCACCGTGATCATCTGTGATTGTTTTGGTTTCACTGGCACTGTAAATTTGATTGATTTTCTGATTCTAAATAATATATAAAAATGACATACATACCTCACAGAAAACACACTGAATTCCCTTACAAATACCACCTGGTTAATGCTGTTGAGGAAATGGTAGCTATTTATTGTTAGAATCACACAAAATACATAAACACAGCGTGTGTGGGCAAAATCCAGATATTTTAATGTTAAAGGAGGTCATATATACAGGGTGTCCCAGGAGGAATGTGCCAGGCTTCGGGAGAGTGTTCCTTATGTTAAAGTATACCGATATAATCCAAAACACCTATATCCAAAGTTGATCGGTTATGGAGATAATGGCCAGAGAAAAGTGAGGGCTTCTTGCGGTTCCAAATACCGCAACCTGCACAGCTGATACGTCACGTGACAGTGCTAATGTCCTTGACAGTGGAATGCAGTGTTCACTGTGCCTGCGTGACGCTTTGCGCAGTCAGCCATGTTACGTCACCGCAGGGCTTTCT
>Ga0131853_10027520_pt1 | contig 10203 bp, 5 predicted proteins | sample TergutLab28metaG_FD_92764 | JGI IMG/M metagenome (GOLD analysis project Ga0131853, IMG submission 92764) | Labiotermes labralis P1 segment gut microbial communities from Petit-Saut dam, French Guiana - Lab288 P1 (version 2) (version 2) | ecosystem: Host-associated > Arthropoda: Insects >... | reverse complement strand
ACGTGTTACCTGTGTTCGTAGTTTCGGCGACATCGCTTGGTCTGCTCGGTCGCCCGACCTCACTGTACCAGATTTTTTCCTGTGGGGGTTCCTGAAAGACCGTGTGTTCCGGAGGCGTATCATGACTATTCAAGAACTCAAGCAAGCCATTGTTGACGAAGTTGCGGCTATTGATGAGGACCTACGGAGGCACGTGTACGGCAACTTCCAGACACGCTTGCAACAATGTATTGATTTAAAAGGAGGCCATCTGCCTGATGTTCAGAAAATAAACTTGTAATTTGTGGGTGATAAATATCATACTTGGACTATTTATTGACGGTTTCGCTTATTTTTTCCTGTTTCCATATGTTATCTAGGACCATTTGAAATGTGTCAGTCGGCTCCGAGCCACCCTGTATTTCAGTTATGGAAATATTTAAGTCTCTCATATTCTTCTCTAATGTCGTGTGTAATGATAGAGCGTGAGATGTTTCTTTCTGTCCCTGTCCATTACTTAACAGTAAGTGCCATCAGCCAATACCACTGACAGTTACTTCGCAGCCGGTCGTACCAGCAGCTTCAATTTTTCAAACATCCGACCCGCTCTAAGAACCATTTATTGTCCCTCGACTGTTCCGTGGTTTAATTTCCGGTTTTCTTCCAGTGGCGTCATCAACTTGTTGAACGGCACAACTCGATACACCGACGTTACGCCGGCAGCCGGCAGCCGGCAACAGACGCATAAGTCACTTTCGTGCATGGGTGGCGCTAGTAACAGGAAAAGCAACTTCTTGTCTGCAAACTCGCTCAGTCTGAACAAAATAATAATTTGCCTTTTAAAATCTCCACACATAAGAGAAGAGATGAAATCGAACAAGTTTTATTAAGGAATCTTCTGTTTTCCTACTTTCTTAAGTTTTACAATTTCGTGTATTCTGTAGTAATAAATAACAGCATTTTTTCCCGTATTTTTCACCTTTTTCATGCTTGTATATTGTTTGCTACAAAACTTGAAACTGTAATAGAAATAAATATCTTTCGTCTATCTGCAAGGTACTGAAGGTTCAATGCATTCAAGTTAAACAGGTTTATTCAAAATGATTGTCGGAGTGTTAACAACTTGTCATACACAATACACCTCGTTTTCCAGATGCAACCTCATGTGATTTCTTTCTATGGGGTTACGTCAAGGATCAGGTTTATGTTCCTCCTCTTCCCGCAAGTATCCCGGAACTGAAGGTTGTCACATGCTACAAAGAGTTGGAACGAACTCGATTATCGTGTTGATGTTTGTAGAATCACAAAGGGTGCGCATGTAGAGCACCTGTAAGGTATGTAAAAAAACCTTCAAGTTTTGTTCTATTAAATAAAAAAATACATATATTCATATCTTAAGTTTATTGTGTATGACAAGCTGTTAAAACCCCGACTATCATTTTGAATAACCCTGTATTTAGAGTTCAGATTTAATTTAAATACAAAATACATTTAAATTACAGTACAGAATGACAAAATTGCAAAATTGTATTGAGCTTCAATTACAGTAACTCATTTTAGTATCTGATTATCACCTTCATTGTGTAACATTGTGAACAGAGTTTGTATTCTTCTTTTAACTGGCTTACGCTCATGTCCTCTGTTACTGGTGAGCACTGGAGGTGAAATGTCTGACGATAATTTTGCTGCCATTGTATATACAGAGGAATCCAGTTATAACGACATCGGTTTATGCGATACCTCGTCTATGTAGCGTCAGATGTACTGTGGATCCAGGAACTTCCCCACTGTTAAACGTAACATTATTATCCAGGCTCAACAAAACACTCTTTTATAATGACACAATATGCATTCCCTTTGAGGGCATTATAGAAGAATTCGACTCTATTTTAACAGGATCTTATCCGAGTTAGATATCATTGTTGATGACAACTAGTCTTAAATTTATGTTGGTTTTTTTATATCTATAGGTTGGCAATGTGTATCTTGTTGTTATATATTTTGTTAGGCACATTTGCAAAATTGCGGAAAGCGACCCTTGGCTTCGTCATGTCTTCATCTATCCGTCCGTCCTGCCATCTGCATAAAACAGTTCTGCTCCCACTGGACGGATTTTCATGAAATTTGGCGCTTGATTATTTTTAAAAAAATCTGTCGATGAAATTCAAAGTTTCATTAAAATCTGACAAGAGAAACGGGCTCTTCACATGAAGACCAATATACATTTTTGATCATATCTCGCCCAGTTCTTCTTAGAATGAGAAATGTTTCACACAAAGCTGTAGAAAAATCAAAACACACATTTTATGTTCAATTTTTTTTTTTTTTAAAATCGTGCCGTTTATGAGATAATGTGGAAACATTTTGTACAGACGGGGAGGTTACAGATGATAATAAATGCGCATGCGCATTTCACACTGAGTACTTAAGGCTACAAACACACACTCTCGGAATATGTAAAAATAATTGCTTTCCTTCTGCAACAATGTTTGCAGGAACGCACCTCAATATTACGTTATACGCACATTTTCTCTGTTTTCTTTTATCGAATCCCTTTGTATTTGTTTCAATTTTGTGTTACATCAGTTTGAACCGTACTATAGAGCAATGCATTCTTAGCAGTCGCTGGCAAGACGTAAGATACTTCACCTGGATGTGGTACAATTTTGCCAAAACTTGTAGTCAACATAAAGTGAAGATTTGTTTGACGTTTTGCTGACCGTGCATCTCAGTACATTTATCTCAGTAATTAACCAACTTGATGCACAAATTTTTGTTTTACAATAAGTTTATTTCATGCCTCTACATGTTTCGAGCACATGTGCTCGAAACATGTAGAGGCATGAAATAAACTTATTGTAAAACAAAATTTTGTGTGTCAAGTTGGTTAATTATTGAGATAAAAAAAAATGAAGTGAAGTATATTCTCCATATTTCCCATGTAGGAATGCAACCCGCATAGTAATATTTTACGCAATGTGTTGCTACAAGATACTATTCTAAACCACGCAAATTCTTTACTTCAAAGAGTACGTTACTTTAAAGTTTATTTTCTGTCAAAGTGTATATCATTTTTTGATTACATGAAAACATATTAGCTAGCTTTACGAAGACTCTGTTTACCGTGGAATTAATTTTTAAGACAGTTAATCGGTACGTTAGAGATAAATATTTGTGCACGAATTTTAGTCCTCAACACCTAACTTTCGCCATTATAATTATTCTTTGTGTTATTTTGTTAAACGTCTGGAACTTTTCGGTAAGAAACGCATCTCATGCACTGACTGTGTAGTCTGTGAGAACGAAAAAACTTTTTAATGTGCTACTCTTATATGTGCAGACTGCCGAAAGGCAAACACATTTCAAGAACACTTATTTTACACACAAAGTACTTCTATTAATGCTAACATTTTAATATTTTTCCGTTACGTGTATGACAGTCCTTAAACGTCTAAGAAATCTCTTTTAGCCAGTGGAATTGTTATATACTTTGTAATGACTTGCGTATGAAGAACAGGTGAATAAACAATTTTTGTTAATTTTTATCTTTGTACTGTGCATTTTGTTATCTATAAAGCTCATACACAAAAAAATGCACTCTTTATTAAACTTGACAAAGTTTCGAAATTTACATTAAAATCACTTTGACTTGCTCCTATATGTTTCGGTCTACGGCCGTCATCAGAGAGCCTTCAGTACTACAGCCTAGCTGAAGTTATGTTTACCGAGTTTTAACTTAAATATAACTTTAGCTAGCCACTAATGAAGGCTTCCTGATAATGGTCGTAGATCGAAACATGTAGGAGCAAGTCAAAGTGATTTTTAATGTAAATTTTAAAACCTTGTCAAGTTCAGCAAACAGTGCATTTGTTGGTGTATGAACTTTATAGCTGAATAAATGCTAATACATATTATATAATTTTAACAGAATTCAATTACAATTTACATCTGTGTTTTGTGTATAATTTATAGGGTATTGAACTGAACGAAAAACGAGTAACGTAGATAATAAATATTATTATTTCTAAATAAATTAAAGTTAAATATATGAAGTATTTGATTAAAATATACTCACAACAAACAAGACATGGCAAAACCGAAAGAGTGTTATTAAATAAATTTCTCATCGGTTAAAATAACCCTGTCCGCCTCCTGAACGAGTCCGGAAAAAAGTCATTTTTGTAGGCTGAAAGACAAGGAATAAAATTCGAAATATCAGATTATTCTGGTGCTGTCTTTACACTTTATAACGGGGTAGAACAACAATCCATATGGTGCCTGTTTTAAATTCCTTGTTTTCCTTTGTACTAACATAAACAGTCTGCTTGAGTGATGAAGGCATTATCAAGGCTTCGACAAAGTCAGACAACAACAGGAAACTTGGAACACGTAAGACCCTGTGAATGATCTTCCGTTCTCCGTGTTCAAACAAGTGGCATACGTCTAGACAACCTAAATAAACAGAAGCAGGCTAAGGTTATATAAATCGAATGTTAGCACAATAAACAACGACCAGATTGGGGTAAACTAAATGCTTACAAACTTCTGGTTTTGAAGTAAGATAGGATATGATGAAAGTGACCATTGTGACGGAGAAAATACTAATGTGAGATGAGGGCTAGAATATCGCACTGTCTAATCCAAGGAAGAGAAACTGGAGGGTGGTAAAGATTTGAAGGTTTCTTAGATTATTTAAACACGTTATTTAAATTATAGAGGCAGTTCTACGACACTGAATGAGGTCACAGTATGACATTATATGTAAGGAATTGAAACGAGTCTTTTTACGCAGACACGAAGGAATTTTAAGAATATTACATACTTCTAAGCCTGCGTAGACGGTGATTTGTTTAACTTTCCAACCAGATAGGAATTTACTTTCAAATAAGGGTCTACATCGTCCTTAAATCAAAATAATACGTCAGCAAGCACATTCCGATTATGACGTATAACACGACAAAAACTAAACGTAAAGGAATGTGAATATATTGTATTAATTCTTCCCCTCATTTCAAATATCTAATCCCTTAGATGCAAAGATTTTCCACCCTAGTCACGAAAGCCATCGGAACTAGAAAGAGAAAAGCGAAGATACTAGCAATTTGTGGAGATGCTGTACAAGCATTAACTTCAACTGAATACAGATTGGCGTTCATTCTTTCTTTCTCTTTACTCTTGTCTTCCGTAAGATTTAACAGTCTTTGCTTTTAATCTAATCCATAAAACAACCCAATTTGCCAAAATTGCGCGCTTCTCCGCAGCTACCGCAACTACAAAAAGTTTTGAGGGGGGAAGATGATGTAAGAATAAGAAAGGGTGAGAGACGTCGAAGCTGAATCGTGTAGCTTAATTAATTAGTAACGACCATACACGCAGGTCCAGAGAGAAAATCAGAGGAAGAGAAAGAGTGAAATACATTTCTTGTATTAAATATAGAGAATAGAGAAGATCACATTTAGTTCTTGCACTGAATTGCCTATGTTTGGCGAGAGAATAAGATTGCGAAGTGACGCACATGAACGATTTTCGCTTTCAAAAACCTCTCCATCAGTCAACTTCTGTCTTCTTCAGGGACTTTTAAGGTTATCGTAACCGTCATTAAAATAATTACAGTATTGTAAGTGTAGAATATTCAATCTAATAGTAGAGAGAAACGCGTAAGTTTTAACCACAGGATCTGTAAAAATAACAGAGTCACACTATGAAGTGTTCTCTTGAGTTGGAGAGGAATGGGAGCCTTTCACAGTTTCCAACTAACTTCTTTCTTTAATCGTCAAAAACCTCAACAGAATTGCTTTCTGTGAGAAATGTGACAGCTAAATCAGTGATGAGAAAAGCTACAGTCTAAGCCGCAGGGGGGCTGGTGTTTCTGTCTTCACCATCTGTTATAATCTGGGCCCCCTAAGTACAAAAACTTATGTAAATAAAGCAGCCAGAAAAGTTAACAAACACTTACATTCAAGGTAGAGAATTTGTTACCAGGCAGTATGTAACTTGGTAAGTTGATAAGTTTCTAAGAAAATACACGGCGTCACATTCCAAAAGCGAATAATTTTCATCAGTGATTAGTTTTTGGTTTTAAAGAACTCGGATACTAAAAACTGATTAAAAGTTCATGGAACCCACTGTCTTCACGTTGGGAGCCATAAAATATTTTACGACATTACATACAAGGCGGCACTATATATCCTACATTGACACACATAGCAGTAGTTGTTAAATGACGTTTACACAAACTCGTCCTTAACCAGATTCGTTGGTCATGGTGAAGGCATAAAGAAGTACGCATCTCCTGTGTGAATGTGTTTTCGCAGGAGAAAAAGAAACACATTCGTTTAAAATCAAATGTGAATTTTCAAATCCAATTCAGAGATACACACACACACACACACACACACACACACACACACACATATATATATATATATAAGAACCTCATACTTATGGGTCATTAAGCAGCGCGTAATGATAATAATTATCACTACACGCTGCTAATAGTATCGTAATGGATTATCATTACTCACTGCGTAATAACCCAGTAGAGTGCATTTTTCATCTAATTCGCGGCGGAAGCAAAGAGCCACAGATATACATCCGGCTTGATTAGTAATTTGTGTATCAGTGGTTTCAAGTTGGGCAAGCCATCGGTGTCAAACAGGCAGTGTTTGTGACACAAAAGAAAATGGGTACTTGTCTTTACTAAACCAATTGGAAACTGAAGGAATTAGGGTACATTACTAGACTAAAACGTTACTTTGAAGACATACGTCGCACTGCAGTATGCCTTATCCACGCATACAAACAAATGTTAAGCCCCAATCCTTACCTAATTCATGTAATGAAAGAGGTAAATAAATTTGATTAAAAGAGATAATCTTGAGAAATTATTTCTTCTAGACTATTTTAAAAAGCAAATTGTGTGAAGGAATAGAAAAGAACTTTCGTTCCTTTTTTCAAGAAGAAGCTGTACAACTTCAACTTGCAGTATAATACCTTAAAAATATTTACTGTAGTTACTGAATGCATAATGCTGGAGTAGATGAAGACTTAATAATTTTTCACTCTTGTTATTGGGTTTTACTACATTTAATCATCCGCTATATGGCTTCAAACTGAGGGGAACTAGCGGGGTATTGCATGGCCATGCACAGTGCTAGAGGTGAAACGAGGTAACTGTTTCATCAGATGTGATTCGTTGGTGTTTGTTGGACAGACGTCATGGTAGCGTTAAGTCCACACGTCTCCGACTTCAGTCGCAGGAAATGTTAGCAAACTTGGGCTGGTGTCACAAGTCGGTATATTGCGCGAAGACACGAATGCGTAGATCCATGTGTTTCTACAACCAGAACGGTGCCTAGGCCAGTATTCTCGTGCTTACGTAGCAGCTACAGTCATGTGACTGACGTAGAAAGTCCGTAAAATTTGGGAGACCTGCGCTTAAAGTTGTCATGTAAAACGACGGGGACTTCATGGATGTAATCCTACTACACAAATCAACCTTAGCGGAATCCACATGAGAATAAGTTGTTGTCTTTGTGATATACATAAAAATGAACGTAATGATGATCAAATTCTACAGTGTTTTGGCGATGACAGACCACATATGGAACGACTAAGATTTAGGATTATATCCATCGTCCAGTGATTTAATGTATAAAAATAGAACACAAATTTGCGAAATGAGAGCAGCTGTATCTAAAGGACTGAAGCCTGCCTAGCTCAACCGATATAGTGACTACGCTAAGCACAAAACAACCAAAGAACCGTGGTTTGATTCCGAAAGGGGGAAGTAATTTTTTTTTAAGTAACACAAATTAAAGATATACACTGGTTTTAGGGAAAACCATAATTCCCCTTACCTTGTTTACAAAATGTTTCTTCCTTACTGCGCCTTTTTCCAGAAGATTAAGGTAATTAAAAGAAATGATATATAGGTGCAACAGTACATATATCCATAAACCAGTTATGTATATTTTCTGCAATTATTTCCTACGTTTTTCGACCCTTCTTAAGCCATTATCAACGAGTTGCAAGTAACTGCAGAGAGAAGTGTATTTGTTGGTTTTAATTTCTGTGATATCATAAATAAGAACACAATAATATTCAAATACCGTAATTTCTTTACTTGTATTTGTCTAGACGGTGTGTGCAGGGCACACAAAGCCTATTACACTTTTACTACAGACTTGAACCCCGGAAGTAAGGCAGCCGCAGCGTGAATCAAATACTTATGCCCACTTAATGCCGAAGTAAAGAACGGTTGAATGGTAATTCCATCCCCCATAAGAATTTGTAGGGTGTGTAAGAATTTTGTCTGCAGGTTACCATAGGGTGTCTCTAACCCTTCCTAATCAGAGGAAGGAAACAAATTGGCTTTCCGAAAAGTGTTCGAGTTTTTAAGAACTGGATGATTGGCAAAGACCACATTCTCCGTTTTTCTAAAAATGTAGGCCTACACTATTCGCTATCATTTTTCATGTGATATTACAATAATTTACATGTTTATGACTGGGAAGATTCTACTGAAATTTATATAACAAGTGATTATTTAGACTCAGTACATTTGTATGGGGGGGGACCGCGGTAGCACAGTGGTTAAGGTGCTGTGCTACAAATCGAAAGATCGCTGGTTCGAAGCCAGCTGGTGTCATATGGATTTTTCATTGACATAAAATCCTTCCGATCGCACTATGGCCTTGCGGTCGACTCAGCCACTAACAGAAATGAGTACCAGGAGCATTTACTGGGGGTAAAGGCGGCCGGTGCCTAAGGCTGACAACCTACCACCATCCTGTGTCTTCACGAAATCTTGGAACCTTAACTTCCTGGAACCCTCTGGACCCTTCTGGGCCTGTAACGGGACTGCTTTACCTTTACCTTTTTTACATTTGTATGGGCTTACAATTTAAGCATGAGTATTGACCACAAATAATATTGTTAAGTTACCCCAAATTACTTAAAATCCCTCGGTTTAAACTTCCCTTTCCCTGCACCACCTCGTCTGCAAGGTTATCACAAACGGAATTCTGAGTACATGAAATGATAAATCAATTTCATTCCTCAGAGTTAATTAAGTTTAATATTACTTAGTTACTAATTACAATTACCTATATCGTCACTGTGAATTTTACCATTGTCCTATTCCTCTTTCTTGAATCCATAATATCTCATACGGACTTTGACAAAGCTTCTAAAATTATACTTAAGAAAAATAAAATTCTTATGCCGCAACCCAACACATCACAATCAGACTACACCAACCGCATTCTTCCGCATTCTAATTCATTATCATCTGAACCTACTATTCCAAGATATATAAGCTAAGGAAAATCTTATTTAGTCAAGAATAAGTAGATAAGGAAGGAATTGTTCCTATCTCTCTCCCTTGCAGTTTATTTTACATTTATTTTCCTCTTTATTACTGTCTTCTGCTGACGCTCTTTTGAACTATTCACGGGGATTCTAATCACTGTCTAGTCATTTAAAATCAATTTTCCGCCTCATGTTTTATCCGTGGCAGGTTGAGACATTGCAGTTTGATTGAAGACCCGGTCACACGGCAGCTCAGAGCAGCGCAGACAGACAGACAAAAAATAAATAAATAAAACCATCAACCCAACGGAAATAAAAGGAAATTGGATCTTACAGTATGATTGAATAGTAGCAACAAAATGTAAAGAACAGAGGGAGAAAAATAACTTTGTAGGAACGAAAGTATAAACACATAAAGAATTTATCTTCACTGTGTTCTCAGCGTACATGCATCTCATGCTAAACTGCCGCTTTCTGCCTGCCGGGGCGGTACGTCACAGGCAGGAAAGTTTGCAATAAACAAGACAAACTTTGCTTCTTGTGTACAGCAGAAATAATTCCCAGCGGTTTAGCACAGCCAAACACGCAAGCAAATGCTGTAAGAACAACAACGGAAATGTTTGTTTGAATATAAAGCAAACATTTAAGCTGCAAAACATATGTGGAACAGGGATATTTAGGTTGTTAAGATGTATTCCAGTTGTACGTAAATGGATATGTGTAACTACTTTCCAAACAAGTCCTTTGTTACTTGACGTACGACACTGGCAAAAGGTTAATTAACCTTTTGACGCCTAATGTCAACTATAGTTGTCGTACCGCACCGCTAACCTCTAAAGTTGCATTTTATATATTTATTCAACAAATATAGGTACTGAATATTTTAAACATGGTGTATACTCTCCGTTTTTT
>Ga0131853_10027519_pt1 | contig 10203 bp, 8 predicted proteins | sample TergutLab28metaG_FD_92764 | JGI IMG/M metagenome (GOLD analysis project Ga0131853, IMG submission 92764) | Labiotermes labralis P1 segment gut microbial communities from Petit-Saut dam, French Guiana - Lab288 P1 (version 2) (version 2) | ecosystem: Host-associated > Arthropoda: Insects >... | reverse complement strand
ACCGTCCTGCCAATATCCCAAGTGGTATGGCTATAGCATATATTAATATAACTGAAGCCAATGACAATCGTACCGTATTACCCATACGTTCCCTGATAAGAGCTGTTACCGGGCGGTGATGCTGAAACGAGACGCCCAAATCACCCCTTAGTACATTACCCAGCCAACGCCCGTATTGCTGATACCATGGGTCGTCTAGGCCAAACTGCTCACGCATCTGTACAACCTCAGCCCAGGACAGCGATTCCTCGTCTTCCATCAGCATACGCTGCGAAACTATATCCCCAGGCATAAGCCACGCTAACCCAAAGGTCACAAGCGATATCAAGAATAGCTGAGGAACCATGATTATTAATCTTCTTATTATGGTTGCTACCATACTATCGACTCCTATTCCGTTGCCACGTAGTGTGACTCGCTTATTTTTTTAAGGTCATAGACTCTGCCGTTGTCGCCATAGTACATACTATACTGGCTTTCATATTCTGCTGTTAGCTGCGCACGCTTTTCTGCGTTTGTATCACGCATCTTGGGGTCTGTATCTGGTATAGCCGTTACTAGCCGCCTTGTGTATATATGCTGGGGATTTCTATAAATATCGTCCCGCGAGCCAAATTCTACAAAGCGCGAGTTATGCATTATAGCCAGGGTTTCGCACATGTGTTTTACTACGCCCAGGTCGTGGCTTATAAATAGGTAGGCCAACTTTAGTTGCTCTTGGATTTCTTTAAGATAGTTAAGCACCTGAGCTTGTACAGAGAGGTCTAATGCGGAAACCGGCTCGTCTGCTACTATTAGTTTAGGCTTTAGAGCTATTGCCCTGGCTACCCCTAATCTTTGCCGTTGCCCCCCAGAAAATTCGAAGGGATATTTCATTGCTGCTTGGGATGGCATACCTACAATTGATAGTAACTCGTCCACCCGTTTTTGTTGCTCTAGTTTTGTTAAGTTTTCGTAGTTCTTGATTGGCTCCAGCAAGATATCCATTACCCGCTTCCTGGGGTTTAGTGCCGAGGACACATCCTGGAATATCATCTGTACATCTTTGCGATAAGTAGAACGGTTTTTGCCTATATACTTTGTTATATTCTCACCGTTAAAGAAAACTGTGCCGCTTGTTAATGGGGCTAGGCCTAGTATGGCTTTGCCTGTGGTGCTTTTGCCTGATCCAGATTCTCCTATCAGGCCTACGGTCTCCCCTGGGTTTATAGTAAAGCTGATATCATCTACCGCTTTTACATAACCCTTTATCCGTGAAAGGATACCTCTTCTTATTGGAAAGTGAACCTTTAAATTTTTGACTTCTAATAATGCCATTAGATTTCACTCCCCTTCGCGTTAGTACCAGCTTCAACCTGTCCGCCCCTGCCCTCAAACGAAAACTCCTTATAACAAGAGCAGCGTACATAGTGTCCAGGGCCTACCTCGTGTAAAGTTGGGGTTGTTTCATGTATATGCTGTGGCACCCAAGGTGTGCGATGGCTAAACCTGCAACCGTCTCTTGGCATAAGATGTAGCGGTGGCACCATACCTTGGATTACATGTAACCTTTCTACTTGGTCGTCCATATTGGGTATGGACTCAAGCAAGGAGCGGGTGTAGGGATGCTGCGGGTTTGCAAATAAATCCCACACACTTGCCGTTTCTACTATCTGGCCAGCGTACATTACTGCTACCCTGTCGGCCATCTCGGCAACTACACCTAAGTCATGGGTTATTAGTATAATTGAGGATTTAGTTTCTTTTTGTATACTACGCAACAAGTCCAAAATTTGAGCTTGTATGGTTACGTCCAGTGCGGTTGTTGGCTCGTCGGCTATTATCAAATCAGGCTTGCAGGACAATGCCATGGCTATCATCACCCTTTGGCGCATACCTCCAGATAACTCATAGGAGTATTGTGTGTACGCTAACTCTGGGTTAACTATGCCTACAGAGTGCAAAAGCTCTATTGTATATGCTTTCCTTTGAGCCGCATCCATCTTGGTGTGGTAAAAGAGTACTTCATCTATTTGAGAACCAACTCTTAACAACGGGTTAAGGGCCGAGAGGGCATCTTGGAATATCATGCTTATATGCCCGCCCCTTATACTGCTTAACTCTGACTCATCCAGCATTATCAGGTCTTTGTCTCCAAAGAGTACCTCACCTTCTACTCTGGTATAGTTAGGGTTGTGCAGCTTTGTAAGGGATAGAGCCAATGCACTCTTACCCGAACCCGATTCGCCTACTATTGCCAAGACCTCGTTCTTGTTTACATCCAGGGTTACATCGTCTACTGCAGCATAGTAGTCCCCTGATACTCTAAAGGATGTACTTAAGTTTCTTATCTTGAGAACTGCTTCCGACACGGGGGCGCCTCCTCAGCCTATTTAGTTATAGTAAAGATTAAAATTCAACTCTTGAAAATACTATTTCCGAGTATACTACTACTATACAGGGTCTTTGTCAAGACCTCGCACATTTTTTTACGTACATTTTACATGGCCTTTTTCATTTTACATAACACAAAACAGGCCCATCCTTTTATGGACAGGCCTGTTTTGTACTATCTACATATAGAACTTTGGCTCGCGTTATCCAATAACATCTCCCTTAGAAACAATCAAAGGTGACTCAACACTTCCGATAACCTGCGCGCCATCTTTAATAATAACTTCCCTGTCTACAATGGCATGTTTTATTAAGCAATTATCCCCAATTTTTGTACCTTCCATTATTATCGCATTATCAATTTGGGAATTTTCACCAGTGTATACTTTGCGGAATATAATACTACGGCTAGCATGCCCGTTTAAGATGGCACCACTGCCTACCAAGCAATTGGTAACGGTGGCCCCAGTATTGTATTTGGCGGGGGGTTCGTCTTTGGGCTTAGTCTTGATATATGGGAAAGTGGCCATAAACAAGTTGCGTACTTCTGGCTGCAAAAAATCCATATTGCAGTCAAAGTATGCGTGGACATTGTTTAGGTTGCGCCAGTAGCCATCGAAGCGGTATCCATAAATCCTTAAGCGTTTACGATATCTAGATAAAAGGTCGCGTACTAGATCATACTTCCCTTCCGGTACGATGGTTTCCACAAGCTCAATCAAAAGCTTGCGCGACATTACATATATCCCGATGCTGGCTAGGTCTGACTGAGGGTCCAGAGGTTTTTCTTCCAGGTCTGTCATGCGCTCGTCGTAGTCAAGCTCTAGTACACCATATTTACGGATATCATCGCTGTCTGGTACTTTGCGGTATGCAACGGTAATTTCTGCGTTCTTTTTTTCGTGGAAGGCAATCATATCGTTGTAATCCATCTTGTAAACACAGTCACCGGAGGTGATTATTACATATGGCTCGTTGCTGCGCTTAAGGAAGGTTAGGTTTTGATAAATAGAGTCTGCCGTGTCGCGATACCACAACGAATTATCGTTTGTGCGGTATGGCGAAAGGATAAACAGCCCACCTTGCTTACTACCAAAATCCCACCATTTTGGCGAAGACAAGTGGTCGTGCAAGGACCTTGAGTTGTACTGCGTGATAACCGCTACCTTTTTAATGCCGGAATTGGCCATGTTGCTAAGTGGGAAGTCTATAGCGCGGTAGCAGCTGCCAACCGGCATTGCAGATGTAGCCCTTAGTGCGCTAAGTTTGCCCAGGCGCTCGCTTTTGCCCCCTGCCAAAATTATACCTACAGCCTTCACACTTCCACCCCTTTCTGTGGTTCGCGCATTATGTTTTGCCCGCTTTCGAGATTGCCGTCTTCGTAGTCGTATGGGTAGGTAGGGCCATATACTATGCAGTTTTTGCCTATGCTTACATTGTCTGGGATTGTAGTATGCTCCCCAATTACAGTTATGCCGGTGTTGTAAATCTTGGGTTTGTCTATATTGGGGGTGTCTTCGCCTTCCCCTATAACTACATCGTTGCCTATAGAACAATCTGTGTCGGCAATTATGCGGTATAAGCGGGTGTTTTTTCCTATATAACAGTTTTCCATAATAATGGAGTCGTGTACTTCGGCGCCGGATTCTACTATTACACCGGGGCCAAGCACAGAGTTATACACGCGCCCTAGCACTTCGCAGCCTTCTGAAAGCAGACTGCCTTGCACTTCGGCATCCGGCCCGGTAAATATTGGCGGTTGATGGTCCGCATCGGTGTAAATTTTGGCAAAATCCTCATAGAGGTTAAACTCTGGCACGGTTTTTACCAGGTCCATGTTGGCCATCCAGTAAGACTCTATGGTGCCTACATCCTTCCAATAATCCCCAAATGGATAGGCGCACATGCGCGCCCCCTCCGAAAGCAGCATAGGAAGCACATGCATGCCAAAGTCAGAATCGTGATGGACTTTACTGTCTCGCTCTAGCGCTTCCCTTAACACTGGCCAATTAAATATATAGATACCCATGTTGGCCAAGTTGCTCTTGGGCTCTGGGGGTTTTTCTTCAAACTCATAAATGGTGCCATCATCTTGGATGTTCATTAAGCCAAAACGGCTGGCTTCTTCCCAAGGTACCTCTAGGGCGGCAATGCTTACATCGCATTTGTTTTTCTTGTGGAAGTCCAGCATTTTGGAGTAATCCATCTTGTATATATGGTCGCCAGAGAGGATTAATACATAGTCGGGGTTATAGTTGTCTATAAACTCCATATTTTGATAAATGGCATTGGCTGTCCCTGTATAAAATTCCCCTTGCTCGCTTTTAAGATAGGGTGCCAAAATGGTTACACCGCCTAGGCGGCGGTCCAAATCCCAGGGGATACCAATACCTATATGTTGGTTGAGCTGTAGTGGCTGGTACTGGGTTACTACCCCCACAGTGTCTACGCCGGAGTTTATACAATTGGACATAGGGAAATCTATAACCCTATACTTGCCGCCAAAAGATACCGCTGGTTTGGCTTTTGTAGCTGTAAGTACACCCAAGCGGCTGCCTTGCCCGCCAGCGAGAAGCATTGCAATCATTTCCTTTTTACGCATACATATCACCTTCCCCTGTTTGAATTTATTAGTATAAGGGCATCATACCATATATATATATAATTTTACAAAATATTTTAGTCATTATCTACAAACTTTACAGATTGCAGCCAAATAGAATATATTTATGGGCGCATACCATATTTAAAGGAGACGAAAATGCAAAGAAAAATAGACCTGGCCGGCGCCAACCGTGTGTACTTTATTGGCATTGGCGGCATAAGTATGAGCGGGTTAGCTGAAACATTGTTTCATAATGGTTTTGTAGTAAGCGGTTCAGACCAAGCAGCTTCTCCTACAACAAGCCATTTGCAAAATGTGGGGATAAACGTTGCAATAGGCTGTGACGCTAATAACATAACCGCCGACATAGACCTGGTGGTATACACTGCTGCAATTAAACCCAATAACCCAGAGTTTGCAGCCGCCAAGGCCATGGGCATGCCTATGATGGTGCGGGCCGAGTTAATTGGCGCAATCCTCCAAGCATATAAATATGCCGTATGTGTAGCCGGTACCCATGGTAAAACCAGCACAACTGCCTTAATAACAGAAATTGCTATTGCTGCCGGGCTGGATCCTACAGTCAACATAGGCGGTTATATAGGCAACACCAACTACTTTATAGGAAACTCCCAATACTTTGTGCTGGAGGCTTGTGAATACAGCAACAGTTTCCACCACTGGCACCCATATATCGGGGTTATATTAAATGTAGACGCAGATCATATAGACTTTTTTGGCAGTATGGATGCAATAATCGAAACCTTTGCTAAATTTGCCCGCAATATCCGCCCTGGTGGTGTGTTGGTGATACAGGAAGGGGTGCCAGGATTTGATCAGATAACCGCTGGGCTGCAATGTGAAGTGGTTACTTTTGGCTCTAGCGCAAGCTCTAATTATTGGCTGCAAAATATCTCCATTGGCGCAGCCGGTATGCCATCATTTGATGCAATGGAGGGGGCTGACTTCCAAGAGCGGATAAGCCTGCCACTGCCCGGCCAGTATAATATGTACAATGCCTTGGCGGCCTTTGCTGTAGCGCGTGAGTTGGGTATCGACCCACAGGTTATAGCGCGTGCGCTGGCACAGGCCAAAGGCGTAAAGCGCCGCTACCAGTACAAGGGTGTATTTGGCGGTGCTGTAATAATAGATGACTACGCCCATCACCCAACAGAGATAAAGGCGTGTCTAGCCGCTGCCCGGGAGGCCCATACTGGGCGGATAATTTGTTTATTCCAACCCCATACTTATACCCGCACCAGAGATCTTTTTGAGGATTTTACGCAAGCGTTTACGGTTGCAGACATAACGATTTTTGTACCGATATTTGCAGCACGAGAGCCCTTTGACCCAAGTATATCCTCAGCCATGCTGGCTGACCGGGTATCCCAAACCAGCTATAGCTGCACAAGCTTAGAAGAAGCCGAGGAGATATTGCGTGGAAAACTTATGCCCGGAGACCTGTTGATTACTATGGGGGCTGGGGATGTCTATTTAGTAGGGGAGCGGCTGGCATCAACATAGTTATCCACATTATCCACAGGGATAAGTGGAAACTACACACAGGTTTATACACAGTTTTGTAATAGTTTCGTAATATGTAAAAAGCCCGTAAATACTAGATTCTTGGAAGGCTCTCTTCAAAGAATTCAGTATTTACGGGCTTTGTAGCATGTGTGGATAAGTTATCACCAGAAAATTGTGCATAAAAAATACTTGACAAAATTGTTGATGCGTGAGTGCCTGATAAAATCAGGGTTGCGAGAGATGTAAAAAGTTTTCCACAAATTGATGTGGGATAACTGGGTGATTTGTGGATAACGCTTTATTGCTGCAAATAAAAAATACCGCTGGAAATATACCAGCGGTATCAATTTACTGACCCGTAAGGGAATCGAACCCTTGTTTCAGCCGTGAAAGGGCCGTGTCTTAACCTCTTGACCAACGGGCCATTAATTGCACTCAAAGAGTATACGACGCAAGGCGCGTCGTGTCAAGCGAAAATTAAATGGTTAATTTTTGAATATAGGCATAGTAATAACAAATCTAGCCCCTCTAGGTTTTGGCTGACCGGGTAAACCATCTATCTTCCCAAGGATATTATCAGCTTTTATGCTTCCTCCAAGTTTTTCAGCAATATCTTTGCTTATAGCTAGGCCAAGCCCGGAGTTGCCATTTATACCTTTATAAAACCGCTCAAATATATGGGGTAAGTCAGTATTGGCTATGCCGCTACCATCATCTGATATTGTGATTTCTATATTGCCGCCTACAACTGTATAGCCAACCGTGACCTTTGTACTCGCATGGCGTATACAATTAAAGAGTATATTGTCTATGGCTCTTTGCAGTTTTTCCTCATCCGATTGCATTTTGGTATCGGCTTCCGGAAAGTTGAGTATAATCTCTTTACCGCTTTTGTCAGCCAGGATTTTTACACGCCATGCGCTGTCATACAGCATGTTTTTTATACTAAAGCTTGTGATGTCAATAGCGTCAAGGCCGCTGTCCATTCTTGATACATACAGCAGCTGGCTGACTAGGCTGCCCATCCTCTCGCTTTCCGATAGTATGACTTCTGATGCTTCTTTCTTGTCTAGCACATCTTCCAGTATGCCTTCCGCATAGCCTTGTATAGACATTAAGGGTGTCCGCAGCTCGTGGGATACATTTTGGAAGAACTGTTTCTGATTATTTTCGTAGGCATTAAGCATGTTGGACATGTTGTTCATGCTTACGGCTAAAGCGCTGAATTCTTTATAATCGAAGTCTTCCACCCTCTCGTTAAAATTGCCTTGGCCTATAATTTCTGCATATTTGCAAAGCCGGACAATAGCCCTTTGTACTTGTGACGACATTAGTATGGAAATAAGTACACTTAAAAGCCCCGAAACCAGCAGCAGTACCCCCAGAGTTTGGTTTATATTACGCATAAATGCAACAGCAGAGGTTATATCTGTATACAGCAGTACAGAATAAGAAATATCCTCTGCTATTAAAAATGGTACTGCCATCAGATAATAAGTATTGCTTGCGCCTACAACCCTTACCATTGCACCGTTTTCGAATGAGCCTCTGTTATTAACATAGTAATAGGATATAAACAATATCTCTTGGACTGAGGTATCGTTCATCAGGCTTAAATTGGGTGAGATTACTTCATTGTAATTGCTTATGATAATGCCGTCAGCGTTCATCATCAGGCGGTTTAAGGAGCGCATATGCCGCCATTGCAGCATTAACTCATCCATCAGGCCTGGGGGAAGCGGTGCGCCGCCCCTAAAGTTGAATGCACCGGGTCTGCCATCACTGGCAATGGCTTCAATGTCCGCGGCGCCCATGGCTAGTTCCCGGTTAGCTTCTGCTGTTATAAAATTGTTGGTTAAGATGTTAAACAAGAAATATACGATTAAAAATGTAATAAAAATCATGCCTGTAAAATTGCGTACAAGTATTACTTTGAAACTTTTCATGATCTATCACTCCTGTTTTACCCCAATTTTAAATCCATGGCCCCAAACGGTATCTATTGAAACCTTGCTTTTGTCCAACTTGCGGCGCAGCCGTTTTACTGTGTCGTCTGTGGCACGGCTTTCTACTATATTGTCATAGCCCCAGATGGTGTTTAGCATCTCTTGCCGGGATACGGCCTTGTCTTTGTTCTCTAGCAAGTATGCCAGTACGTTAAATTCGGTTTTGGTTAGGTTTAGTATTTCGTTGTTGCAGTAGGCGGTTAACTTGTTTGGGAATACTGTTATATCTTCGTAGCTTAGCTCGTTACTAGCTTTTTCTTGAGCGTACATATCAACCCGGCGTAGTGTTGCTTTTACCCGCATAGTCAGCATTATGGGGCTAAAGGGCTTGGCTAGATAATCGTCACTGCCCAAGGATAGGCCTGATATATAGTCGTCTTCTGTGTCTTTGGCCGTTAGCATGATTATTGGGACGCTGGATATGGCCCTAAGCTTTGTGCATATGATTAACCCGCTGCTGCCAGGCATCATGATGTCTAGGATAACTAGGTCACATTCTTTTTTTGTAAATGCGTCTAGCAGCAGGTCACCGTTTTCGTATGCTTCTACTTGGTATCCTTCCTTTTCTAGGAAGGCTTTTACCAGGTTTCTTATGTTTTTTTCATCGTCTGCTATATAAATTAGTTTTTGCATGGGGGCTCCTTATTAACGTAATAATGGCAATATACCATACTGCTTATGCTACGCAATAAGTAAATTGATTTTGCCGCAATTTTGCCACAGTTTTGCACCAGTTATACGGTGATTTTACCGCAATTGGGGTTGTAGAATGTTCTCATAACAAACAATACACCGGTTGCATAATACCGGAAAATTTTTAGGAGGTTTTGTTATGAGAAAAATGATAGCGGCAGTATTAGCAGGGACATTATTGTTTAGCAGTGCATTCGCCTTTACAGCATTTGCGGCCACAGCATCAGCGCCTGACTACACAATGCAACAAGTAATCGAGCAAATAGAAAATGCGCTTAGTGGCGAAAATCCCTGGGAAGATCTACTGGCTATACGAGGTGAAGGGCGTATGGGTAGAGGATTGTGGCAAAGAGAGAGTCGGGAAGACACATGGCGCAGCAGACGGCTTGCTGAATCAGACGCAAGTTTTGATGAACAGTTAAATGAGCGGCTCGCGATGCTTGAGCAGTTTATGTACAACCCCGAATTTGCAATCGAAGAAGTAATATCACGTTCTACATGCTTTTCCGAGTCCGGTGTGAACTTGGAAGAAAGATTAGAACAAAGGCTTAACCGCCTTGAAGGCATCAGAAACTAGAATTTTTGTAGGAGATTTATATGTATATTTTTCAAAATGCGCTTCAAAATCTTATACGCAACAAGAGCCGCAATATTTTGTTATCTGCTATCGTCTTTACCATTATCGCCACCACCGCCGTAACTTTGATTATCAATAACACTGCCAACGGCATCATAGAGGATTACCAAGTGCGGTTTGGCAGCCGGGTTAACATTGTCCCAGATACAGCCCAGATGATGGGCAACTTGGGCTACATCATGACTTATGGCAGGCCTCAAGTTACGGCCCAGCAAAGTATAGCCTTTGCCCAATTACCCTATGTGCGATCTTACGAGATGACGGCATTTCAGCCAGCGTTTAGCGATACCCTAATCACGGTTGACGGCGATGCTGATCTTGAAATTGGTGGTGGCATGGGCGGCCTTTTCGGCGGCGGCGGT
>Ga0131853_10027516_pt1 | contig 10204 bp, 10 predicted proteins | sample TergutLab28metaG_FD_92764 | JGI IMG/M metagenome (GOLD analysis project Ga0131853, IMG submission 92764) | Labiotermes labralis P1 segment gut microbial communities from Petit-Saut dam, French Guiana - Lab288 P1 (version 2) (version 2) | ecosystem: Host-associated > Arthropoda: Insects >... | reverse complement strand
CCTTTTCCAAAGGAGGTGGCAGACGAAGTCTGACGGAGGATTTGTAACAACCACCCCGGCACTTCGTGCCACCCCTCCAAGGAGGGGAATAAAAGCAATCCTCAGTCCGCTTCGCGGACAGCTCCTTTACAAAAGGAGCCTATGTACCAAATAAGCATTAGCAGCCACAAGCCCAACAAACCTGCCGCGCAGAATTACTCCATTTCCTTGGACAAATTCCACCCGGCAGGTTTCTTCACGCCCAACCCCGCCCCAAAAACTGCATACCCAATGAATAATCCGCCCCCAAACATTGAATTTTTCAAAAAAATTTGGTACACTAACAACAAGATGCGTCGCCTCTATGCGGACGTGTCCAGCGGTGCAGTATCCTAGTCAGTGCTGCCGGCTCCCAAGAAGGGCCTAAAAATCCTTTAAAGGGCATATCTGTGAAACCCGTGGTGCTTGCTTTGAACGCCCAGTTTGGGGTGGGTGCTGGGGGGAAGGTCTCTGCTTTGGAGACCTTGCGGCTTCAGGGCGCTCTCCAATGGCATGGAGAATCCGTTCCTGTCGCTGTGGAGACCTGTTCTCGTGCTGGCGCGTAATCCCACGTTGGTGAGGCGGCGGTACGGTGCAGGATAGAACCTGCAATGCGGTGACCGGTAATCGGGACGCTGTGTGCAGAGTAGCCTGCCTTGCGTGGTGCGGTGCGGATAGGGGTTCGGCTCGGACGGTCATGGCCATGACTGAATGGGGATTGCCCCTTGAAATACCCACTGCAAAAGAGGCTAAAGAGCCGGGAACGACTGTGGTGGAAAACACCTAGGCTGTCGAAGCCATACAGGGTTTCGGGTCGGCGGAGGATTACAGTGCGGACTCAGTGGCAGTCGGGTCTCCCAGATTGGTGACACTGGGGCATAAGCTTTAAAGGGAAACCGCCTGATCGGCAACGAGAGGTAGCCTATGGAGAAACTCAACCCGTACCTAAGCCGTAAGATTTACTCCGCTGACTGCCGTGTGCTCACTACCGGGATAGCTGCATTCCGTTTCCGCCCAAAGGACAGGGCGAAAACTGCATTACGCAATCCCGTCGTTCGCTCCAAACAAGGCAAAGCAGCCACCTTGTTTGGGTGAAGGTCAAAGGCAGGGGCAAACGTGCACCCGTAGGGGCGGCGTTAGGCCGCCCGCAATTAGCAATCTTGTAACAACGGGCGGGCAAACCCCGCCCCTACAGACGGAGACATGTAGATTTGAAAAAAGTCAATTTTCGTTGGGCAATTCGCGCCGTGCTCTGGAGCATTGCTCTCACCACCATATTCACCCTCGCCTCAACAGCCGTACTGGATGAGGCGGGCTACATTCTGGCCTTTGCCGTACTGCTCACCTTTATCGTCATCGGCATCCTCTTCGACATGATAGGCGTCGCCGTCACAGCAGCGGATGAAACCCCCTTTCACTCCATGGCCGCCCGAAAAGGCCGCGGCGCAAAAGAGGCGATCCGCCTCATCAAAGACGCAGACCGGGTGTCCAATCTATGTAGCGACGTAGTGGGCGACATCGCAGGCATCATCTCCGGCACAACCATGGCACTGATCGCGACGCGCCTGGTATGGAGTTTAAGCCTGCCGCACCTCGCCGTAAATCTCGCGATTTCCGGGGTAGTCGTCGGGCTTACCATCGGCGGAAAAGCCATCGGCAAAAGCGCGGCGATCCATAATAGTACCCAGGTTGTGTTACTTGTGGCGCTGGTGATCTACCGTAGGAACTGGCTGCTCGGCAAGGTGTTTAAGCGGTATCGGACACGGTAGGGGCGCAGTATTTATATTCGGTGCAGCGCACTTTGTAGGGGCGATTATTAATCGCCCGTGGTTTCAGCGTTGTCGGTAGTAAGGGCGTAAAGGGCGCGGGCGATTGATAATCGCCCCTACGAAGGGCAATACCCCACGCTATAAGCATACCCCACCACACCACCCCTCATATCAGGAGACCCCATATGCCAAAAACCAGACTAGACACCCTCTTAGTAACCCGCGGCCATGCCCCAAGCCGTGAAAAAGCCCGCGCCATCATCATGTCCGGCGTGGTGTTCCTCAATAACCAACGCATCGACAAACCCGGCACTATGGTAGCCGAGGACGCAAATCCCGAAGTCCGCGGCGCAGCCATGCCATACGTTAGCCGCGGGGGACTAAAGCTGGAAAAAGCCCTAGACACATTCGGCGTAAACGTGGACAACAAATGCTGCATCGACTGCGGCGCATCCACCGGCGGATTTACAGACTGCCTCCTACAGCGCGGCGCACGCTTCGTGTATGCAGTGGATGTAGGTTACGGCCAACTGGACTGGAAACTCAGACAAGACCCCCGCGTCAAAGTTTTCGAGCGCACTAACATCCGCCATCTCACATCGGAAGCCCTAGAGGAAGCCCCAAGCCTTGCGGTGATTGACGTCTCTTTCATCTCCCTGCGCATCGTCCTCCCGGCCGTACACGCACTGCTCACAGAAAACGGACAAGCCATCGCCCTTGTAAAACCGCAATTTGAGGCGGGCAAAGAGCACGTGGGCAAAAAAGGCGTCGTCCGCGACCCGGCTGTGCACAAAGCTGTCTTAGTGCAGTTTTTGCAAGACGCAACAGATGCCGGATTCGGCGTCCTAGCCTTAGACTACTCACCCATCACAGGCCCGGAGGGGAACATTGAATACCTGGCATATTTGCAAAAAGCCGACGATCACGCAGAAGCTTTAAATTGGGAAACATTGGTAGAGGAAAGTCATCTAGCCTTAAAGGGGAGTGCCCGATGAAGAAAATTGTCATCTGTCCAAACCCGACCCGGGATATTGGCCTGCTCCACACCGTACTCATCAAACGGCGCTTGGAAGCAGAGGGGGTAAGCCCCGTGCTCCATGCCTTGCACTACGTCACAGAAGAACGCACCGAGCCGGAGGGCAAGGAACTAGACGCCCTCCGTGCCGTAATCGAGGGAGCAGACCTCATCATTTGCCTAGGCGGAGACGGTACAATCCTACACCTAGCCCGTGTGGCAGCGCCCCACAGGATTCCGATTCTAAGCGTGAATCTGGGCAAAATGGGCTTCATTGCGGAACTGGAATCAAAAGACATAGACAAAATCATCGAAGTCGCCCTGGCAGACATGTACCGCATGGAAGAACGCATGATGCTGGACATCAAGATCCGCCGCCGGGGCACGGTCATCCGCGAGGAGTTCGCTCTCAATGACGCAGTAGTCAGAGGCGTGACCCGCCTCATTGACATGGAAGTCTACGCAGACGGTCAGCTCATCACAGCCTTTTCCGGGGACGGCGTCATTGTTGCAGCGCCCACAGGATCAACCGCCTATTCCATGGCGGCAGGCGGGCCCATCATCGAGCCCACAGCGAAGAACCTCACCATCACGCCCCTGTGCGCCCACGCCCTTATCGCCAAAAGCTTTGTATTATCCCCGGACAAAACCGTGACGGTGAAAGTCGCCCTGTCCGGCGTGAAAAAAGGATACCTCTCCGTAGACGGCGGCAGTTTTGACTTAGAGGACGGGGATGAGATCACAGTCACCCAGAGCAAACACGTAACCCGTTTGGTCAAAGCTTCCGAGCGGAGTTTTTATCAGATTTTAAATGAGAAATTAGGTGAAGTGGAATGAAACGCTACCGCCAAGAAAAGATTTTAGAACTCATCACAGCCCGTGACATTGAAACCCAACACGCACTGGCAGAAGCCCTAAACGAAGCCGGACACCCCAGCACCCAAGCCACCATCTCCCGGGATATCCGCGAACTGGGGCTGGCAAAAGAACTCTCCGCCACCGGCGGCTATCGCTACGTTGCCCCCAAAAAGGGGACAGGCACAGAATACGCCGAACGTCTCCGCACCATCTTCAAAGAAAGCGTCACCAACGTAGCAGTGGCGCAAAACCTAATCGTCCTCCAAACCCTACCGGGCCTAGCCCCCGCCGCCTGTAGCGCCATTGATGGTATGAATTATCCCGGCTTGGTGGGTACGCTGGCAGGGGATGACACGGCGTTTTTGGCCATGGAGGATAACAGGGCGGCGGAACAGTTTAAACTGGAGATTTCGTCGATGTTGTGATAGGCGAGGCAGAGTAAATTAATGAAAAAAGAATTACCTGCAAGAAAAATGATCCGATTAAAAGGATACGATTACAGCAAGTGTGGGGCATATTACATAACAGCATGTATCAAAGATAGACACGAATTGTTGAGCGAAATTGTTGTAGGGGCGGCATTCTGCCGCCCGTAATTGACCGATATCGGCGAGGTTGTGGAGAACGAAATCACAGCATTGTCACAAACCTATATAAATGTCGTAGTTGATACCTATGTTGTTATGCCAAACCATGTACATATGATTCTTTGCCTTGATGATGGCGGGCGGCAGAATGCCGCCCCTACAGTGTCGCGGGTGATTGGACAATGGAAGCGATCCATTTCGATGAAACTAGGCTATTCAATATGGCAAAAATCTTTTCACGACCATATCATCCGCAATGAAACTGAATACCAGGAAATCTGGAAATACATTGATCAAAATCCTACAAAGTGGACTGAAGATCGCTATTATATAAAATAATCACCCCCATCCCACCCACGGAGGTCACCCCCATGCTATCACTCCTACACATAGAAAACGTAGCCGTCGTCGAAAAAGCCGAAATCACCTTTGGCCGCGGCTTCAACGTGCTCACCGGCGAAACAGGTGCGGGTAAAAGCATCGTCATCGATGCCATCGGCGCTGTCCTGGGCGGACGCGTCACCCGGGACTTGGTGCGCACAGGGGCGGACAGCGCATCCGTCACCGCAGTGTTTGACCACATCCCAAAGCTCGACTGGTTCGAAGAAAACGGTGTGGACTGGGAGGACGAACTCGTCCTCCAGCGAAAGATCACAGCGGAGGGAAAAGGAAGTTGCCGCGTCAACGGCACGCCCGTCTCAGCGGGACAGCTCAAGTCACTGGGCGACCAGCTCCTAAACATCCACGGTCAGCACGACGGCCAACTCCTCCTAAACGAGCAGCACCACCTAGACTATCTGGACAGCTTCGGTGCACTAGCAGAACCCCGCGCCGCCTATACCGCAACCTACAACGCCCACCGCGCCGTGCAGAAAGAATATAATGCCCTCCAAATGGACGAGAGCGAAAAAGCCCGGCGGATTGATACCCTAACATTCCAAATCGAAGAGTTAGAATCCGCCCGCATCCGCCCCGGCGAAGAGGACGAACTCCGCGACCGCAGAACCCTACTCGCAAACGCCGGCAAACTTGCCGAATCCGTAAGCGAAGCGTTCCAAGCCCTACACGGCGACGACGAGCAAGGGGAGGGAGCAAGCGCCCTGGTCGGCAGAGCAAACGACCAAATCAGTTACGCCGCCACCCTATCAGATACCTTTACCTCAGTCGCAGACAGTCTCCGCGACCTACATTATGGCTTGGAGGACACCCTAGAACAACTCCGCGACCTACGGGACAGTTTAGAATTCTCACCCCAAGAGCAAGATGAAATTGAGGCACGCCTCGCCCTCCTAACTCGCCTCGGGCGCAAATACGGCGGGGACGAGGAATCCATGCTGACATATCTCGTCCAATGTAAGGAAGAACTGGAAACCCTAGACGCCTCAGCAGATCGTGCCGCCAAATTGGAGAGTGCCCTCAAAGAGACCGAGCAGGAAATGCGCCAAATGGGCGAAGCCCTACGCACCGCCCGCAAACAAGTCGCACAGACAATGGAAGCCCGCGTCATGGCAGAGTTGGGCGACCTTAGCATGAAAGGCACACATTTTGCGGTAGACTTCGCGGAGCGAGAACCCGACCACACAGGTCTCGACGAAGTAAGCTTCGTCATGAGCGCCAATGCCGGCGAAAAGCTGGGTAAAATCAGCCGCATCGCTTCCGGCGGCGAGCTCGCTCGTATCATGCTGGCGCTCAAGAGCGTCCTCGCCGAAAACGACACGGTGGCGACTATGGTCTTCGATGAAGTAGACACCGGCGTATCCGGCATCGCCGCCCAGCGTGTAGGCGAGAAGATGAGCAAGATAGCACAAGACAAGCAAGTCCTCTGCGTCACCCACCTACCCCAGATCGCAGCCCTGGCTGACGGACACTATCTCATCTCCAAATCCGTCTCAGACGGACGCACCTATACCCAAGTTGGCCCACTGGATCGAGAGGGACGCAAACAAGAGATCGCAAGGCTCACCGGCGGTGAAAATATTACAGAACTCACACTTCTGGCGGCAAGTGAGCAACTGGAAGCGGCAGAGCAGTATAAAAGAGCGTTGTAGGGGCGGGGTTAGCCCGCCCGCACCCATTCACACCGCCTGTAGGGGTACACATTGCGCGTCCATCCAAAGCCTCCTTTTCCAAAGGAGGTGGCAGGCGAAGCCTAAGGTCGGATTATTCCCTTGTAGGGGCGACTTGTAGTCGCCCGCGGGCGGCAGAATGCCGCCCCTACTGATCAAAGATTATAAGGGCAATCCTCAGTCAGCTACGCTGACAGCTCCTTTGCAAAAGAAGCCTAAGGGCAAAACCCCACAACGTATAAATCTACATCGTCCCCCACAAAACACAAACACAAAAACCATCAAGGGAGAGATCATCATGAGTGTATTCGCAGAACTACAAGCCCGCGGCCTAGTCGCACAGGTGACAGACCAGCGGGAAATCCAAGAACTACTAGACAAAGGCGGTGCAAGATTCTACATCGGCTTCGACGCAACCGCAGACAGCCTCCACGTGGGACACATGGTACAGCTCATCATCATGCGCCACCTACAGATGGCGGGGAACACCCCGGTATTCCTCTTAGGCGGCGGCACAACCATGATCGGTGACCCCTCCGGCCGGACAGATATGCGCCAAATGCTCACCATGGAGCAAATCAACTACAACTGCGAGTGCTTCAAAAAACAAGCCAGCAAGATATTAGACTTCACCAATGACCGCACCATGCTCGTCAACAACGCAGACTGGTTGCTCACCCTCGGCTATGTAGAACTCCTCCGCGAAGTCGGCCCTCACTTCTCCGTCAACCGTATGCTCACCGCCGAGTGCTACAAGTCCCGCTGGGATAAAGGGCTCAGCTTCTTTGAGCTCAACTACATGATCATGCAAGCCTACGACTTCTACAGACTGTTCAAAGACAGCAACGTTGTCCTCCAATGCGGCGGCGATGACCAATGGTCAAACATCCTAGCCGGCACAGAGCTCATCCGCAGAAAAACCGCCATGGACGAGGGCGGCGCAGGCGCGGATGCATACGGCATGACCTTTAAGCTCCTCCTCACCTCTGAGGGTAACAAGATGGGCAAAACCCAAGCCGGCGCTGTCTGGCTCGACCCGGAGAAAACCTCCCCCTTTGACTTCTACCAATACTGGCGCAACATTGACGACGCAGATGTGCTAAACTGCCTGCGTATGCTCACCTTCCTGCCCCTCTCTGAGATCGACGAGATGGACAAGTGGGAGGGCAAGGAACTAAACCGCGCCAAAGAGATACTAGCCCACGAGCTAACCTCCCTTGTCCACGGCGAGGAAGCCGCACTCAAAGTAGCCGAAACCGCAAAAGCTCTCTTCACAGCCGGCGGTGCAGCCGATATGCCCACTGTCACGCTGACAGCCGCTGATCTCACAGATGGCAGTGTAGACATCCTAAACCTCCTCATCAAAACAGACCTATGCCCCTCCAAGAGCGAGGCACGCCGCGCCGTGGAGCAAGGCGGCGTGGAAGCGGACGGCGAAAAGGTCACATCTTTTGATCACAGTTTCACCACAGAACAACTATCCGGCGAGGGCATCGTCCTACGCCGTGGGAAGAAGAAATTCTGCCGCGTAAAGCTAGGTGGCTAGGCGGCTCATGTCCATCCGGCGTGTGGGGCTGGCAGCATTTTTCCTCGTACATGCTATCATTTACAGCCTAATCCGCTGGTTTGGCTACGTGTTTATCCCTGTAAGCGGTGAACTACAATTCTTTGTTACCCTTGCAATCATCATCGTGCTCACGGTAGATGGGGTCAGATGTAGTGCAGAGCAAACGAAATTCACAGAAAGAGTAAATAATTTCTTGCCCTTGATTGTGCTATTCTTTATAAGAGCCATCTCTTCTCACAACAGCGGCATCCTTTATCTCTTGCTCTATATCGCAAGTCTTGCATGTAGCCTAATTCTATTTTTCACTCGTACACACAATTGCAAAGAGAAAGTTACGCGTGGGACTGCGCAAAGCATTTTGGTAAAAGTGTCAGTGCTTGCATCATGTTTCGTATTACTCGCACAATTCCTATTACTTTTCTTGCCAAGCGGCTACACCGGAGTGCGACAGGCAGAACAATCTCCAAGCGGGAGATATCTCGCCGAAGTCATAGAAAACAGCCACGGTGCTATGGGCGGAAACACCCGGATCAATATCACACGCCGAGGCGTGGACTTCGGCATCGGTGAACTCCGCGCCCGTCCACAGAACATCTATCACGGCAGATGGGGAGGCTCTCAAATCATGATTCCACACTGGGAGACAGACGAAATGCTATACATCACCCACATTGACGATCCCGCACAAATCATCATGCGTTTCCGGCGGCAATGGAACGGCGATTGGAGGCGATTAAATGACTAGACGATTTGCACCCCTCCGCCGCGTGGGACTTGTCCTCTTCCTCCTCATACACGCCCTCGTTTATACGCTCATCGGCTTGCTCGACTACATGTTCGTCCCCGCACACGAAGCATTGCAAGTGGGTCTTTTGCTTGTAGTTGTCATCGCCCTCACCATAGACGGGGTGAGATGCCGCAAGGAGCAGTCGAGTTTTTCCGACATTATAAATGCCATCCTACCCATGGTTGCGCTATTCTTTGTGGTAACTTTATTGTTCCACAGCAGTGACAGTGATCTTTATATTGTATTCTCCACCGTGACCCTCTTGTGCAGTTTAATCCTTTTTTTCGCCTGCCCGCGCAGTCGAATCGGGAAGATCATCCTTGGTGTGATATATTCCATTATCGTACTCTTGATGCTATATGCATTTAGCTTTGTATTTCTCGTGGTTTCCATGTGCCCTCCAGGAGATGTCCGGGTAACACAGGCGGAACTGTCACCAGATGGGATATTTCGGGCTGAAGTCTTAGAAAACAACCAAGGTGGACTATGCGGCGGCAAATGGGTTGAGGTTTCACGTGCCAACAGGGACATTAACATCCTAGTCGGTGTGTTTCGCCCAATTCCGCAAAGAGTACTCACCGTCGGCACTTCCGTGACACTACACTGGGAAACAGATGAAATATTGTACATTACCCATGAAAACAGAGGTCACCACACCGCGCGTTTCCAGCGGCAAGGCCGCGACTGGGTGCGGCAGGGCGAAACTGTGCCTTGTTCATAAACTGTTCTATGCAAGTTCACAAACTGTTTTAGAGGTATTCATATTCTGGTCATAAGTTTCGCCTATACTTAGATCATCCAACAAGGACACACATTCTCCTTCAATTGCACACACCGGGGTGCTCGCCAGGGCACCCCAACCCCCCAACAGAGACGACCGCGTAGCGGCGTTTAGATAGAAAGCCCCTACTTTTTATCTTCTCCAAAGTCCTTTCCAAGGCAAGAGCCTGACACCTGATATGTGTCAGGCTCTTTATTGTTGTGTTGTAGGGGCGGAATCCATTTCCGCCCTGCATCACGCAGGTCACAACATTTCGGCCGTAACACTGTAGGGGCGGGGTCAGCCCGCCCGCACAGCCGCGATGTGCACACCACGTAGGGGACGATGCCTACATCGTCCCGTTGTTGTGTAGATTATGTAGGGAACGGTTCTAAACCGTTCCGCCCCAACCAGAAACGGAACGGTTTAGAACCGTTCCCTACATGGCGCAACTGATTTCAATACGTAGGAGCGAGGCTAGTCCACCCGCAATGCCCCGCCCTTAAAGCCTCCTTTTCCAAAGGAGGTGGCAGGCGAAGCCTGAGGTCGGATTTGTGACAGCTATCAAAACGCAATACATGTTGCAAAGGTCAAGGACAATCCTCAGTCGCTTCGCGACAGCTCCTTTACGAAAGGAGCCTTGGGTCAAGGGCGTTTTGTTCCGTAGGGGCGGTCCTGTGTGGCCGCCCTGCATGTTTTGGATAGCCTGACCTGGGCGGCCACACAGGGCCGCCCCTACTTTTGCTTATATGGTTTTGGGTCATCTGTGCGCCCGGG
>Ga0131853_10027515_pt1 | contig 10204 bp, 4 predicted proteins | sample TergutLab28metaG_FD_92764 | JGI IMG/M metagenome (GOLD analysis project Ga0131853, IMG submission 92764) | Labiotermes labralis P1 segment gut microbial communities from Petit-Saut dam, French Guiana - Lab288 P1 (version 2) (version 2) | ecosystem: Host-associated > Arthropoda: Insects >... | reverse complement strand
TGTAGAGCTGCAACTCAACGAGAGCGGATGGTAGTAGACCCGGTTGACCAGTGCCAGAAGCTGTAATTACAGTTGTACCAGCTCCTGATGATGGGTGTCAACACCCGAAACATGTAGAGCTGCCTACAGAAATGTAATAAACTGAATACACATCTTGTTGGACAGTTATTTTAAAAAGTGTATGTTTATTTGATACGTGTTAAATGTGTCTGTTACAGCCTAATATTTCACTCTGTCTGGATATTTTGTAATTGTTGACTTGTAAATAATGTACCCCACACATTTATAGGAATATTGGTAATCTATAAACTTTCCAAATTTTATATTTCCATATATAAGCTGGAAACATTAACATTATAATTATATATTTGTATTTTTTTTATTGTGCAACATGACAGTCGTACGTAGAGTAACAGGATGTACATTGCAACGTGACGTGACGGTACGAATACAAGTTCGTTACATTATCAGCCTGCGTTAATTAACGACAAATCGCATTTCTGTGGTACGATGTTAGTAGTATGTGATTGTGGTGGTGCAGTATGAAGGAATACGTGGCACGTGGTGGGCGCAATTGATTGTGGCACTGCACTACAGTCGAATGGTCGCGGCTTCGATTCCCGTTGGTGTCATTGGAATTTTTCTTTGACGTAATCCTGTCGGCTGCACAATGGTCCTGGGGTAAACTCCGCTAACAGAAGTGAGTAGCATGAATATATCCTGGGGGGTAAAGGCGGCCGATGGTTAGGGCTGGAAACCTTACCACCTTATGTGCCGATTGACTTGAAATCAAGGGGCCTCAATTTATTGTGACTTCCTGGACCTGTAATAGGCCTGTTCCTTTGATTTACCTCTTGTAAATGATTGCGCATTTAGTATTTTAATGGTATACGTGCTTGCCCTATAACCCGGCATGCAGATTATATCTATTGCGTTTAGATCTTGACCTGATACTCTCGCCCTTCTGCTGTTTTGTATTTCTTGCATTAAACTCGTGAAGAGTTGGGAGTTATCAGAAGAGTGCCGGTGTTAGTGTAAATGCCTTGTGAGTAACCAACTTGACGCACAATTTTTCATGCATGTTTATTTCTACTCTCTACATGTTTCGGACAGCCATGTGCCCATCATCAGGAGAATTATTGTATCAATGCGACACCTGGTTTATGTCAGTCTGTGTAGATGACCGTCTGGTATGCAGGAGCATATGTATCATACCAGGATGCACGGTCAAAAAAACATAAAATTTAGTGTAAGTTGTTATGATGTCTGATTTTACCCAAACTTGGATTTTGTCGACAGACGTCGTTAAAAAGAACAGTATAAAATTGTATGAAATTCTTACTAGTGGGAGTCAGCTGTTTCATCCGGACATACATATATACATACGTACGTACGTTCTTACGCACATACGTGGATATACGTAGTAGGAAATTGCTCGAATTGTGCCCACCTAAGCAATAGTGTCGTTACTAACCACAAGGTGAAACAGACGATTACAGCAGTATTGCCATTTTGTTCTTCAGTGGCGTTTCTACATTTTCCGAAAGTCAGTTCCAAGTTTGAAAGAAACGCGGCTATGGAAAATAGTAACACATTTCAGTAATGTATTTATGCAGAATTTCCCAACCTGTAGGTTAATATTGCGCAGTTTTTAAGCGTAATTCTGCCCACTGACAACAGCGCCTTCGTTTGGTAAAATTAAGTATTTGTTTTGCAGTAGGCCTACCTTTGTGGATGGAACTGTACTGAAGTTCTCATCACTGTGATGTTGAAGAAGATAGAAATTACCTTAATTAAAAATAGCTACCGGATATAAGAAACTAAATTTGAAATCATGTCATACAGTTGTATAAAAATTACAGAACTAATTGCTGGAGCAAGTTTTTCGCGCGTCGGACTTAACGCACTTCTTCTGGCATTTGTCCTGCTTGAAGAACGAACCATGAGTATAATTAATTGGAGAATAACATTTGAAATAGCTGGGCCTATACTTCCTTAGTCTGAGATCGTGGTAGCGGGATGACCTCTGTTACATCTGAAGTTCTGGAAGAATCAAGCTGTGGCTCAGATGGTACCATGTTTTGTGTATTGACTCGTCCCAGAATTGTTTACATGATTGTCTCCTTCAGATTCCCTGTTAGTCATTTTATTTTTCTCCTCATTCCCTGCAAACTCGATTTCTGTGAACATTTCTGGATTTACAGGAAAGAACACCTGCAGCTCTGAAGGCGGATATTCTTTTTCCCGTAGTGGGAACTTTCAGATTACCTTTGTTGAAAGATTGAACCAGCTGGTACTGCGTAACTTTTAATGCGCACTTCTATTCAAGTACAGATCACACTGACCGTTGAAAGCAGCTTTCAAGGGTACATAAAACCTAAGAAAAAGGTCGATGTAGACGAAGAGAGATGTGAGGTGGAATGAAAATCGCAATTATTCCATTATCTGCACAGTAATTACGGATCCGAAGCGAAATGTTAACTAGCCTGATTGCCCAGTGCACAGACTGGATCGTTGTTAGATAGCTTGACACAAATCTTAGAATTCTGAAGGCAGAGGAAGGACAGTTCTCCATTAATCTATCCGTTTTAAGAGCATAAATAAATAGCTTCAACACGCCAACACTTTCCGAGCTGCGGAGACATCAGCCATCAGCCATCAGACATCAGCCATCAGCCATAAGCCATCAGCCATCAGACATCAGCCATCAGCCATCAGCCATCAGCCATCAGCCATCAGCCATCAGCCATCAGCCATCAGCCATCAGACATCAGCCATCAGCCATCAGCCATCAGTCATCAGCCATCAGACATCAGCCATCAGCCATCAGCCATCAGCCATCAGACATCAGACATCAGACATCGGCCATCAGCCATCAGCCATCAGACATCAGACCACAGACCACAGACATCAGACATCAGACATCAGCCATCAGATATCAGACATCAGCCATCTGAAACTGTACACAGTACTCTCTTGCTTGGGGTTTTTTCCTTTTGTATATGTTGTATTCTATTTTGTCTCAGGTGTTTTGTTGCTAGTTTTAAGTTATCTTTTGTGGAATTGTTGTTGGTTGACTGTGTGTGTTGTTGTTATCTTATGTGTATTTGTTGTACTATGTGGGCGTTGTTTTTTTTTTCTTCAGATGCCGGACTGCTGGCTAGAAGTCAGTATTCGGAAGGTCCTGCGACCGACCACCTCGACACAGGTCTTTCTTGGTTTCCCTGTGTCTATAAGCAAATGCTGAGATGGTTCCCAAGATTCCAAGTTGCCACTACATGCTTCTCATGTAGCCCTCCCGACTTAAATTTAGTAGTAACCTATTTCGTGTTTTGTTTACATGTAAAATAGCCACTGTCATCGGGTAACAACCCAATTGCAGTTAATAAATATTATTATTATTATTATTATTATTATCTTGGATAGCCTAACTTAGAACGATTTACCAGGGGCACATCCCACACATATTTGTTACGTTGTTTCTTCATTACAAAGAAATCAGCATGTTTCTGGCATTTTGGCTTTAAAATTGTAGCAGGTTTTCGAAGAGTTGGTGTTTCTGTTGTATCTACATCAAAAACTGTACTTCAACGAACTTATATATCTGCATAACAAACAAGATTGTGCGGATAATTCCTTACTGTCTTGTGGTTGAAGGAATAGAACAGGATCAGGACGGAACTGCAATTCCGTCCTGATCCTGTTCGCAAGCTGTTAGCAAACCTGTATGACATATACCATTGCTGTGTGTACAGTGAAAAATTGCTGATGATGGACAGAGGAACTGTCCGAAACATGTAGAATTTTTTTTTTTATTTTCGTTGTTACACCGTGCATGTTGTCGAGTTACTCAATTATTACACCAACTACTGCACATACACAAAATTTATAAAATTTACACATGAAAACATTAAAGTTACTAAAGGTGTTTTAATGTTTTAATGTGTCAATATTATAAATTTTATATATGTGCAGTAGTTGGTATAATAATTGAGTAATGTAGAATTTTATTCCAAAAATAAATTTGAGAAATTGGTGCATCTGGTTTGTTTTTATTATAAGAACAGCATTCCAAGTTGCAATATTCTGGGTTCGTACATCGTTGGTGATTTACGTTAACACATAGGTTTTGGAGTAACATGTTTTCTGCCGTTTTCTTCAGCGTACACGGCTTAAAAATCCGGAAGACTAAATTGTGAACAACTGCAGCCTTTGAACACTTGAAGTCTAAAAAGGGACTAATAAATAGGCGGAACACAATTCTGCTTTATATTTCCTGGCTCACGACCAAGAGCTTAAAAATTGAAAAACGAAAATGTATTAATAATATGATGTGATAAGCTAGGCCGCACCATAAAAATTTAACGCTCTTTGGTGTGTTACGCGCTGCAAAGTGTCACTGGCAAATTTGCCCAGCTCGTATGAATATTTTAATGTAGAGTTCCCATTAAGTGACTGCAGCACCATTCATACTAAACATGTCGCATTGCTCGCAGTGATTAATAATGAGGAAACTTTTGTGTGAAAATAATTTCCGTCTTAAGAAGGAATAAAACATGCTCAAGCCTGCAGCCCGGACGCTACTCCAGCCTAACCGCACCTAACCTTCAACCTACAGCAAACCAAGAACGACACGACCAATGTGGTAAACAACATCATAGTCGCGAGTTCCTGATGATGGGCATAGTAATGCTTGAAACATGTTGAGTCTATAAGAAGTACAATAAAATATCAAGTGGCATCTAGTTAGTTTTTTGATACTTCAGTTATTACAATGATGCACGTTCCGATAAACATCAGAATAATTATGCGTTTGAGGTCAGCTTGTTGTGTGTACCTGTTTGCGTTTCTGCTGTGCCAGTGTTCTAAATAGGGCGACTGTTTTTTTACGAAACTTACTGTCAAGTATTATGCCGATGGAAAGCATCAGAGCGCCTTAATTATTTTAATTTCCAGCAATCAATAATAACATTGCGGTCGACGAGAGGACTTGAATTGGGAGCATCGTTAGCGACGGTGACTTTAGGGTTCAGAAAATGCATATGGTAATGGATTGAGAAGTATTTTACTTTAAAGATGATGATAGTTTTGTTTGACATTCTGATCTGACATTCAGAAGACCGTGCATCGTGATATATTCTCATAATAAAAGCCAACGAGATGCACTATTTCTCAAATTTATTTTGATAAAGAACTCTACATGTTTCGGACAGATCTACTGTCCATCATCAGGAGTCTCAACACTGTGTACACAGCAATAGGTATTTGTCTGTTAGCGAGGTCAGGATCTCTGGTCCTGACCTCGCTAACAGACAGTCAACATAACTAGCATGACAAATACCCATTGCTGTGTATAGAGTGTTGAGACTCCTGATGATGGACAGTAGATCTGTCCGAAACATGTAGAATTTTTTACCAAAATAAATATGAGACTTAGTGCATATTGTTGGCTTTTATTATGAGAAGATAGTTTTGTTATTTCCTGTAACTTTCAGTTTTGGTTGTTATTAACCAATGGAACATTGAAATTCCGCTTGCGAAATTTGGTGCAAGTAGAACAATTATGAAGTGGCAACAATGCGAATCTGATTTTGTAACCAACAAATTTGACGGCAAATCAATTTTCGATTAAGTAATATGTCTGTAACAAAAATGATACAGAATTCGCTGAGGATATTGCACTTGCTGTGACTAGTGCGGGTGAGCTGAATGAGTGATCAGTTGATGATAATTATGACTATAAATGAAATTACGCTTAATGAATCGCAAAAATAAAATTGTGTTTATTTGGATTGTTGTTGGTGATTGTTGAACACAAAAATTGTTTGGAACTTGAGGTGATCTAACACTTATAAAGGGGCACGCGGTGACGCAGTTGGTTGAGGCACTGCGCTACAGGCCGGAAGTTCGTGGGTTCGATTCCCGATGGTGTCATCGGAATCGTTCATTTACATAATCCTTCCGGCCGAGCTATGGCCCTGGGGTCGACTTAGCCTCTAACAGAAATGAGTACCAGGAATATTTCCTGGAGGTAATGGTGGCCGGTGCGTAGGGCTAACAACCTTACCACCTTCAAGTGCAGACTCTCTTGAAATCTGGGAGATTCAACATCCTGGAACCCTCATGGCTTGTCCAGGTCTGTAATGGGATTGCTTTGCTTTTTTCACACTAAAACACTTAAAATTTCTCCAACATGTTTCGATCCTAAGATCATCTTCAGGGAGCCATATTGTTCCTTGCTAAAGTTACATATTAAAACATTCACTAATTAATTTCCTTACAATAACAGGGTGCTGTGGCAGCAGGTCGTATTGTGTAGGCAGACGCACTCTCAGCAACGTACTCTTACACAATACGACATGCTGCCACACGCCCTGTTATTTGAAGGAAATTATTTAGTGAATGATTTTAATATGTGACTTTAGCAAGGAACAATATGGCTCCATGAAGATGATCTTAGGATCGAAACATGTTGGAGCAATTTTAAGTGTTTTAGTGTGAAACGTTTTATATAAGTGCATTAATTGGTATAATTACAGGGACCCTACGAAGTGCACGGTGCAACAATAAAGATTTAGTGAAAACTTTATTGAATAACTGAATTTAAATAAGGTAGTTATGTTCATAACGTGTTATTTTACAAAATCAGTTATTACTGAAATACAATACAATATATAAAATATGTATACCCCATCTCGAATTTAGTCTTATAATTTATTTAAAATCTGGTTACTTTTACTTTGATTCTCAAACTTTCACAGGATCCAACTTTGTATTGAGCTTACACGAAGAGACAACATGAAGCTGCTAAGAATTACCTTCACGATGTGCATTAGTACGGCTTTGACAGGCGACGGAACATGTTAGAAAATACTAAACTGCAAGAGTTTATTGAACAAACATTTTTCGGTGTGATTTTTTTTTACTTTCGTGAGATATTTATTACTTTTCCCCACTTCAAAAATGACGGGTTTCAGTTATGTTTACAGGAAAATAATAAGTTAATTACCAGTTTGGTAGTAAGTGCATCAGTCATCATGAAAGAAGGAATGCGAGAAGAAATTCGACAAGAAGTAGCGCGCGAATTTTATCATATAGTGAAAAAGGGTGCCGGTCCCAGTGGCCGCGCAGTCTAAAGCGTAGATCTGCGGCCGCTCGCTTGCTGGGATTGTAGGTTCGAATCCCACCAGGGGCATGTATGTCTGTCTCTTGTGAGTGTCGTGTATTGTCAGGTAGAGGGAAGTCTCTGTGACGGGCTGATCACTCGTCCGGAGGAGTCCTACCGACTGTGGTGCGTCGTTGAGTGTGATCTAGAAACCTCAAGAATGAGGAGGCCATGGCCCACTGGGGGCTCTTGCGCCCAAAGAAGAAGAAGAAAGAAAGAAGTTTACAATGTTGGCCCATTAAATGTCTTCGTCCGACAGGGAGCAAACCGCAAACCACCACCACCACCACCACCATCATCATAATCATCTACATCTTCATCTAGCAAATATGGAATTGTGCCACTTGTTGACTCGATTCGGTCTCATACATCTAGAAGTCTCTCTTTATTTCCCCTGATTTCTTCTGCCTGTCGGTTTGTAGTTCTTTAGTATTCTCGGTAACACATTACGGCGAATTCTGTTTGTATGTTACGACTAATTTCTTCGGAAGATGGCTGGTAATGTAGGATTGTTTGGGTTGAAAACAAGACATTGAAGTTGCAAGTAACGAGATGTCAGGCGAATTTAATTTGGTCAGTAGGGCTGTACTACATCTAATATGATAGCAAGTACACATGAGACAAAGTTGTGCGGCGGAGTGGCCAACTGCCCTGTCAAGGCCCTCTAATCTAATTTCGTGCCGTATATTCCAGTTGATGTTAGAGCAGTGTCTATTAGCCTACTCCTCGTTTACAAATGCCTTACAGTATGCAATAGTTTTCTCCCTGACCTTCCTGATTCCATATACATAATGAAAGTAATAGGCTTCACTTCACAAATGCTGAAGCAAAATTGTGAAAAACAGCAACTTAAGCCGATTCATATTTTGATTAATGTATTTTATTTATAAAAACAACAGCAGCAGCAGCTACAACAAAAAACAACAACAACTACTACTACTACTGCTGCTGCTGCTACTACTACTACTACTGCCACTACTACTGTTACTGCTACTACTACTGCTACTACTACTACTACTACAACTACTACCACTACCACGACCACTACTACTACTACTACTACTACTACTACTGCCACTCTACTACTACTATTAGTATTACTACTATTACCACTATTACTACTATTACTACTACTACTAGTACTGAAGGGTATTTGACGTTTGCACAAAAGCGATCATCAATACCGTCGTCTGGGTTGTAAGGCCCTGTAGACTGGTAGAAATTTGGTAAAATATTGGAGGAACATGCTGTCTGTATTTTCAGGGAAGATGGCGATATCAGTTCATCTTTGTTAATAATGGAGACATCGGGTTTTCGCAGAACATTGATACTGATGTACCGAACTGCTGCACAGCATTACATCCCTGAAGACAAACGTGCACATTTCTTGCTTATACAGCCAACTGTGAAGAGTGTGTGGATTACTTCTGTGACAGTCACAATATATGAACGCTAAAATTCGGTATGGCTGTGTCTGGCTCTTTCTTCGTGTCTATTTGAATTTGAATTTGAAACACTGCCTTCACATCGTCACCAATTCCGCCTCAGAACTTCAAAATAAATTAATATCTTAGAAGCTGTTATAATTCTCCTTGTTTACTGAACAGCTCGTGAAACGTAAGTCTTGTTTATAGCGATTCGTGACATCAAGAAAATACGTGACGCTAATCAGAATATTCAACCGCCGAAAAGCTTTCAGAAGTCAAAAAATCAAATATTAATTGCGTTTTATTTGAAACGATGTTCATCTGTTGTTTTCCACACCTTGTAGTAAGAGTCTCTTCCAAAGAATTGGAGGAAAGTTCTGTTTCCATCTCTAGAGTGACTGAACCTGGGTTGAGTGAATGCTGAAGACACCTTAAAAATGAAAGCATTACTAATCTAAGAAACGTCAAAACAATCCTCTGCTACAGGTGTGAAAACAACCAATACCTGGGAAGAAAACCACACCGAAAACCTGATGACCTGTGCATATTATAGTCATTTATTCATCTGTCAGTCGAATGAATAGGTGGATCATTTCTTACATATTCTTATGCGACATTTACAACATGCACACCAACAGAAGGGAAAAAAAGCTAGGTCATGCCCTTCCGTGATATGGATTGACTGTGCAAACACCAAAACAATTACGACTTGGACTTTCAGATCAATATAATGTTGTGCTTTATCTTTAATGCTTGTTACAGATATTGTCCGTGTGCTAAAAAAAAATGTACACACAACGTGACAACCTCAAGCATTAAATCTGTAAAGACGTTGTGCGAAATTAACAAGAAAATGTACAAATTATTTATACGAAACAATCTAATTTGCACATTTAATAATCTGTGGGCACATAAGGGATATTAATGGCCGTTTGGCCGAAATGTGAATCTGATCAAATGGAGGTTGCATTTTGCAAACTACAAGCCAAGGACTATGACCGTCAGGGTAATATGAATCTGCTGCTGAGTGCATAATGTTACTGTAGGAGGGAGTTACAAGAAATGTCTTTGAAAATAAATCAATGTAAAACCATCAAAAGTGAGTACATGTGTGTCCAATTCTATGAGGAGAGTAGTTTTGAAAAATCTTCTGAATTTTATAAGAATATATTTCCCAATATATTTTCAAATATAAAGCTTACAAACTCATTTTGGGAAGTTAGAAAAAGATTTTGGAATCAAGAACGTCAATCCAACTTTGTAAGTATTCTTCGTAATTTTGTTGTCCCGACGCGCTCAGTCTGGTACGTGATCCTCTTTCGGGAAACGGGTGTGGTTCACCGAATCACATTTAGTTTTAATTGTTTCTTTTTTTACTTGTTTCGTTTACTCAATTTATTCTTGATATAAAATAATTGAGCGCTATATCCAGTAAAACAACTAAATCATTTCTAGGACACTGACACTGTCACTTCTCTGTACTCCCACTTACGCGACTGAATTCGCACTGGATTGCTAGCGTCCGTTGTCCGCTGCTAACGTTTTCTCATTTAAATCTCTCCCCTCCTACCTATCACCAACGGTCCTGAATATACGTTGACAGATTAACTTA
>Ga0131853_10027513_pt1 | contig 10205 bp, 9 predicted proteins | sample TergutLab28metaG_FD_92764 | JGI IMG/M metagenome (GOLD analysis project Ga0131853, IMG submission 92764) | Labiotermes labralis P1 segment gut microbial communities from Petit-Saut dam, French Guiana - Lab288 P1 (version 2) (version 2) | ecosystem: Host-associated > Arthropoda: Insects >... | reverse complement strand
TGGTTAATCCAAGGAGCGTGTCGTCAGACCAATTAACCCTCTTATTGTAGCTTCGGCAACAAGATGGAACAAAACATGGCTGGATGCGATGCCTTATCCGCAAATTTATAGTAGCAGGAGCGTTATAATATGAATTACGTCTTACAAACAAACCAACTAAGCAAAAATTACAGCGGCAAGATGGCTGTTGATAATGTTTCCCTCAACGTAAAAAGGGTGATATTTATGGCTTTATCGGTCAAAACGGCGCAGGCAAAACAACCCTCATGCGAATGGTATGCGGATTGGCTACGCCAACAAGCGGCGACGTTTCATTATTTGGCAATAGCAACCTAACAAAACAAAGGCGTAAAATGGGAACAACCATTGAAAATCCAGCACTATACCCAACAATGACAGCAATGGAAAACATGGAAGCGCAACGGATTATGCTTGGTATAAAAAACAAAAAAATGCGTGTCGAACTGCTTGAATTAGTAGGTATAGGTACTACAGGAAAGAAAAAAGCAAAGGATTTCTCCCTTGGTATGAAACAAAGACTTATGCTTGCATTGTCTTTAATGGGCGAACCCGAATTTCTTGTGCTAGACGAGCCTACAAACGGACTTGACCCTGTGGGAATTTGACACCATGAGGTTTCCTCCTGTACAAAATATATTTCTATAAAAACAGATATCTTTAACCACAATCGTGTATTTGCATTTACCCTAACCTCATTACCCCTTTTAAGCCTATCCCTTGTCAAACTTAACGCCTTTCAGCGCAGCGAAAGGGTTGTTTTTCACTTCATTTTTGCCCATGTTCTCCATAAAGGCTTGTACATCCCGCTTGTTCATGGAATTTTTTTCTTCTGCTTTGCGCTTTTCAAAGGTTTCGTACTTCTCTTTGTGTCCGCATGGGCAAACAACATGCCGTCTCTCGCCCGCGCCCACAATTTTTAGGAATTTGTGACACTTTGGGCATTTGGAGCGTATAGATAGCGACACATTTATCCGCTCGTTACATTCGCGGTCTTGGCACACTAGCATCTCACCTTTTTTGCCTGCGACTTGCAGCATAAACATCCCGCATTCGGGGCATTTTGTTGTGCTTAGGTTGTCGTGGCGGTAGGTTTGGGTGCTGTCTTTTATTTCTTTGATAATATCGGAGGTATATTTCCGTATTTCTTGCAGAAAGACATCTTTTTTTGCCTGCCCCTTGGAAATGCGCTGGAGTGTTTGTTCCCAGTTGCCTGTAAGTTCGGGGCTTTTTAAATCTTTGGGCACCAACGTAAGCAGCTGTCTGCCCTTGGACGTGGAGAAAAGGTCTTTGCCTTTTTTCTCAATAAGGAAGCTATCGTACAGCTTTTCTATAATATCTGCCCTTGTGGCTACCGTGCCTAGGCCACCTGTTTTTTCCAGCGTCTCGGCAAGGGCCTTGTTTTGGGTATCCATATATTTTGCGGGGGACTCCATCGCGGACAGGAGTGTTGCCTCGTTAAATGGCGCGGGCGGGCTTGTTTTACCTTCTGTCAGCCTTATCCCCTTTATGGGAATTTGCGAGAACCGTTTTAGACTTGGAAGTGCCTGGTCGTCCCCATCGTCGTCTTCGTCATCACCTAAATAAACGGCTTTGTATCCTTGCGAAATAACAACTTTGCCCTTGGCAGTGAATATCTCGTTGCCAATTTTTACCTTGAGCGTGGCGTTTTCGTATTCAAATGGCGGATAAAATATTGATAGGAAGCGAGTCACAACCAGGTCATATATTTTCCGCTCTTTTTCATTTAGCGACGATAAATTAACGGGTGTTTCTGTTGGGATGATGGCATGGTGGTCGCTTACTTTCGCGTTGTCTACATAGCTTGTGCCCAAGCGAATTTGCGTACGCAAAATATGCGTACACATTTTTGCATATGGCGGTACGTTGCAACCCCGCAAGCGTTCCGGCAATGTTGGGACTATGTCGGTAGAAATGTATCGCGAATCTGTTCTGGGGTAAGTCAGGACTTTATGCTCTTCGTAAAGCCGCTGCATGATAGACAGCGTTTCCTTTGGGGAATATCCGTACCGCTTGTTTGCATCGCGTTGCAGTTCGGTTAAATCGTATAACTGCGGGGCGTATTTCTTCTTTATCGCTTTGTCAACCTCTGTTACCGTGGCTTCTTTTGCGGTTTTTAGCTGTGCCAAAAGGCTGTCGATTTTTGCTTTGTCAAAGCACCTTGAAGAATTACTTGCACGGTCTGTCCAAGTTAGGCGGAAAGTGCCCGCATCTGCGCTAAGCCCGTAATATGGCTTGGGCACAAAGCTTCGTATTTCCTCTTCGCGCTTGACGATGATGGCTACAGTCGGTGTTTGAACCCGACCGGCAGAAAGCTGGCTATTAAACTTAGTGGTTAAACAGCGTGTAGCGTTGATTCCTACCAGCCAGTCTGCTTCTGCCCTGGCTTTGGCAGAGTCGCACAAATTTTGATAATCCCGGCCATCCTTCAAGTTTTGAAAGCCCTCGCGAATGGCCTTGTCTGTTACCGACGAAATCCATAGTCTTTTTATCGGTTTGTTGCATTTTACTTTTTCAATTATCCAGCGCGCTACAAGTTCGCCCTCGCGGCCTGCATCGGTGGCAATGACTATGCCAGATACATCTTTGCGCAGCAGCAAGTCTTTTACTGTTTTGTATTGCTTAGACGTTTGAGGAATGACGGTAAGCTGCAAGGCTTTTGGCATAATCGGCAGGTGGTTTATATCCCAAGTTTTGTACTTTTTGTCGTATTCCTCTGGGTCTGCCAGGGTGACTAAATGGCCTAAAGCCCATGTAACTATGTGCTTTGGCCCTTCCATATATCCGTTCCCGCCGCTTTTGCAGCCCAGTACGCGGGCAATGTCTTTTCCTACAGATGGCTTTTCGGCCAATACTACTGTTTTCATGAGTTTCGTCCTTTCTTCTTTCTTCCCACAAACATAATGAGCACAACTAATGCAACTGTAATTGCAGCATGGACGGCAGTTACAAGCATGATTATTACCATATCAAGCACAGCAAATTGGTTATGCGGGTTAGTAAAAATCAAATATGCGAAAAGTGCAGTACCCAGCACCGTTGGGGGGAGTATTGATAGCCATACGAATTTTTTATTTATGCTGTGTACCAAAAGGGTGGTGACAACAGTAAGAAAATAAAATATCCCGCCGGATATTAGCATAAAAAACAGAAAATTAAAATTCCACTCTATGATTGCGTTGATTATTTCCATAGCTGGTATCGCTCCCTTAGTTTAATAATAAGCGGCTCCGCTACTTCCCGCTGTAGTGGCGGGGCTTGGGGCAGAGCCCCATTTAATTAAAAAACGCTCGCAACACGCTTTCCGCAAACCCAAACAATCCATCTCCGGCAATAAGTCCGGGTGCGCGTACATTCATATGCTTGGTGCCAAAAATAAGCCTGGCGGCAATGGCCACCAGAATAGATATCCCAAAAATGGGGTTATTAACAAGCAGCCCGGAGGCCAGCATTATCCCCGCGCTTCTATTACCAAATACTATTTGCAATACCGCGCCGGGAATTGCCCAAAGCGCAAGTTCACGCAGCAAATACGGGCTTGGGGTAGATGCCACAGTATCTGCATAAAAAATACTCATTGGAGGTATAACATTGCCATGTATGAGCATAACACCAAAAACGACGGCCATGGCAATGCCTATGAAAACGCCAAGTTGCTTGATTAGCACTTGTTGCCTTCGCCCGTATATTTCGCGGGTATTGTCTGTCCCTTTTCCGCGGATAATCCATCCTGCTTTTAGCCCAACTCCCGTGTCCCCAAAGCATGGCCCAACAGAGCCTAAATATCCAACCAAAACCGCCAAAGGCATAGGGGGGAAGCCTGCCAAAAGCCCGATAGTTAGGCAAATGGTGACTACGGCAAAAGTTGGCCCCCAGCCGGAATGCATAATAGCTGTACCCACAAGTACCATAACAACAATGGAAGAAGCCCCTGCAAAAACTACCCACAAAATAGACTGCTGCAAACCCATTTCACTAAAAATGCCCATAACCAACGCCATGGCAACAGCACCGCCTACGAACATGCATATAGAGCTAACGAGCGATTTCGACGGCGTGGTTTTTGTGACACTCGCCTTCGATTTATTGCCTCCTATTGTAAAAAATATCTGCACAAACGCCACAATTCCTGCGCCAATCATAATTCCCTGGGCAATATTCGACTGCCCAACATCAAACCCGCCAAACATATGCGTCGAATATCCCCGTATTATCATGCCCGTACCCAATGCCGCCATCGTAACCATGTTAGCGATAAACGCAATGCCAACACCCGCCGCAGGAACGCCCAAAAAGCTTGCAATAACGCCTACCGCAAGCCCCTGCAAAAGATGCCAGCCCTTTTTGCCGCCTTCGTCCCCGGCTTCCAAAGTGCTTGCAATTGCCACGCCGGAAGGCCATGCCCCGTCTGCCGGAAAAATTTTTGAGTCGAATAGCCGCCCGGCAACAAAAACAGATATCATGCTACCGATAAGACAGCCCAGCGCCATTGGTATAATTAAATCGCTTCGGCCCAATACAAACATGGTAGCAATAGCTACAAATCCACAATTGGCGGCAGCAAACCCCGCCGCCGATGCCATGGAAAGCACATAATTTTGCCGTTCTATATTGTGAAATTTTTTGGCTATAGTTAGCGGAATACGCGCCACTACCATAACCAAAACTGCCCCAATAAACGATGTATTGGGGGTTGTGCCAAACTGCCCCATTATTTGCATACAAATCGCGGCAGATATTATGGATAAGAGAATCCCCAGAACGAGTATCCCTGTTTCATATATGGAAATGCGGTTTTTCATTTGAATGTTACCCCTCGGTATAGCAATTTAAGTTAAAAACGATGAAGTCGAGAGAGACACCGCGCTGCTGCACGGCGTGTTCCGACCGGAAACTAGACCTGTCCTATAACCGTTTCACACAATTTTTTTGTCGTTTTGCGCTCTCGGACATTTTCACAAAAACCGCGTGAAAACGCCTGCCACGCAAAATTTATTTCATAAATTACACTCGAAAAAATTGGTTCAACTATGGTTCAAGGATAGGTCTACTGAATCCTTTTTTAACGGAATTGTCTATGGCTGTGCTTTGCTTTGTATAACAAATTATACCGTAAAGTGAGGAGGGGTGCAAATTACCTGCACTTTTGTTACGACAACATAGATGTCATATGTTTTTTTCTTCCAATAGCAGCAGCGGCTTCAGCCTTGATAATTTCTGCATAATATTCGGCATCATTGGGGTCGGATATGTCGGGGTGGAAGTAAAACTTATAACTACATAAATAATAATGTTTGCCGTCAAGTGTCCAAGCGCGGCGCATACCACAGTTTAAGCCTTGGCTACACATTTTGAGTCTGCAATGTTTAATGTCGCGGAGTACGCCTTTTATGTGTTCCGGCATTTTTTCTATTATGTTTGTGTAATAGCCGACAAAGTTTAATTTTAATTCGACTGTTAGCCCGTTATTGTCAATGGTGTAGCGCAATACAAGCGGCTGTTGCTTTAACCCTGTGTTTGGAAAATACGAAATACTATTCTTGCCATGTTTTACTATAACTTTGTCGCATTCCAGTAATTTTTCCATACGCAAATAAAATTCGCGCGCTCTGTCAGTCAGGTGTTCAACGAATGTTTCTACTTGTGGTATGCTCTTTGGGGCCGATGTGTTTTTGCCTTCTATCGTCTTGCGTTCCGATTTTATTTCATCAACGCGTTTTATCTTCATTTTAACAAATTCTTCTATCCATCGAAACTGCTCTGCCCCAGGCTTTTCAAATGCATAATTATTATATTTGCAAACTCGCTTTCGTTTTTTGTTCTGCAATTCTACATCAACAGCGTTTTTGCAAGACACACATTTTTTATCACATCTCTCATCGTCGGGTATTTTTTCAAAATTTGCTGCTTCCTGTTTATCTGCAAAGCTACTAACGCTTATGCGAAGCCAATTCATCTTGCAATTTGCTATCTGCACCTTTCCCCCAATCTCAAGAAAGCCAATCTTTGTGCCTTTGTAAATAAGATTGTAGGCATTAAACGCACACCAGCGGATTTTCAGGTTAAGCGAAGAAAACAGCTCAAATAACTGTGCCATGCCTTCTTTTAGGGTATCATCGGTCAGATAATAGGCGCAAAAATCCTCGAATTTAGGCTTGTGTTTCTTTTGCATTTGAAAATTCATTTTATGCGCCGGTATTCTTTCACGCATGTTTTCCATTATTTTGTAAACCCTTCTTTTTTCAGGATTATTTCAAATTGTTCGATTGCAATCATATCATTCTGCATGGCTTCATGCCCCTCATCGGCAAGGATTTTTCGCCCTTCTTTCAAACGGAATTTTTGCAGTTTCTCGCCTTCAAAGCCAAACCCTTGTGACCATAAAAAGCCGCCATATTGAGAGCAAGCATCTAGTGCTTGGGCGGCGGCAAGCAATTCCTCGCGCCATTCGGGATAGCGTTCCGCAAGTCCGCGATAAAATGGCAATGACTCATTCCGCGCCCAAATCTGGCACAACCCATCGCAATAGATACCCATTCGTTTCCAAACTTGTTTGTCGTCTAAAGATGAGAAATCGTCATGTTCCAAGTCGTGCAAGTACGACTCCCACGCCGCAAAGCCAACTTTCTTGTCACATATATCGTCCGTTTTGTAAGCGCGCGACACAATTAATTTGAAAAGGTCAAGCAACCGCTCACGCTCGGGGGCAGTTTCGCGTTTTTCTTTTAGCAAAATATATCCGGTCATGGTTTCTTCCCAATTGTCTAAAATTTCTGTTTCAGAATCAGCATGCCCGCCTCCTGTAGCATCGACAGCTACTTTTGCTATGAGTTTGCGGCCATCATTTTCATAACCAATTATCATGTTAAGCCGACGGCAGCGCAAAGTCTGGAACAAAACAGGATACCCCCTGTCAATAGCAGCAACAAAATCCTGTCTAATTTGCTCGCTATCCATATTCAGCGGGTTACCGTCGCTATCACGTTGGACGGTTATATATTTTGCATCCCATCCAATGGTTTTTAGCAGGCGTATTTCAGCTTCAAACGGCGTTTCATTAATGCTGTCCATCACTTCGTTTCCGCCAGCCCACTTACCGGGCTTCCATACGAAACGGTTGGCCATGCCGCTGTATACTGCCAATTCCGCTTTTTCCACGTTTTCTCCTGCTATAGCGAAAAGTGCCTTTAAAAGATTAAAACCATAATCAACTTCGTTACCGTAGTTGTCAATCACCGGGATGTTGGGGATAATTTTTCTGCTCATCTTAAAGCCTCCTCGAATATTAATATCGATGGAGAGGGGCAAGAAAAGGGTTGCACTGGCTTTGCCGCGCATGACATCAGACGGTGTTGCACTGTGGAAGCGAGCGAAGGCTTTAGTGAAGCTAGCAGCGGTTTCGTAGCCATATTTCAACGCCACATCCAAAACCTTGTCCCCGCAATTTGCTAATTCTTGCCCCGCCAGCGATAACCGTCTAGCGCGGATATAGTCCCCGACCGTCATGCCCGTTACGATAGAAAAAATCCTTTGAAAGTTGGCTGACGAAGAATTTGCGCTGTTGGCAATAGCCTCTATGCTAAGCTCTTCGAGTAGCTTGTCCTCAATGAATCCAATTGCATTTTGCATTTCTTTAATCCAGTACATAATCTGCATCTCTCCAATCAATGTGAGGATACCACAAAGTGTAAAGTAGTTTCTTTGCCTAAAATGCTCAAATGTGTCCATGTAATATTGTATCATATTCCCATTAAAACATCTTTGTTTGACATACCCTATGGGGGTATATTATAATTTAAACCATTCCACCCGAAAGGACAATTTACATGCAAGAATGCACCCGCACCTGTACAAGTTGCGAAAACAACAAGCTAGCCCCACGCCCACAGGAAATTACAAAAAATTTAACCACCCGCCTAAGCCGCATAGAGGGCCAAGTGAACGGTATAAAATCCATGATAGACCGCGGGGTATATTGCGATGACATTCTAACTCAAATTTCTGCCGCACAGTCGGCCATGTCGTCGGTGGCAAAAATTTTACTAGAAAGCCACGTGCGAACCTGTGTAGCAAGGAAGCTTAAAGCGGGAGACGATGCCGTAATTGACGAACTTATTAAAACTGTAGGGAGGCTTTTGTAATGGCGAACACTACAAATCTAACATTAACCGTAAGCGGTATGACTTGCGCCGCTTGTGCAAAAAATATCGAGCGTGTTGTAAATAAGCAAGAAGGCGTTTTGCTTGGGCAAGTTAATTTTGCTACAGAAAAGCTAAACCTGGAATTTGACGAGGCTATTATCACATTTGAAAAAATATCTGCGGTGGTAGAGCGTGCCGGTTTTACACTGCATTTGCCCGAAAAAGACGAAGCATCTGCCACAGCACAGCGCAAGGCAGACGAGATAGAAAACCTACGCAACACCTTCAAATGGTCGCTAATTATAACTATTCCGTTGTTCATATTTTCGATGCTGCCCATGATTTTTTACAGCCTTGGGGCGCAGGTTATACCCCACAACTGGGATCCCATGCACTTCCCGCATTATAATGGCCTTGTTCAACTGATTTTTACAGTCCCGGTCATGTGGCTTAACAGGAACATCTTCCGCAGGGGTTTTGCCAATTTTTTCACAGGGGCAGCCAACATGGACTCGCTAATTGCCAAAGGCACAATGGTGGCGTTTTTATTCAGTTTGTATATCACGGTGGAAAATTTCTTTTTGTTTGGCACCACCCTTCACGTGACAATGGAAGAACTGATTTTCATGGGGCGCAACCAATTTTATTTCGAGACGGTGGCGGTAATTCTTACGCTAATTGTGTTAGGCAAGTATCTGGAAGCCAAAACAAAGGGCGGCACGTCCGAAGCAATAAAAAAACTAATGGGTCTTGCGCCCAAGACAGCCACTATAGAGCGTGATGGCAGCGAAATGGAAATCCCGATAGAAGAAGTTGTAGTGGGGGACATTATACTGGTGCGCCCCGGCGAAAAAATGCCTGTAGACGGCGTAGTTGTGCATGGTGTAACCAGTGTGGATGAATCTATGTTAACAGGCGAAAGTATGCCCGTAACAAAGCAGGCAGGGGACGGAATTATTGGCGCAAGTATAAATAAAAACGGCTCTGTTAAATACAAGGCAACCAAAATTGGCAAGGATACGGTTCTTTCGCAAATTGTAAAACTGGTGGAAGATGCGCAAAACTCGAAAGCGCCAATTGCGCGGTTTGCGGATATTATTTCCGGATATTTTGCATATGCTGTGCTAGTTATTGCAATTTTGGCGGGTGTGGCATGGTTTTTAGCCGGTTATGACTTTGCATTTGCCATGGTAATTGTTGTTTCCGTTTTGGTTATCGCTTGCCCATGCGCTTTGGGACTTGCTACCCCCACGGCCATAATGGTTGGCACGGGCAAGGGCGCGGAAAACGGAATTCTTATTAAAGGTGGCGAGTCCCTTGAAACTGCGCATAAAATTACAACAGTGGTGTTAGATAAAACGGGGACGATAACGGAGGGCAAACCGCATGTTACGGATATTATAGTTGGGCAAGCGTACACCCCTGACGACATTTTGCTATTTGCCGCTTCTGCCGAAAAACAGTCCGAACATCCGCTTGGGGAGGCCATTGCAAACCACGGAACCGAAAAATTCGGCACCTTGCTCGACACCGAGCAATTTAATTCGATAACGGGGCAGGGGATTGAGGCACAAATTCAGGGTAAAAGCATTCTTATAGGCAACAAGCTCTTGATGGAAAGCCGCAATATTGACATGACTGCTTTCGCCAAAGATAGCGACCAATTGGCCCAACAGGGCAAAACGCCAATGTATATAGCCATAAATGGGCAATTGGAGGGTATAATAGCCGTAGCGGACGTAATAAAACCCACAAGCCGCACGGCGATAGACCGTCTTTATAAAATGGGAATTGACGTAGTAATGCTAACAGGCGATAATAAACGTACAGCGGAGGCTATAGCCCGTTCGGCGGGTATTAGCAATGTACTGGCAGAAGTGCTTCCGCAAGATAAAGCAGACCATATAAAGCGTTTGCAGGCCGAGGGTAATAAGGTCGCCATGGTAGGCGACGGCATAAACGATGCCCCGGCTCTTGCCAGGCAGATATAGGCATTGCCATAGGAAGCGGCACAGACATAGCAAT
>Ga0131853_10027512_pt1 | contig 10205 bp, 9 predicted proteins | sample TergutLab28metaG_FD_92764 | JGI IMG/M metagenome (GOLD analysis project Ga0131853, IMG submission 92764) | Labiotermes labralis P1 segment gut microbial communities from Petit-Saut dam, French Guiana - Lab288 P1 (version 2) (version 2) | ecosystem: Host-associated > Arthropoda: Insects >... | reverse complement strand
TTATGTTACTATGTTATGTTACTATGTTATGTTACTATGTTATGCACAGCCGAGAAGTTATTCTGTAATAAATTGTATTTAGAAAACAAAGCTGGGTGCAAGCAGTAAATTGCTGTTATGATTGATTATTAATAATTCATGTGAAGTGTATGTAAATGTTATGGATTTAAGTATATCTGAGGAAGATCAAATAAGTGATGCATGTTGGGAATTTAACATTCATAGTTCCGTGCATCGCTAATACATTCTCAGAGTACAACCAACAAGCTGCAATGTTTCTCAGATTTATTTATTTCTGTAAGGTGCTCTGCATGTTTCAGACGGTTTTTTCCGTCCATCGTCAGGAGCACAAAACTGCACATACAGCATCAGGCATTTGTCAGACCATTACCACTACCTTCTGCTAGCCTGCTGCCAAGCTAGCAGCAGGTAGCATAGATGTGAGAAACGTTACATCTTGTTGGTTGTACCCTGAGATTGTCATATTGGGAAGATGTGTATTTATACAGTGTGAAAGAAACAAGTGGTATAGCTACCAGAAGTGGGGGAGGGGATGCTTCTTATGCACAGAAAGCCAATCCCAACTGCTTTTGGAATGCTTAGAATCGTGGGGGCAGAGACGTGACCTCCTGGACAACAAATGGCTGAATCTGAATGAGGAAATAGCAATCAGATATTGTCAAAAAACGCCACTGAACACAGAAGTCTTGGTACCTTCAGAGACAAGAGGAATGCGAATGGTGAAACCGGGTGAAAAAAGAACTGAGTTGTACCAAGGATCGATAGGCTATAAATAACATGGATAAGACAAGAAACTCTCAAATCATAATAAATAAAAAAAAAGGTAATCAGTCCCATTACAAGCCAAGGGGCCCAAAGGGTTCCAGGAAGTTAAGGTTCCCAGATTTCGTGACAACTGCACAGGATGGTGGTAAGGTTGTCAGCCTTACGCACCGGCTGCCTTTACCCCCAGGAAATGCTCCTGGTACTCATTTCTGTTAGAGCCTGAGTTGACCCCAGGGCCATATTGCGATCGGAAGGATTTTATGTCAACGAAAAATTTCAATGACACCAGCTGGGATCAAACCAGCGACCTTCCGATTTGTAGCACAGCACCTTAACCACTGTGCCACCGCAGTCCCCAATCATAATAAATAGAGTAGGTAAACTGTAGTCATCAACAATATAGTGGATGTGTGCTAGCGAAAACGTGCCACTACCAGGCACATCCAAAGAGATGCTCTTGAAACACAACCAACAAACATTTCAGTTGCAGTACATACATGACATAACGAGAGCCGTAACCATGTCTGTTGCAGTTTCTGTATGTCAACCAGTCATTTGCACCAGCGCCGGACCACATCGTGAAGAACCTGTACGAATGCTACGGGTCTGACGGCAAGCTTGTTCTTCACTACTGTAAGAGCCAAGCCTGGGGCTGAATCCGCCCACAAACACACACACGTGCGCATGTGATTCTTACTCCCTAAGTTAAGTGGAAAACATTTTGCTCTTAAGTTCAAATTTTTATCCATCACAGATATTACACTTTTTAGATTCAACTTTTAATTATGTTAAACTGAATTTCTGGACATGAAACATGGCCAACTTTTGTTTGAACATATATGTATATTATGGGACATATATAATGATATTGTGATATACTGTAATATTGATTGCATATTGTTCGTACAGATTGTCGATTTAGTCTGCGTTTAATGTTTTAAAATGTAAAGGTGCGAGGAACTGCTCGCCAGTGCCTCAGTGGCATAGCTCGGTTTTTGATGCCCAGGGCGTGCGATCACAGTGGCCATCCCTGGTACAAATTCGAAACTGTGTATGACGTTTCCTTTTATTTGTCTTAATGATTTAAAATTTGTTGAGCACCGCATGTGAAATACTAATTTTTGGCACCCCCTGAACTCTGCGGCCCGGGGTGACCGCACCACTCGCCCCACCCTAGCTATGCCCCTGGGTGTACTGTTGCAACATTGAACTCGAGACATTTTAAGAATATTTTGTATGATTCTACTGAAACAAGCTGATAGATGTATGAGTGTATATAATTTCATAGCTTGAAATAAATGTGATGCCTTGGTTATAGTTATTTTCTTCAATACAATGAAGAAGTACATGCCATTAGGTACATTTATCTAACTGTTAAGACACATTGAACTCCAGGGGTACCACACCTTCCATATATTGACACTGTATTGTCCAGTACTGATCGTCATATCAACAGTATTGTTATGATATGATATATATTTGTTAAATACAATTGGGTTGACACCTGGTGGCAGCAGTACAGTACACATTTACACACAAACAATACACAGAACAACACAATGAAACAGAATACACAGAACGGAACATACATAACAATAAATATCGAGAGAAAGCGGCTGGGATACAAACTCATGACCCATCAGTTCAAGTTCTGTCTACTGTGGTACACAGGCATGTTACTTTGTGAGTCTGTGTTTGACTCTTGGCAGGTGAAACATTTCCAGGCATGCAGTTGTGTTTGATATTAAGCACTATAGAAATTTATGCAAGTGTTAAAAAACCTACTGTATTAGAGACAATAGGGATAAATAGATTAAGTTGGTTTGGGCATGTACAGAGAATGGAAGAAAACAGAATTCTGAAAAATATATGAATTTGGGATTGAGAGATAGACCAAGAAACAGATGGCAAGATGAGGTGAGAGAGGATGGAATAGTTGGTGGAGAAGGGTGGCAGGAAATAGTACGTAACAGAGAGGAATGGAAGAAGCTTCTGAAAACGGCAAGGAAACGTCACATTCTGCACATGCCAATGGAATGAATGAATGGAATTGTTTTGGAACACAATGGACTTGGGCAAGTATTTTTCTCAGTTTCAGGTGTAATGACTCTTACGTGACCTGTTACTGACATTTTGTTTGCCACCAATCTGTGCTGCATCGGTACGTCTCTGCTTGCCATCATTTTTTGGTGTAATGTTACTCTTTAGCATACTACTGCTATTTCGAGAAACACTGCTATCTGATGTGTGACTGCTTTTATGCGAGCCAACACTCCTTAATACACCATTACTTCCTGGTGTGCCACCACTCTTTAGCCTAACACTGTGTTCTGGCATGCCACTTTTTGGTGTTCTATTGCGTTTTGGTGTGTCATCACTTTTTGATGTCCCAACACTTTTTGGCGTGCCATTACGTTCGGGTGTGCTACCACTTTTTGGAGTTGCATTACGTTTTGGTGTGTCAATACTTTTTGATGTCCCACCACTTTTTGGTGTGCCACCATTCTGTAGTATGCCATTATGTTCTGGTGTGCCTTTCCCCTCTTTGGTAATTAAATTCTTAGCTCTGTTTCCATCTTCCTCCCCACAAGTCCCAACTCCTGTTTTCTCTGCATTGCCACCATATTTGCTGCCTTCTTCATTTCTTACGCTGGTCACTGCACCTGCTTGCTCAATGTTTTCTCCAACCTCTTCCCCTGATGCCAGTCCTCTTTGTTCTTCCACTTGCTCATGACTGCTTCTGGAAGACCGTCTTGTTGGCAACTGACTCTCTTGCAAGGGCTGTGTAAAGTATGGGTTTTTCCATCTGAATATTCCTCCATCTGAGCTGACGCTGATGATATGACAATTGTCTGGCGAGAGTAATACTGCAGTGACAGCATCAGCATGGCCAGTACCAACATGAGTATGATTGCCTTGAAGATAGTTCCAAACCTGAAGGAGGAGAAGTGCTTGAATACCAGAATTCTGGTCTTCTGAGATGTGACACTGTGTCACTGGGTAAGTGGTTCCCAACATTTTAAAGGAAAAACTCGCCATCTTCAAGGGTTCAAAGTCCATTCTTCATGAACCTTTAACCATTGAGGACAAAGACACATTCTGCAAAATGTCAGAAACCCTGTACCCAGTCACGCCACAAATTATTGGAACCATTTGATACACTGCTGTGAGCATCTCACAACTTGTATGTGAATGATAATCGTATTTACAGAATCGCTTCATACTGTGCAGCAAACACACACCATTGCAGTTATAAAAACCAGTCAGTTAATGCTGTACAGGGAAATAATGGCTGTTTGTTCTGAGATCCACATAAAACACAAAAATACACTGTGTGGGCAGAACATAGAGTTTGTGAATGTTAACATTCAGCCCATACTGTGCAGTAAACACACTCTGTCTCTGTTATAAAAACCAGTCAGTTAATGCTGTATAGGGAAATAATCACTGTTCCTTCTGAGATCCACACAAAACACATAAATACAGCTGTGTGGGCAGAACGTAGAATTCCTGAATGTTAAACTGGCGGTACATATAGTGACCACTGGGCTTTAAGGGGATAAGTTACGAACCCTTAAAGACAGGAACAGAAGCAGAAGCGGTACCTGATATTCACTACATTTAACCGTTACAAACCACTAAAACTAACCTGAATTATATATAAATATTCAGTCAGTACTGCACAGTAAACACATTCTGTCTCTGTTACACAAATAAGTCAGTTAATGCTGCATTGGGAAATGATCGCTCTGGATCCATACAAAACACACAAATACACTGTGTGGGCAGAACGTAGGAATGTCATGGTATATAATACAATCGCCATGCTTTAATTAGCTAAATAACCATTTACACAGCTCTGTATGGCATGTAGTTCCATTGCCCAAAATACAACAGACAATTGCATGTTGTCTTTGATTCTTCATCCCTGTATCAACTGACTGGCCTTCCCAACAACTCATATCAACATAAAGATAAAACTATACCTGCGTGATAGTTACGGACAGGGGCAATTTTACTTTCTACCCCTTCTCAAGGCTTCAACACTGTTATTTTCCCACACAGGTCCCATGCCACAAGCTTTCCTGCACCATATCAATGAAACTACCAACACACCGTGATCACATGCTGAACTGTACGTTTTATTAACCATACTGAGATGGGTGCGAGAATACGCTTGGACATTTGCTGGCTAGTGTCAGAAAATATCGGTTTTGTGCACAGTATCACATGCTGAAACAAAAGTGTTACGATTTATATTCTTTCTGATGTTCTTAATAGCATTTAAAAACAGGATAAATGGTGTACATTTAGAAATATATAATACAGTGATACCTCGGCTAACGAGTGACCCTGCAAACGAATTTTTCGGCTAACGAAGATTTTTTTTGCTGTTTTTCGGACTCGGCTAACGAATATGGATTCGGCTAATGAATGTTTTAATGGATGCGCACGCTAACATAAAGCAACAAACATGAACGGTCGGGCCATTCCAGGAGCTTATCTTTTCTGTCTGTATGCGTGTTTCGGCTAACGAAGATTTCAGGTAACGAATGTGATTCCGGAACGAATTATCTTCATTAGCCAAGGTATCACTATACTATATCAGTGCTGATCAAAGTCTATCAGAACTGATTATAGCAGGGGGCGGCACAATCCGTTCTGAGATCCATAAACTTATTCTGTTTGGAATAAGGAGGAAATGCCTGAGGAGTAGAAGGTGTCAGTCATTGTACCTATATATATGAAGGGTAATGAAACAGACTGTAGTGATTATAGAGGCATATCACTTTTGTCTATTACATACAAAATTTTATCCAGCATTATGCTGTCAAGGTTAACTCCAAACGCAGAGGAAATTATTGGGCATCATCAGTTTGGATTTCGATGAAAAAGGTCAAATACTGATCATAAATTGCGCATTCGTCAAATATTTGAGACAAGATGGAAATAAAATGAAGCGATGTATCAGCTGTTTATAGACTTGAAGACAGCCTATGACTCAGTTAGGAGGGAGGTCTTGTTTAATATTCTCATTTAGTTCGGTATCCCCCTGAAACTGGTACAGCTAATAAAAATGTGTCTGTGTATAGCAGAGTCCGGGTAGGCAAGCATTTGTCTGAGATGTTTCCTTCTAAGAATGGTTTGAAACAAGGACATGCTTCATTGCCATTGGTTTTTAACATTGCTGTAGAGTAGGCCATTAGGAGGGTTCAGGTAAACCAGGATGGCTTGCAATTAAACGGTACACAGCAGCTTCTGGTTTATGCTGATGATGTTAATATATTGGGTGGTAATGTACATACTGCAGAGAAAAAAACTTAAGCTTTAGTAGTTGCTAGTAAGGGGACAGGACTAGAAGTGAATTCTGATAAAACTAAGTACGTGGTCATGTCTCGGGATCGGAATGCAGGAAAAATTACAGTATGAAGATTGATAATAGTTCTTTTGAAAGGGTGGAACAGTTCAAATATTTGGGAACAACCTTAACAAATCATAATTCTATTCAGGTGGAAATTAAGAGTAGATTGAAGTCAGGGAATGCTTGCTATCATTCAGTGCAGAATCTTTTGACTTCCGGTTTGCTATCCAAAAATTTAAACATTAAGATACACAGAACCATAATTTTGTCTCTTGTTTTGTATGGGTGTGAAACTTGGTCACTCATATCAAGGGTGGAACGTAGGCTGAGGGTGTTTGAGAATAGGGTGTTGAGGAGAATATATGGGCCAAAGAGGGATGATATAACAGGGGAGTGGAGAAAACTACATAATGAGGAGCTTAATGATTTCTGCTCCGCAGCAAATATTATTCAGGTGATCAAGAAGAATGAGATGGGCAGGACATGTGGCATGTACAGGGGAGAGAATAGGTGCATACAGGGTTTTGGTGGGGATGCTTGAGGGAAATAGACCACTTGGAAGACCCTTGCAAAGATGGGAGGATAATATTAAAATGTATCTTCAGGAAGTGGGATGGGAAGGCATGGACTGGTGTGATCTGGACCAGGAGAGGGACAGGTGATGGCAATGTGTATGCAGATATGAACTGTCTGGTTTCATAAAATGCAGAGAATAAATTGACTGGCTCAGAATATGTTAGTTTCTCATGAAGGACTCTGCTCCATGGAGCATGTAAGTAAGTATGTATGTATGTACATACGTACATATATATGTATGTAAGTAAATAAGTAAGAAAGTAAATAAGCAAGTAAATAAGTAAGTAAATAAATAAGTAAATAAACAAGTAAATAAGTAAGCAAGTAAATATGTAAGTGAGTAAATTTGTAACTATGGCATCATCACTGTATGTATGATATTCAACATAACGCACCGGAATGACGCCGCCCAGGCTGCAAGTTAGAAAGTCTCCAAATGATGTTACTGCTTTCAGGGGTTCATACGTGGAAAAAGTAGCATATATATTTGAAACTTGTCTCAGAAATACGCAACAAAATATCGACATGAACAGCAGGCTGCCAGAACAGTCACAACAGAAGCAGAACTTTGGCAGCACCTGACTGAACAGCACATGTTGTGAGACATACAGGGTGGCGCAGAGCCGACTGACACATTTCAAATTTGAATATTGCGCCGGTGCAATAGCTTGTCGTGGTTGGTGGGAAGGGGAACGGTAGAGGAGAGGACGCCATTTCATATGGTCAGTCGCAATGGAGCGTTGGAACGTGCAGCAACGTGTTACCTGTGTTCGTAGTTTCGGTGACATTGCTTGGCCTGCTCGGTTGCCCGACCTTACTGTACCAGATTTTTTCCTGTGGGGGTTCCTGAAAGACTGTGTGTTCCGGAGGCATATCATGACTATTCAAGAACTCAAACAAGCCACTGTTGACGAAGTTGCAGCTATTGATAAGGACCTACAGAGGTGTGTGTACGGCAACTTCCAGACACGCAACAATGCATTGATGTAAACAGAGGCCATCTGGCTGATGTTCAGAAAATAAGCTTGTAATCTGTGGGTAATAAATGGTATACTTGGACGTATTTATAGACGATTTCGCTTAATTTTCCCTGTTTCCGTATATTATCTACGACCATTTGAAATGTGTCGGTCGGCTCCACGCCATCCTGTATATGTATATATATGTATATGGCAACGGTCCTAAAGGTGTTTAAATGTGTGCTGGTCTAGCTAGTAGGACTGGAATTGGAAACGAAAGGAATGGAAGTGAGTTGATCTCATAACACTGCTGCTTACCAAAGCTACACTGCGTACAAAATACACGTGCCACTTATGGAGTATGTCTCACCTTCACGTAAGTATCACTGCCCCCTGTGAAGACGTGCTTCCCGTCTCTGCTGATATCGATGGAATTCAGCACATGGGAACCAGAACCACCTAGTTCCCTGATGAGCGAACCATCATACAACTCCCAGTACCCAATCTTGCAATCAGTTCCCGTGGTGATGATCTGAAAGCCGCTGGGATGATAGCAAGCGGCCGTGAAATGGGTGTTGGCAAAGAGGGACTGCTTGCGTGTCAGCTTGCTAGAGAAGGGAATGATATACAGCAAGAGAAAAAAAAAAGTAGGTACAATAAACTGAAAGCGAAGGAAAAACATGGTTAAGATGGAAGTTACCGGGAGAGGAGGTTTCCATGTACATGAACAATATTCCAGTAAAATGTGTGTCAACTGCAGTACAGAATTACACATTGTCAGTTTTTACCCTTCCAATAAGTTGTCCTGCCAAATGAGCTTGACACAGTAACTTTTTTTAAAAACCTTAAAAAGGCATCACTATTGTAATATTTACAGCAGTGACACAACTGCATGTCAGTGTTATGTATTATATAATGATGGATAGGTACATATACAGAATGACGTATGGGAGGAAGAAGGAGAAGAATTGATGGAGGAGGAGAAGTAGAAGGAGGAGGAGGAGAGAAGGGGGAGGAGAAGGAGGAGGGAGGGGCAAGGATAAGAAGGCGAAGAAGAAGAAGAAGGAGGAGGAGGAGGAGGAGAAGACAAAGAAGGAGCAGAAGAAGGGGAATGAGGAGAAGGAGGGGAAGAAGAAAGAGGAGGAGAAGAGAGAAGGAGAAGAAGAAGGAGGAGGAGAAGAAGAAAGCTAACATGAGGCTGATGCAAGAAAAAAAAAGGAATCTGCCTTTTTACGGTATCCTATGCTAGGTCTGGGATAGTCAAGAGCACTGTGAGGACACAAGAACTGCCTGCCATATTACACATACAACACTTACGCTATATCCCATATTACACAAGTTCCATCTGAACTTGCACTCACAGCCTCTGTGTTCGAACTGGATATCCGGATACAGGACACAGGACCTCTGTGTCCTTGCAGGATACCTTCCAGCTTCTGGTACGTGGGTTTAATCTCCCATACGCGCACCTGAATACAAGCACGATGAAGTAACAAGTTGAGTTATTATCTTACTTTAAGTAACATTATCTCAGCTATATGTATGTTACAGCTTTGGTACTTCGTGAGCACCTACTTAGACAAGAACTCATTATGAAAGGTGTATGTAGACTAAAAGATCTTTACATCAACCAGATTTCATTATTCCTGCAACAGACATAGTCATACTGTCTGTTACTTTCATTGCATAAGGACTAAATATAAAAACTTTACTACTACCTGTAATGTACACATAGCAAAGCTACTAAGGTGTTTATTTTCGTTGTCACACCGTGCATGTTGTTGAGTTACTCAATTATTATACCAACTACTGCACATATATAAAATTTACACATTAAAACATTAAAAAACGCTCCGACATGTTTCAGTCCTAGGACCATCATCAGGGAGCCGTATCGTCCTTCTAAAGTCACATTAATTTCACTGTACCAGTTGGGTATTTTGGCAGCATGCTGTGTTGTGTAATGTTATGTTGCGAAGAGTGCCCTGCTATGGATGTGCATTCTGTGCTTCGTATCACGCAACAAAGCACAGAATGCACATCCATAGCAGGGCACTCTTCGCAACATAACATTACACAACATGGCATGCTGCCACAACACCCAACTGGTACAGCGAAATTAATATGACTTTTTATAGTGTGACTTTAGTAAGGATGATATGGCTCCCTGATGATGGTCCTAGGACTGAAACATGTCGGAGCGTTTTTAATGTTTTAATGTGTAAATTTTATAAATTTTATATATGTGCAGTAGTTGGTATAATAATTGAGTAACTACTAAGGTGTGTTCACCCCTCCACAAAATAGGTGCTCTAGACGGTTTGTACCTTCTGAGATCTGAGGTTTCCGCAGAGGTGGTGCTAGCGTACAAGTCTACTGAGATGTGACACCGTGTCACTGAACTGAGGTTTCCTGATGCTTCAAAGCACGGGGGGGGGGGGGGGGCCGGGGGGGGCCCGGGGGGAAAGGGGGTGGGGAAAAAACAAAGAAAGCCGGGTGTGGCCCCCCCGTGGGGGCAGCGG
>Ga0131853_10027511_pt1 | contig 10205 bp, 6 predicted proteins | sample TergutLab28metaG_FD_92764 | JGI IMG/M metagenome (GOLD analysis project Ga0131853, IMG submission 92764) | Labiotermes labralis P1 segment gut microbial communities from Petit-Saut dam, French Guiana - Lab288 P1 (version 2) (version 2) | ecosystem: Host-associated > Arthropoda: Insects >... | reverse complement strand
GCCTCGGCGGGCACGTACGGCCCGCTCACCGACACCCCGGGCTTCTCCTCGCAGGTCACCGCGACCGGCGCGACCTGGACGGCCGCCGGCGGTCCCTCCGGCGGGAGCGCGACCGGCGCCGGACCGTACGCGCTGGCGCCGGCCGGCACCACGATCGCGGGCAACGCGACCCACACGTACACGGTGGCCGTCGGGTTCACGTACGCGACCGGCAGCGGCTCGGGCGGCTCGGGCGGCGCCTCGACGCTCAACCCGATGGCGGTCAACAACGGCTTCACCGTGTTCACGTCGGGCAACGGCACCTTCGGCAACTCCGAGATCGAGGGCTCGATCGCGTCCGGGGGCAACGTCACGTTCTCCAACCCGAGCTTCGCGATGATCCACAGCTCGGGACTGGCGCCGACGAGCTACACGCTGCCGGTGATCGACGGAGACCCGACCCGTCTGATGGTCGGCGGCCGGTTCCTGCCCGGCAGCAGCGGGGAGATGGACGTCTCCTCGCGCGGCTACGTCTCGGCCGACCAGCTCGGCTTCACCAAGATCGGCGATCTCGGCAACGTCCAGGTCAGCTCGCGTGGACCGAACATGGTGTGGATCGCCAACGGCCCGTCGGGCACCGTGCAGGCGATCTACGACGAGAACCAGCCGTACGTGGCCGGCACCAACCCGGCGGTGTCCAGCCGGGTGCAGCTGCAGCAGGGCTTCGCCTCCTACTTTGCCGCCCAGGCCGCTACCCAGGCCGCGACGACCACCTGCCTGACCGGGCTGTCGACCGCCGGCAGCAGCGGCGTGAACGTGACCTCCTTGACCCAGGACGGCTGGGCCCAGGCCCAGGACATCAACATCGTCGCGGGCAAGACGAACGTGCTCGTGGTCCCGGCCAGCTCGGTGATCTTCAGCAGCGCCCCGAACCTGATCCTGACCGGTGCCCCGCTGAACGCGACCACCACGCTGGTGATCCAGGTGACCGGACTGGCCAACGGCCAGACGTTGGCGATGCCGGCCTTCCAGGCGGCCGCGAACACCTCGGCGACCCAGCCCAGCATCGTCGCGCCGTACACGCTGTGGGACTTCAGCGGCGACCCGGCCGGCTCGAGCCTGACGTTGACCGGCAGCAAGGTCTCCGGCTCGATCTACGCGCCCGGCCTGAGCCTGAGCACCAACGTGTCCACGCCGATCGAGGGCTCGATCTTCACCCAGAACCTCACCACCGCCGGCGGCGAGATCCACCACTACCCGTTCAGCGGCACCCTCGCCTGCGGCGGGTCCGCGGTCGTGACCCCGCCGCCGTCGGGCGCCTGCACCGGCACCGCCGGGTCGGGGCTGTTCAACCAGGTGGCGCTGCCGGCCGGCCAGGAGAACGGGTCGACCGGCAACAACACCGGCTGCGGCGTGCTCACCGCGCTCCAGCTGCGCAAGCAGAGCCCGGCCGGCATCGCGCTGGACGGCTCGCAGTGGAAGCTCAGCGCCGACAGCGGCGGATCACCCGGCGCTGCCGGGATCCCCACGGTCGCGGCCGCGAGCTCGACGGGTCTCTTCGATGTCACCGGACTGCCCGCGGGCACGTACTGGCTGACCGAGACGCAGGCCCCGGCCGGGTACGCGCTGGCCACGCGCTCCTTCCAGTTCGTCATCGCCTCCGACGGGACGCTCACGCCGGGCACGGCCCCGACCTCCGGTCTGACCGCGGCGATGATCACCCAGCCCACGACCGGAAGCTGGCGGATCACCGCCACCGACGTCGTGGCCTACCAGCTGCCCCTGCTCGGCGCCGACGCCGTGGCATGGGTCGGAATCTCGGGAATCGGACTCGTCGGTGCGGCGGCCGTGATCGGTACAGCGATCGCGCTCCGTCGTCGGACTGGGCCTCAGCGCCCACGAGGGAGGCATGCCGCCTGAGCACACCCGCATCACCCGGCATGACCTGTCCGACAGAGGTCTCACTCGCATCTCCAGCAAGATAAGGAACGCTCGACCATGAAGCACTCTCGATTCCGGGGCCTGGCGGCTCTGGGCACCGCCATCGCGGTGGCGGCACTGTCCGTCGCCGCGCTGGCCGCGCCGTCGTCCGCTGCCGACAACCCGCTCCCGACCGGCAACACCGCCAACCTCCACATCACCAAGTACGACACCACCAACGGGGTCGGCGGCCACGCCGACGGCACCCAGTCCTCGAAGCCGTCCGGCTCCAACACGCTCGACGGCGTGACCTTCACCGTCAAGCAGGTCAACACGATCGACCTGCACACCCAGGCCGGCTGGGACGCCGCCGGCACCTTGGCGACCGCGTACAACAGCGCCGCCCCGGGCGGCAACGCGGCCGCCGAGTCCGCGGTCACCGGCCAGGGCTACACGCTGGGCGCGGCCACGACCAAGACCACCGCGGGCGGCGGCCTCGCCGACTTCCTCAACCTGCCGGTCGGCGTCTACCTCGTCGAGGAGACCGCGGCGCCGGCGGGTGTCACCCCGACCGCGCCGTTCCTGGTGACGCTGCCGATGACCGACCCGTCGAGCACCTCGACGTGGAACTACGACGTCTACGTCTACCCGAAGAACGCCGTCACCACGGCGACCAAGTCGGTCGACGACGCCGGTGCCCACGCCCTGGGCGACCACGTGGCCTTCACCGTCAACGGTGAGATCACCCCGGCCACCGGCAGCGACCCGAACGCGCCGCTGACCGGCTACGTGATGACCGACAACCTCGACCCGAAGCTGACCTACGTCGGCTCCACGGTCGCGCTCGCCGACGGCAGCGCCACCCTGACCGAGGGCACGGACTACGAGCTCACCACGCCGGGCACGAACACCGATGGCACCACCTACGTCGAGGTGCGCTTCACCCCCACCGGTCTGGCGCTGCTGGGCCAGCACCGCGACACCCAGGTCGTGTGGACGATCGACACCACCGTCAACGCCTCCGGCGTGATCCAGAACACCGCGTACCTCTACCCGGACAAGTCCGCGGTCGACCAGAAGGACACCAGCACCAACCCGGACAACCCGCCGGGCACCACGGGTGCGCCCGGTGACCCGAACACGCCGGGCAGCGTCCCGCCGACCCCGACCAACACGGTCGAGACCAAGTGGGGCGGCGTCGAGGTGCTCAAGCGGAACCAGGCGGGCGTGGCTCTGCCCGACGCCACCTTCCAGGTGTACGTGACCAACTCGAAGAACACCAAGCCGGACCTCAGCACGGCCACGCCGCTGAGCATCGCGGGCACCTCGAGCTGGACCACGGGCAGCGACGGCATCACCACCATCGACGGCCTGCGCTACAGCGCCTTCGCCGACAACAACACGGTGGTCGACGGCGCGACCGGCTACAACTACTACTGGCTGGTCGAGACCAAGGCTCCGTCCGGGTACGAGCTCCAGGCCGAGCCGATCGGCTTCACCGTGGAGTCCGCGGCCTCCACGGACGTGGCCAGCCCGGACATCACCGTGACCGACGTGAAGAAGAACGCCGGCTTCGCGCTGCCGTTCACCGGTGGCACCGGCGGCACCGTGGCCACGCTGATCGGTCTGGCCATCCTGGCCGCCGCGGCGATCGCCGCGACGATCGTGGCGCGCCGTCGCCGCGACGAGGCTGCCCAGCGCTGATCCAGCGCTGACCCAGCGCTCACTCGGGCGGTTCCTACCCCGGTGTGAGCCGCGGGCCGAGGCATCCCACGATGTCTCCCGGTCCGCGGCTCACACCGCCGCTCGCCGCCCTTGTCCCTGATGTCTCTTCTCCGAGCAGGAACGTCGTGACCAGCACCTCCACAGGCCAGCGCCCGACCGGGCAGCGCCGTGCCGACACCGGGCCCCGGATCGGCCCGCGGCGCGAGCGCGTGCCGGCTGGTCCGCGCGCGCTCGCGCGAGTCGCGCAGCGGCGTACTCGCCGGCGTGCGACGGCACGACGGGTCCTCCTGTCCTGGCCGCTCGGCCGGGCGGTGGTGCTGCTGATCGCGCTGCTCGGCGCCGCGGTGCTGATCTACCCGCACGCCCAGGCGTGGTTCAACGACCGGAGCCAGGCCGGCGTGGTCTCCGGCTACGCCGAGCAGCAGCAGGCCCGTACGCCCGAGCAGACCCGCGCCCAGCTCGACGCGGCCCGGGCCTACAACGCCTCACTGCCCTCGGGTCCGGTCGGGGACCCGTTCGCGACCGACGCCGGCACGACGCGGAGCGCGGAGCTGGCGCGCTACGACGACACCCTCAACCTCGGCCCGAACGGGCTGATGGGGGCCCTCACCATCCCGTCGATCGGGGTCAACCTGCCCGTCTACCACGGCACCTCGAACACCGTCCTCGACGCCGGCATCGGCCACCTGTACGGCACCGCGCTGCCGGTCGGCGGCCCGGGCACCCATGCCGTGCTGACCGGTCACTCCGGCGTGCTCGGCGACACCCTGCTGACCGATCTCGACAAGCTGCACGACGGCGACACCTTCACCATCACCGTCCTCGACCAGGCGCTCACCTACCAGATCGACCAGATCCTGACCGTGCTGCCCAGCCAGACCGGCGCGCTGGCGGCCGTCCCCGGTCAGGACTACGTCACCCTGGTGACCTGCACGCCGATCGGGGTCAACTCCCACCGGCTCCTGATCCGCGGCCACCGGGTCCCGACGCCGGCGAGCGGCGAGTCGGCGGTCCAGGCCCTGCTCGACCACACCGGCCCCGGCTTCCCGTGGTGGATCGTGATCGCGGCGCTGGTGCTGGTCGCCGGGGTCGCCGCCACGACGCCGCTGGCCCGGCGCCTGCCCGCGGAGGTCGTCGCATGAACGCCCTGCTGCGCGGTCTCGCGGCGCTCACCCTCGTCCTGGTCGGCCTCGGCGCCGGTACGGCCACGGCATCCGCCGCCGCGCCGGCGGCGCTGCCGGACCCGGTGCGCTCGGCGAGCCTGACCATCGTCGCGACCGGTACGGCCGGATCGGCCGCAGGCGGCCCGGTCGCCGGCGCCGGCTACACGATCAAGCGGGTCGGCCCGGTCGACTTCGGCACGGCCGCGGGCTGGGTCGCGGCCACGTCCCTGTCCGCCGGCATCGACACCAGCAGCAACGTGACCGCCGAGTCGAGTCTCGCCGCGACCTCGGGCACCACCCTGGCCCCGGTCGGCACCGGCCTCACCGGCCCGGACGGCTCGCTCCGGTTCGCCGGGCTGGCGGTCGGGCTCTACCTCGTCGAGCCGACCAGCATGCCGGCCGGAGCATTGCTGCCCCCGCCGTTCCTGGTCACGCTGCCGACCACCGCGCCCGGCGGCGGTGGCTGGGTCTACGACCTCGTCGTCCACCCCAAGAGCGCGGTCACAAGCATCACCAAGACCGTCACCGACCACTCCTCCACCGGCCCCGGAAGCACGGTCGCCTGGACCGTCACCGCCTCCATCCCGCGCCCGCCGGCGCCGGGCCAGCAGATCACCGGGTACGCGATCACCGACCGCCTCGACCGGCGGCTGACCTACCTCGCGGCCACGGTCGCCGTACGCGACGTGGTGACCGGGGTCGTCACCGCGGTACCGGCCGATGCGTACGTGCTGGCCCGGCCGTCCGCCGCGAACCGACGCTCCCTGCACGTCACCTTCACCAGCCCCGGTCTCGCCCTGCTCACCGCCCACGCCGGTCAGCAGGTGCAGGTCATCCTCACCACCCGGGTCACCGGCACCGGCGCCATCAGCAACACCGCCACCCTCTACTCCCAGCTCGGCGACGACGGGTCGGTCAGCCGCTGCGCCGCCCTGCGCAGCGATCCGCGTACGGGCGTCCTGAAGGCAGCGGCCGTCGAGCCGGGATGCGTCTCGGTCGTCGTCTCGGCGCCGGTCGAGACCCGCTGGGGCGCGGTCCGCGTGCTCAAGACCAACCCCGAGCACCGGCCCCTCGCCGGGGCACGGTTCGCCGTCTATCTGACCCGGGACGACGCGCGGGCCCGGCGCGACCCGATCGCGCTGTCGGCGCCGACCGACGCGAGCGGGCGGACGACCATCACCGGGCTCCGCGTCTCGGACCACGCGGACGACCGGCTCGTCTCCTCCGGGCAGACCGGGTACGTCGCCTACTGGCTCGCCGAGACCGTGCCGCCGCCGGGCTACCGGATCCTCGCCCAGCCGATCGCGTTCACCGTCTCCAGCGACGACCGCTCCTACACCGCGATGGTGACGGTCACCGATCTGCCGGCCTCGCTGATCCCGCCGGACGAGGCCACCGGTCCGGACAGCGGCCATGGCGGGGGCCTCCTGCCGAACACCGGGGCGAGCGTCAGCCTCGCGATGGTCGCCCTCGCGGTCGGCCTGGTGATCGCCGGCGGCGCGGCCATCGCCCTCAGCCGACGTCGCTCCGCGGAGGAGTCAGCGGAGGAGTGAGCGGCGCGTACGCCCTAGCGGACGCTCAGCCACAGCTCGCAGGCCAGGACGATCGCCGCGCTCACGGTGAAGGCCGCGACCACCGCCCGGGTGCGCCGGCGCGGGCCGCGTAGACGGGGGAGCCGTCGCCGGGAGGAGCCCTGCACGCTGCGTCCTTCCTGACGACCCGATGTCAGCGGCTGCCGCCCTCCCTCGAGAAGCGGAGGCTCCGGAGGGCGACAGCGCTGCCCCCTACAGAGGCGCCGATGGTGCATGAGGTGCGGCGCCCGTAGATGAGACCACCCAACCCGGGTCCGCATTACGCGGCTCAGTAATGAACCGCGCCTCCGGTGAGTCCCCCTCACGTGGGCATCCGGGCCGAGGACAGCGTGGCGTACCTGCGCCCCGACGTCGCCGCCACCTGGCACCCGGCGCGCAACGCTCTCGCGGCGACCGAGGTGCGGCCGACCTCCCTGCGGAAGGTCTGGTGGCGCTGTGAGCACGGCCACGAGTTCCAGCAGGTCGTACGCGACCGGCTCGCCTATGGATGCCCGTACTGCCGCGGCGCGCTTCCCACCGCGACGAACAACCTCGCCGCGGCGTGCCCGGAGCTGGCCCGGGAGTGGCACCGGAGCCTCAACGGCACCGGCCCGGAGGACGTCGTCCCGGGCTCCCGGGCGAGGGTGTGGTGGGCATGCGCGCGCTGCGGTCACGTCTGGCGCGCCCAGATCGCGCTCCGTACGCGACGTGGCACCGGGTGCCCGGAGTGCGCGCGGGCGGCCGCGACGCGGACCCGATGGACGCCGAAGGAGCCGTTCACCGCGACCCACCCCGACGTGAGCGCGCAGTGGCATCCGGAGAGGAACGATTCCCTGGCGCCCGGGGACTTCACCTCCGGCTCGCACCGCAAGGTGTGGTGGCAGTGCGGCGAGGGGCACGCGTGGCAGGCCGAGATCCGGAGCCGCTGCTCGCACCGGACCGGCTGCCCGTACTGCTCGGGGCGGCTGGCGATCCCGTCCCGCTCGCTCGCCAGCGCGCATCCGCACCTGGCCGCGCAGTGGCATCCGACCCGGAACGGATCGCTGGGCCCGGACGCCGTCACCCCCGCGTCGAACCGGCGGGTCTGGTGGCGGTGCGCCGACTGCGGGCTGGCCTGGCGCGCCGCGATCCACATGCGCAGCCTGCGCGACACCGGCTGCCCCGGCTGCGCCCACCGGATCCCGACCCCGACGTACAACCTCGCGGTGTGCGACCCCGTCCTGGCGAGCCAGTGGCACCCCACCCGGAACGGCGACACCGCGCCGAGCGACGTCCTGCCCAGCTCGCACCGGACGTATTGGTGGCGGTGCCCGGCCGGTCACGAGTGGCGCTCCAGCCCGGACAGCCGCAGCCGCCCCACGGACCGTCACCGACGCTGCGCCGTGGGGTGAGGGTCAGTGCGCGAAGTGCCGTGCGGTGGAGTCGACGGTGCCGTGCCCGGCCAGCTTGGTGGTCACTGCGGCGAGGTCCTCGGCGAAGCGGCGGGTGAGGTCGGCGCTGAAGCCGTGCCGCAGCACGATCCGCAGCACGGCGACCTCCTCCGCGTCGGCCGGCATCGTGTACGCCGGCACCTGCCAGCCGTACGCACGCAGCTCGTGCGAGACGTCGAAGACGGTGAAGGACGCCTCGTCGGTGAGCGCCAGCGCGAGCACCGGCAGCGCGGAGCCGTCGCTGATCACCTCGTACGCCGGCATCGTGGTCTGGATCCGGTCGGCCAGCCAGAGCGCCTGGTCGCGCAGCTGGGTCATGATCCGGGTGTAGCCGGAGCGGCCCAGGCGCAGGAAGTTGTAGTACTGCCCGACGATCTGGTTGCCCGGCCGGGAGAAGTTGAGGGTGAAGGTCGGCATGTCGCCGCCGAGGTAGTTGACGTGGAAGACCAGCTCCTCGGGCAGGTCCTCGCGGGTGCGCCAGATCGCGAAGCCGATGCCCGGGTAGGTGAGGCCGTACTTGTGGCCGGAGACGTTGATCGAGCGGACCCGCGGCACCCGGAAGTCCCACTCCAGGCCGGGGTCGAGGAAGGGTGCGACGAAGCCGCCGGAGGCGGCGTCCACGTGCAGCGGGATGTCCGGGCCACCGGCGGCGGCGAGCTCGTCGAGGACCCGGCCGACCCCGGCGACGTCCTCGTACTCGCCGGTGAAGGTGGTGCCCAGGATCGCGACCACGCCGATGGTGTTCTCGTCGACCGCGGCCCGCACCTGCTCGGGCGTGATGACGTAGCGGCCCGGCTCGACGGGGAGATAGCGGGCCTCGACGTCGAAGTAGCGGCAGAACTTCTCCCACACCACCTGGACGTTGCTGCCCAGGACGAGCACCGGCTTGTCGGTGGCCAGGCCCGTGGCCGTACGGGCGGCACGCCAGCGCCACTTCATCGCCAGCCCGGCCAGCATCACCGCCTCCGAGGAGCCGATCGTGGAGACGCCGGTGGCCGAGTCCGGGTCGGTCGGGTCGATGCCGGGCGCGTGGAACAGCGAGGCGACCATGCAGGAGAGCCGCGCGTCGATCCGCGAGGTGGAGGGGTACTCGTCGTGGTCGATGGAGTTCTTGTCGAACGCCTCGGCCATCAGCTGCTCGGCCTCCGGCTCCATCCAGGTGGTGACGAAGGTGGCGAGGTTCATCCGGGCGTTGCCGTCGAGCATCAGCTCGTCGTGCACCGCCAGGTACGCGGCGCGGGCCTCCAGGCCGTCGGCGGGCAGCGAGGTCGCGGCGAGCTGGTCGAGGTCGTGGTGCTGGTCAAGGTTCGGCACGAGGAGGCTCCTGGGATTCGCGATCGTTGACGCGATTCACCGTAGCCCGATACCGGGCGGCCTGCCCCCGGGCCGATCCCCGGGCCGATCCCTGGGCCGGAGCACGGGTCAGGTCAATGGCACACGTGGCATCGGATCGTGGAGGCATGACTCAGCTACGCGCATCAGAGCTTCGTACGACCTTGCTCAACAAGGTTCCCGAGATCACGGTGTACTTCTGGATCATCAAGATCCTGTGCACCAGCGTCGGGGAGAGCTTCGCGGACTACATCAACGAGACGCTCGGCTTCGGGCTGGTCAACACCACCGTGCTGTTCGGCGTCGCGCTCGTCGCGGCGCTGGTGGTCCAGTTCCGGACCCACCGCTACACCCCGTGGATCTACTGGCTGACCGTGGTGCTGGTCAGCGTCGAGGGGACGCTGCTCACCGACAACCTCACCGACGGCCACAACGTGCCGCTGTGGATCAGCAGCACCGTCTTCGCCGCCCTCCTGGTCGCCGTCTTCGCCGGCTGGTACGCCCGCGAGCGGACCCTGTCCATCCACACCGTCAACACCCGATCCCGCGAGGGCTGGTACTGGCTGACCGTGCTGGTCACCTTCGCGCTGGGCACCGCGGTCGGCGACTGGACCGTCGAGCTGACCGGCTGGGGCCCGGGCACCTCGGTCCTGCTGCCGCTCGGCCTGATCGCGCTGACCCTGGTCGCCTGGAAGGCCGGCGTGAACTCGGTGGCGACCTTCTGGGTCGCGTTCATCCTCACCCGCCCGCTGGGCGCCAACGTGGGTGACTACCTCGCCTCGGACACCTCCGAGGGCGGCCTGGGCTGGGGCACCCTGTGGCCGAGCCTGGCGTTCCTGGCCGCCATCCTGGCCGTGGTCGTCTACCTGACCGTCTCCCGCATCGACCGGATCGAGAAGGGCGAGCAGTACGCCGAGGCCTGATCCTCCGGGCCGTCGGCGAGCCGCCGCGGGGCGGGCGCATCCGCTCAGGTGAACGACAGTCTGCCCGGGTGATGCTGACCGGATGAGCGCCACCCTCGCCCCGCGGCAGCCGCCCGCCGAGACGCCCTCGGCCCGCAGCGCTCCTCGCGGAGGCGCGCTGCG
>Ga0131853_10027508_pt1 | contig 10205 bp, 4 predicted proteins | sample TergutLab28metaG_FD_92764 | JGI IMG/M metagenome (GOLD analysis project Ga0131853, IMG submission 92764) | Labiotermes labralis P1 segment gut microbial communities from Petit-Saut dam, French Guiana - Lab288 P1 (version 2) (version 2) | ecosystem: Host-associated > Arthropoda: Insects >... | reverse complement strand
ATCGCGGTGACTCTAATAAGCAGGCTCTTATCCACAAAAAAGAAATACTTTGAACGGTCGCCCAATGCGGGGTCAAACCGTCCGGCCATGGAAAAATCCACATAGTTTTCGTCCAAGACACGATACCAAACGTCCTCAATGTCGATGCTGTCCAAAGGCGTGCAGCCTATAAGCCACATGCTTAAAGTTAGAAAGAATAGAGTGCGTTTCATAGGTTTGGTTAAAAAATTTGCACAAAAGTACACAAAGAACCGAAATCATTGATTTTTCTGGAGCTTTTTCATACCATTTGATTGCTTCCTCGTAATCTTGGCTTAACGCCTATACTAATCATAATGCCACCCTCCTAAAATTAACATCGCTTCATTATCGTTGTTCTTGGCTAGCTCTAATAAGGTATCTCACAGTCTGTTTAACTTTCTAAGCAGGAATATTAGGATCGTCGCAATAAAAATGTGCCATTTTACAGGGTGGCTTCTCTTAGCCCGTCTTGTCGGAGCCGACCCGCGTCAGTAGTCCTTCCCCCTTTTTGATGGCGCGTTCTATGGTGACTGTATCCTTTCCAATGTTGCTTACTATATCCTTGGCGGTCATTTTGCCGCTACCGCCGAGCGACTCAAGTATCGCCCTCTGAGTGGCGGACACTTTTACAGCAGCGTTAAGAACAAGTTCTTGTTTAGATTTTTGCTTTAACTTTTGCTCGCTCTGCGAGCATTGACTTTTTGTTGCGGTGAGGGGGGGATTCGAACCCCCGGTACAGTTTCCCGTACGTCAGTTTAGCAAACTGGTGGTTTCAGCCACTCACCCACCTCACCGTGGGGGGACAAAGGTATGCATTATTTGGCTATTTGCAACCTACTTTTTGGGTGCAGGTTTGGCAATCTGCTCGCGCATATCTGTATCTGCCTGAATATTACGCATCTTGTAATAATCCATAATGCCTAAGTTGCCGCTGCGGAAAGCTTCGGCCATGGCTAAAGGAATCTCCACTTCGGCCTCGATTACTTTGGCGCGGGCTTCCTGTGCTTTGGCTTTCATTTCCTGCTCCAAGGCAACGGCCATGGCGCGTTTTTCTTCGGCCCGGGCTTGGGCAATATTTTTGTCGGCATTGGCTTGGTCCATCTGAAGGGCGGCGCCAATATTGCGTCCAATATCAATGTCGGCAATGTCAATGGAGAGAATCTCAAAGGCGGTGCCTGAGTCCAAACCTTTATTTAACACTACTTTTGAAATAGAGTCGGGGTTTTCCAATACCGATTTGTGCGAGGCTGCAGAACCGATACTCGACACGATTCCCTCACCTACACGAGCCAATACCGTTTCTTCTCCGGCGCCTCCCACCAATTGTTTAATATTGGCGCGAACCGTTACACGGGCTTTGGCAATGAGCTGAATCCCATCCTTGGCCACAGCCGTAACAGGCGGTGTATTAATAACTTTAGGGTTCACCGACATTTGTACGGCTTCAAACACGTCGCGTCCGGCCAAGTCAATGGCGGCGGCCATTTTAAAATCCAAAGAGATATTGGCCTTATCGGCAGATATTAAGGCGTTTACTACTTTGCCTACATTCCCCTTGGCCAAATAGTGGGCTTCTAAACTGTTGGCATCTAATTTAAGTCCGGCTTTGGTTCCGGTAATCATTGCCATTACAATGGTTCCGGGAGGAACCTTCCGCCAACGCATCAATACAAGTTGTATCAAAGAGATGCGCACTCCGGAAATCAAGGCTTGAAACCAGAGGGTAACCGGAAAAAACCACAGCAGAATCAACAGACCTACAAAGGATATCCCCGTCCACAAAAAAAATACGGTAATGTCTTCCATATAAAAAAATTTTAAGATTAATGTCTATACTAAACCTGTTCCGGAACAACCGGAGCTACAAAGATACGTAAATCTTCGATTTGTACCACTTCAATTTCTGTCCCCGGATCAATAACCCCTTGAAAAGCGTATACCTCTACATCAGCCTCTCCCAAACGGGCCTTGCCCGCGGGAATAAGACGACCCAAGGTTTTCCCTTTCATTCCTATCCGGATGCCCAAATCTTGAGGCAGGGGAACGGCTTTTGCCTCAATTTCATGCTTTAGACTGAGGCGTTTCCATGTTTTTGCCCTTAGCGCGTACCATACGCCCACCGAGCATATCAAAATAGTGATTACCAAAACAATGACTCCGACAGGCTGGGGATGGTAATAAAAGGCGATAAAATTAGCGCCAATCAAGGCCGCCAAAGCGAGGATGCCGGCAATCCCGATTCCGGGAATCAAGAGCAGTTCGGCCAGCAGCAGGACGACTCCAATTAAAATAAGTGTGATAATAAGGCCCATACGAATAAATGTTATCGTTCAAATATCGGAATAATTTTTTACATCGCAAGCGGAATGGCTACATATTTATGGTTTCTACCGTAATGCCCTCAAATCCGAGTCCGGACAAGGCGGTTTGTAACTCTCTGGCTTCTTGCAAAGTTTCAAAAGGCCCTATGACGTATCTAACGCCTCCTTCTCCTGTTATGCGGGCCAAATCTTTGGTGTTCAACCCTCTGATTGCGGTTATCAATGGATCCGGAAGTCCTTGGGGATAATGGCCTAGAGAGACCCGGTAAGCGGCTTTGGGCGCCATAGCCTCTAACCTGCGGGCCTCGGCTACCGTTACGCTCCTCTCTTGATTGTAGGCAATAATCACGGCATCCCTTAGTCCGATGCGCCTCACTTGAGCTAAAGCCGTGGAGGCCTCGGCATGACTGCTGAACTGGCCGGCGGCGTACAGGTACCTTCCGGTTGGGGTGGCGGACTCAAAAACGGGAGATACCCCCCTAAACGAAGACGCTCTAGCCGGAGTCGAGGTAACGGCAAGCTGTATTCGGTAAAACAGGAAATCCGGCCGACTGTCTTCGGAGATAATTTCCGATTCATTTTCGATTCTGAAAGAAAGGTTTACGGCCGGCTCGATGACCACGGGCAAGGCAAACCGGAATAAATCAAGGGCCGCCGCATCGCTTTTGAGCGGGGCAAAGGGGGCTGTGGCCGCTTGGGGATTGGGGGCTTTTCCTATGGACTCCGGAGGGGAGACCAAGGGCGGTAATATACCTTTATTTAAAAATTCCGTTTCTGCTTTTTGTACCGCCATGCCTGCCTGCCGGTATTGCGTCCGCAAATCTATCAATGCAAGTTCTTCGTCTTCTATCCTTTTGGCAAATATCAACCGGTCTCCTGCTTCCGTGAGTCGGGCATACAGTTCCCGACTTAGGGCCAATGCCCTTTCTTGAGCCGATACCGCCTCCCTTATGGTTTGGGCCTGTTGTACCGCTCGGGTGTAGTCCAACAAAGCCCCATGTTCCAACGGAAGTTCTTCTCCAAGAACCGTATTTGTTTCTTTTTCTCCCACATCCTCGGACGGCAATAATTGAGACAACCGATATACATCGGGACTGTTGCGCAGGTCATAGCTCAATGGATTCAATTCATACACAACTTGATATATACTCACCATTTCCCGATTTCCCGCCCTGTCCGAGGCAAAAAGCGCCGTCAATCCGTCCGGAGCCGGCATAAAGAGCAAGTCGTTGGCCGGCGAAGAATAGGGGAAGCCCATATTCCGGGCCGGACTCCAGACTCCGGTTTCTTTGTCAAGCGTGCTGACATATAGGTCGAATCCCCCCATTCCGGAATGTCCGTTAGAAGCAAAATACAGACTTTGCCCATCGGCCGAAAGTACCGGAAAACACTCGTCTCCGGCGCTGTTCACAGAAGCCTCCATAGGTTCGGGATAGGACCAAAGGGAGTCTGTCAGCTGGCGGCTTATGTAGAAATCTAAGTCCCCGAAAGTGGTTTTTCCCGTGAATATCATGGTTTTATTTGCAGGGGAAACAAATACGGGATAGGATTCCTCCAGCTCGGGAAAAAGTCCCTCCGGAGGCTGCGCCCAAAAACTACCGTTCCCCATATCAAAGTAAAGGTAAAACGACTCTTTGGCTACCGTAATCGAACCCAACACTTTAGGCTTAACGGCAAAGCGCAATAAATTGATTCCGTTTTCGCAATACAGCATGCCCAAGTCTATCCGCCGCAGCAGCGCGGAGTCGAGGGCCAAGTCCGCAGCGCTTTGGTAGCTTTGTATAGCCTCCTCGAATTGATAGGCGAGTCTCAAACTGTCCGCCCGATTCAAAAAAATCTTAACTCTTTCATCCTGCGCAATAAGCGTCATCGGAAATAAAGAAAAAAGCAATAAATATGAACAAAATGCAAGCCTCATTTATCTAAATTTCGCTAACAAAAGTACAAGTTTCTTCCCATATCAGGAAAAAATAGTACATTTGTGCCCTATTTTATGAATTGTATACAACATTAAATACCTAACATCCATGCAAAATAAAGGAGCCATTCTTCTTGTAACGATTTTAATCGGAATAGCCAGCGTATACCAGCTTTCGTTTACCTGGGCTACGCAAAATCAAGAAAACAAGGCAAGGGCCTATGCCCAAAAAGCAGTAGAACAAGTTCAATCCACCTCGGCTTTTGAAGCCGTTCCCGAATGGAATCGAGCCAATTATCTCGACTCCGTAAGTCGGGAAAGGGAGCGTTTTTACCTTGATTCCATTGCTGCGGAAAAAGTATTTTTAGGTTTTACCTATAGAGAAGTTAAAGAAAAAGAGTTCAACTTGGGCCTCGACCTCAAGGGGGGGATGAACGTAACCTTGGCCATTTCCGTAGAAGACTTAATCAAAGTCTTGGCCGACAACAACACTTCGCCCGAATTTGTGTCTGCCTTAGACTTGGCTAAAGAAAATCAGTTAAACAGCCGGTCCGACTTGATTACTCTTTTTGGAGAAGCTTGGAATCAAGTGGCTCCGGGCAGACGGCTATCCCAAATCTTTGGCACCTACGACATGCGCGAGCGCATCAAACCCGAAAGCACCAATGAAGAAGTGCTTAGGGTAATCCGCTCAGAGGCCGAAAGCGCCATTGCCAACTCGTTCAACGTATTACGTAACCGTATTGACCGTTTTGGCGTTACCCAGCCCAATATCCAGCGCCTTGGAAATTCGGGACGCATTTTGGTGGAACTTCCCGGGGTAAAAGAGCCGGAGCGTGTGCGCAAGCTGCTGCAAGGAACCGCTTCTTTGGAATTTTGGGAAACTTTTGACAACAGGGAAATTGTTCCCTCTTTAGAGGCCGCCAACAGTCTGATTCGGGAAATGTTTGGAGAAACCGATTCCCAACCGGCAGCCAATGAGCCCAGAACCGAGACACAGGCCCAAAGCAGCGACGACTTATTGGCCCAACTCAACCAAGCAGACAGTCTTTCCAACCAACTTGTCGCCTTTGAGAAGCAAAATCCTCTTTTTGCCGTTTTATCTCCTTATGTGTCTCAAGGACAGGTTATGGAAGGTCCCACGATTGGCCAAGCCCATTATCGCGATACCGCCAAAATCAGTGCATGGTTTAGGATGCCGCAGATTCAAGCGCTCTTCCCACAGGGATTTGTGCCTTTGTGGTCGGTAAAAGCCTCTCAATTTGACCCCCACGGAGTTTATTTTGAATTGTACGCTGTTAAGAAGAACACCCGAGATGGCAAAGCTCCGCTCGATGGCGGCGTAGTAACAGACGCCCGAGTATCCATGGGCGGTAACGTCAGTACGCCCAAAGTAAGTATGAGCATGAATGCCGAGGGCGCCCGTGTTTGGGCTCGGTTAACCGCCGATAATATTGGGAAATGCATAGCCATTGTTTTGGACGATATGGTATATTCCGCTCCCAGAGTACATACAGAAATTTCCGGAGGCATGTCCGAGATTAGCGGAAACTTTACGATGACGGAAGCTGATGACTTATCCAACGTACTTAAATCCGGAAAATTGCCTGCTCCCGCAAGAATTATACAGGAAGCCGTGGTAGGACCTTCGCTTGGAGCCGAATCCATTAAAGCCGGACTGCTCTCCTTTGTGATTGCCTTTGCATTGGTGTTGCTCTATATGATACTCTTCTACAATCGGGCCGGAATGGTCGCCAATATCGCTTTGCTCTGTAACGTCTTGTTCCTCCTTGGAGCCTTGGCTTCGTTTGGCGCCGTATTGACCCTGCCCGGTATTGCCGGTATTGTGCTGACCATGGGTATGGCCATAGATGCAAACGTACTTATTTATGAACGGATAAAAGAAGAATTACGCGCCGGCAAAGGGCTTCGATTGGCCATTGCCGACGGTTATCGAAATGCCTATTCGGCCATTATCGACGCAAACCTCACCTCCATTATTGTGGGTCTTATTTTGATGTCTTTTGGTTCCGGCCCCGTACAAGGCTTTGCCACCACGCTGGTCGTCGGTCTGATTACCTCTCTGCTGACCTCTATCTTTATCAGCCGTCTGATTTTTGAAGCCCGTCTAAAGTCCGGAAAGAGCATATCTTTTGACAATAAGTTTACCCGTAACTTCTTGCAGAATGTTAAGATTGATTTTATACACCTTCGCAAATACGCCTATGTCGTTTCTATTTCCTTAGTGGTAATCAGTTTAGGCTTTATTTTTACCAAGGGCTTTTCTTACGGCGTAGACTTTACCGGTGGACGTACTTATGTAGTTCGTTTTGACAAAGAAGTAACCTCCAATGAAGTCCGCACGGCGCTCTTTGACGAATTTGACCAAGCGGTAGAGGTAAAACAATTTGGAGGGGCGAATCAAATGAAGATTACCACCAAATATATGATTGAAAATGACGACCCCGAAACAGACCAGTTGATAGACGGCATGTTGTACCATGCTCTACACGGACTGTTTGCCACAGGCATCTCCTTGGAAGAGTTCCTCTCTACCTTGGACAATCCCAACGGAATCGTCAGTTCAGAAAAAGTGGGACCCAGCATTGCAAGCGATATCCAACGCAAGGCGATGATTGCCGTATTTGCAGCCTTGCTGGCAATCTTCATCTATATTGCCGCCCGTTTCCGCAACTGGATATGGGGCGCCAGCGGATTGGTTTCATTAGCGCACAACGCCTTGCTTACCGCCGGATTTTTCTCTATCTTTTCCGGAATACTGCCGTTCAGCCTTGATGTAGACCAAGCCTTTATTGCGGCTCTCCTAACGATTATCGCTTATTCCATCAACGACAACGTGGTCATTTTTGACCGGATTCGCGAATACCGCACGCTCTTTCCAAAACGCGACTTTAGGACCAATATCAACGAGGCCCTTAACAGTACGCTCGCCCGTACCGTAAACACAGGAGCTTCTACCTTGGCCGTATTGTTGGCCATTGCCATTTTTGGCGGCGAAGTGATACGCGGATTTTCCGTAGCTCTAGTGGTAGGGGTGCTTATCGGGTCTTATTCTTCTGTATTTGTGGGCTCGCCCATTATGTTTGACATGTACCTCAGAAGGAATAAGCAACAGTAATTGATTCGGGGTGTGGCGCAGTTGGCTAGCGCACCTGCTTTGGGAGCAGGGGGTCGCAGGTTCGAGTCCTGCTACCCCGACTAAGAAAAAGGCAGTTACAGCAATACTGAAAATTTATAAAAACGGGGGTTCCACTACGAAGGACAGGACAAAAATCAAATGACACTAAAACGTGTAACCAATTCCGTTCCGCTCCAAGAAGGCAAGCAGTCCCGGATTCATAGAAACGCGGAAGGAGCGGGAAAAAAAGTCTACCACTATTTGGTTGGCTTGGTCTACCATTTTGATATTAAGACGTGTTGCACCGGAATGTTCTTGGAGAACGGCCACTAATTCCCTACGAAACTCCGACGTGATGATGTCTACCGGCAATTTGAGGCAGACTTGGGTAATTAATTCGTCTTTTACGTTGGCTAACAGGGTTATCTTTCTTATCTTCAACTCCCATTCTCCGCTTGTGCTGCCAAAGCGAGGCTGAGGCTGGCAACGGATAAAGAGGGAGAGGCCGGGGTCTAAATAGCCCAAAAAGTTTTCGTAATCCTTGCCAAAAAGGCTAAATTTTAAAGAGCCGGTAAAATCCTCTACCATAAATTCAGCCCAAGGTTTGCCTGTTTTTTTGGCCACAGCTTTTTTGACCGAAGTAACCAAGCCGGCCAAGCACAAATCCTGTTCGGGCGCTTTATTGCTGGCGGTAACATCTTTGAGCAGCTCGACGGCCTCGGTTAGGGAATGAGTGGTAAAATGATTTATTTCAAATATATAGCTATCCAACGGATGGGCAGAAATATAAATGCCCACCAATTCCTTCTCTTTATTCAACAAGTCAATCTCCGAATAATCCGCGGCCCTTAGGGGTTCGGGCCGCACCACCGGAATCGCATTGTGCATCCCAAAAAGCGACTGAGTCTCCTTCCCCTGTTCTGCCTGCATCTTGCTGCCGTAACGGATTAGCTGGTCTAAAAACGTTTCTTCTTTATCGTTGACCACAAAATAATCCACCCGGCGGATGCTGTCGAAAGAATCAAAGGCGCCCGCATACACCAAACCCTCCATGGTTTTTTTATTGAGCACCGTAGGGCTGACCCGCTCTACAAAATCATAGATAGACTGATAGGGGCCGCGGGCCTTGCGTTCCTGCACCAAAAGTTCGATAGCCGCAGAGCCTACCCCCTTGATTCCGCCCATACCAAAACGCAGGGCGCCCCGCGCGTTCACCGCAAAGTTCATGTCGCTCTCGTTTACATCCGGCCCCAGCACCGTTAAGCCCATCCGCTTACACTCGTCCATGCACTTGGATATTTCGTCTATATCGCCCAAATTCCGGCTTAACACGCCCGCCATAAATTCTGCCGGATAGTTGGCCTTTAGGTAAGCCGTTTGATAGCCCAGCAGGGCATAGCCTGTGGCGTGGGACTTATTAAAGGCATATTCGGCAAAAGACACCCAGTCTTCCCATATTTTTCTAAGCTTTTCTTGAGGATGCCCCAATGTGATGCCCCCGTTCTTAAAAAGCACCTCCATCTCCTGCATTTCCTTTCGATTTTTCTTTCCGATGGCCTTGCGCATGGAGTCGGCCTGTCCTCCGGTAAAGCCCGCCAACTTTTGCGACAACAGCATCACCTGCTCTTGGTATACGGTAATCCCATAAGTCTCGGCCAAATACTCGTCCATGCCCGGAAGGTCGTATTCGATGGTTTTTCGTCCGTATTTTCGCTCGATGAAGTCGGGAATCTTTTCCATGGGACCGGGGCGATACAGGGCGTTCATGGCAATCAAATCTTCAAAATGACCGGGCTTTAGTCTGCTCAACCATTTACGCATTCCATCGGATTCAAATTGGAACACGCCTATTGTATCTCCGCGGCTAAACAGCTCAAAGGTTTTGGCGTCGTCCAAGGGCAGGGTCTCCAAATCAATCTCTATTCCCTGCCCCCGCCTTACATTGTCAACCGCCTCCCTAAGGATGGATAAAGTCCTGAGTCCCAAAAAGTCCATCTTGAGCATCCCCACTTTTTCTATATGAGAACCCTCGAACTGCGACACGAGCATTTCTTCTCCGGTCTCCTTATCTTTTTGGGTACAAAGGGGGATATACTCCATCAAGTTGTTTTTTCCGATGATGATGGCGCAGGCATGTACCCCTATGTTGCGGATAGAGCCTTCGAGTTTTTGCGCAAAATCCAGCGTGCTGGGAATGAGTGCATTTTTGGACTCCATCTCCTGCTGAAATCTGGGAAGAACGTTCAGACAATGGGCCAAAGTTACCGGCTGAGGCTTGCCGTCCTTATCGGGCAAGCGGTCGGGAAGCATTTTGGTTAAACGCTCCGACTCGGACAGGGGCAGGCCTTGAATCCGGGCTACGTCTTTGATGGCGCTCTTGGCGCCCATGGTTCCAAATGTTACGACGTGGGAAACATGATCTTTGCCGTATTTTTCCTCCACATATTGCAGCACTTTGGCCCGTCCGTCGTCGCTAAAGTCTATATCCATATCGGGCATGGATATCCGCTCCGGATTGAGGAAGCGTTCAAACAGCAGGCCGTATTTGATGGGGTCTATTTTGGTAATTTCCAAACAGTAGGCAACCACCGAGCCGGCTGCCGAACCCCGTCCGGGCCCTACCCAAACGCCCATGTCGCGGGCCGTCCGGATAAAATCCTGAACAATCAAAAAATAGCCCGGGAAACCCATTTGTTTGATGGTGTTTAATTCAAATTCGATGCGCTCCTCCAAGGAGTCATCTATAGAACCGTAGTACGCCTTGGCCCCCTCATAGGTCAAGTGGCGGAGGTAGGCGTCTGCATCT
>Ga0131853_10027507_pt1 | contig 10205 bp, 7 predicted proteins | sample TergutLab28metaG_FD_92764 | JGI IMG/M metagenome (GOLD analysis project Ga0131853, IMG submission 92764) | Labiotermes labralis P1 segment gut microbial communities from Petit-Saut dam, French Guiana - Lab288 P1 (version 2) (version 2) | ecosystem: Host-associated > Arthropoda: Insects >... | reverse complement strand
CATAGCCTGCTGCTCTGCTCCTAACAACCGACCACCAACAACCAAGGCATTACACACCATATGCGGCAATAACACAAGTATAGTCTCGAGCTCCTGATGATGGGCATATAAGTGCCCGAAACATGTTGAGGAGTTTATAGGTGCAATAAAGCATTCAGTAGCATCTAGTTGGTTTTCTTCTCTACGCTTATACTACGATGCACGGGCAAACATACAGGGTGAACATAAAGTCTTTCCCTGGTTACAAACATTTATTATAAGAAAACTACGTGGAATACAAACATATTTTTTTTACTATTACTTAAGTTAGTTTCTAAAGTTTTATGTCATGTGTTTATTGTAACATTTGTAACGTTTGTTTTTTGGATGCAACATTTCCAAACAGGTGGCTTTGGAGGGATGGTCTGACACCCTGGCCACCACGATCGCCGGATATCACCCCTTCACTTCTTTTTATGGGGGTATGTTAGGGACAAAGTGTTTTCGACACCAGTTCCAGATATTACAAATTTGAAGGCAAGAATAACACGCTTTTGGTACAATTACTGAAGACGTGTTGGAGAACACGTGGAGAGAAATTGATTATCGATTAGACGTTCTCTGTGCAACAAAAGGAGCACACAGTGAAGTGTACTAATGTGTTGTAAAAGAAACTTCTAGAGTTACATTTTGAAAGAAAAATATGTTTGTATTCCACGTACATCAGCTTTCTTGTAATAAATGTCTGTAATCAAGGAAAGACTTTATGCTCACCCTGTACATTAACATACATCAAATGCTGTAATTGTAATAGTCTTGCGTAGTCTGTAGACTGTTGAAAGTACTTGTATAATATTAATTCAAAATGTATAATATTAATTCAAAATATATTGTTGTAAATGGTTGTTAAACATTTTATACAAGCTTACCGTATCTTTCATGCAGTAAGTAAACTGTTTTGAAATTTGTTGGGTGAAGTACTGCAGGGATGAAATTAGGTTGCCAGTTAACACTCTGAAGAAGCTGACTCTCAAAGGGCTGCAAATGTCTCTATTTTGCCCCCACAGTGTATTAAAATGTAGGCCTATATCTGATTTTCTTAAGAGAGAGTAATAATTAATTGGTCCTTTTACGGAGAGGCATTGTGTTACTGTGAGGTAGGAAATAAATTATTAACATTTTGTTACGATTCAGACGACTTCGGACAGACGGAGTTAAAACATCCGTTGGTCTGGTCTCCACAGATGGACAGCGGATTAGAGCCACTTCTTTTGTAGTTGCAGATTAGCCGCTGTACCAGTGGCCATTACGATTTACGCAGTAGATGTCAACAAATGTCATTAGGGTGTTTATATTAGATGAATATAAATGAGCGGAACATATAACGGGTATGAGGGGAATAAGATATATATATACCTTAACAGAGGTTTAGTCGGGAAATCTGCAGGGAGTCATATGCATCGATGTGAACTTAATTACTCAATTATTACACCAATAGAGTGCCCTGCTACGGATGCAGCAGGGCACTCTTCGCAACATAACATTACACAACACGGCATGCTGCCACAGTACCCAACTGGTACAGCGAAATTAATATGTGACTATTTCTATTTTGACTTTAGCAAGGAATATAGTTCCCTGATGACGGTCTTAGGACCGAAACATGTCGGAGCGTTTTTAATGTTTTAATGTGTAAATTTTATAAATTTTATATGTGTGGAGTGGTTGGTGTAATAATTGAGTAACTCGACAACATGCACGGTGTAACAATGAAAATAAATGTGAACTTAATGTTGAAGTGGATATGAAATATTTTGTGAAGATGTTTACTGGTTTTATATGACGCAGGATAGGCTCCGTGTGCGGGCCACATGTACGAGTACACCGTCTAGATACTAGGTAAAAACATTATGTGGGAGATTAACCTTCACTTTCAATATAAGCAGTGCTCTGCTGCATACAGCTGTGTATATTCTTACTCCTGGATGTCGAAGTGGATTATTTCGTGCTCTGTTATTTTTGTTCTCTTCGTCAAGGCAATTACAAAGGTGTGAACTCTCTTGCCGTGTCACTGTGTTTTTGTCTGTCCGAGTAAATGAACTTAACCGCTGGATGGATTTGTATAAAATTTGAGATTGTAAAGTCTAACTGTGGGGGGGGGGGGGGTAGACGGGGGTGCATTTTTTTGATGCATTGCGCTACAAGCCGGAAGGTCGCGGGTTCGGGAATTTTTCATTGACGTAATCCCTCCGACTGCGCTATGGCTCTAACAGAAATGAGCACCAGAAACGTTTCCAGCCAGAAAATTTTTTCCCCCGAAAATCGAGCAGTTTATGAGATAATGTGAAAAATATTGTAGGGCCGGAGAGGCCACAGGTGACAATACAGCGTATGCGCATTGCGTGTTGGATACCCATGCTTACACACTGTCAGAATATGTAAACCTAAGCCGCAGTGTTTTTTCTGTTCATTTTTCACTGCCGTTATTTACACCCATATTTATATACATATTATTCATTTCTATTGCTGTATAATTTAAATATTTATTGAAATTGGTTACAGGAACAATTTTGTAATTTATCCTTGTACACCTTGTCTGTACTGTCTGTGCAATAAATCTTATAAAAATATGTAAACCTTGTTGCTTTTCCACTGCAACAAAGTTTGCACGAACGTGCCTGAATGTTACGTTATACGTGCATTGCCTGTCTTGTTTTGTATTTTAAGCAGTCACTTGTAATGCCTGTTTTGCATCGTAACACCAACATTGATAGAACCATTGTGCTTCGAACTTCTCCACATATTTTCATGTGTTGTACAAGTTTTCTGTTGCCAGAGGTACTTATTCCTTCTGATGTCCTCGTTTTGCAGTACGGCATTTGAAAGTCGCCACTTTGTTCCATAGTTAGATAAAAGATTTGATCACCGGCTTCATTGTGACGTCATTACTGCCACCTTACACTAGAGAAGGGATCAATCTGTACACATTGTTTAAGAAGCCGGGTGGCCCCAGTAGTCCATTTGGAAGCTGTGAAAAGAGATAAATTTATTTTGCTACCGGCAATTCTACCCCGATTCCGTGATCGCACAGCTCGTGGCGTGGTCACTGTTCTAACTGAGCTATGCTTTCTCTACGCAAACCGGGTATTTCTGAATTGGGTCTATTCCCTATGTGTCACATCTTTCAGCCATCTTTCTCGGTATAATTCAGCAGTGGCGTACCCAGGAATTTTGTTCGGGGGGGAGGGGGGTTTCAACGAATTCAGTTGAGGACAGAGAGAACGGGGATCTGGGGGCGGTAGCCCCTCAGTCAGGGGTTCAGGAGGCAGCTGTAGTTCAGTACAAGAAATTTCATTTCGTATAGTAAAATTTTCTTAATTTTTGGTACTTTGAGACCATTTATGATGACAACCAATTTATTTGCCATTGCTAATGTAAAACAATTGCGAACCTAGGTCGTTTTAGAATTTTACTGCCTTTTTTCCGAACATCTTGGGGTGTTGGCGTCCTAAATTCAGCAATTTGTAACAGTTTTCACAATCGGCGTGAGTTTGGCACGATTTTGGAGGGCCTTCGGAATTTCGGGGGGGGGGGGAGTTTGAACACCACCAAACCCCCCCCCCTCTCGGTACGCCACTGTAATTCAGCATCTCATTAAAAGAGTAATAATATCAAATTTGCAGCTGTGAAGAATTGAAACACTCGTACTGGCATATGAACCGTGAACACAGCGTTTTCCATATTCAGTGTGCTGCTGTCATCTCCTCTGATGACGACAACAATTGCAGTCGCAGGGAGTTACGATTCCATTTTACGATCGAGCAGCATCACAGGGACGGTCTGACCGGAAGTCTGTGCAGCAGTGGTGGCATCTGCTCCTGCTGCTGCTGCTGCTGCTGCTGCTGCCGCTGCTACTGCTACAGTAACAATAAGTCGCTTTGTACTTCGCAGGGATGTCTAAATGGTGATAACCTGAGCGCGGTCCCACATTGGCCGCATAGCTTCGCTTCTGCTGTCGCAAGAAAAATTACACTTGGCACTGCCTCGTCGAAGTCAACGCGTAGTTCACGTAAATTATGTGTAAAAATTTCATTGCTATCTCAACAGAGAACACAGTCGACTCCATTACAAAGACCAACTGGTTAATGGTGTTGGGAAAATAATCGTTTTAAGATTAATACAAACTACATAGAATAATATTCTGGAATATGACACCGTGCAGTTTGGCATATGGGTTCTAACATTTCGAAGGAAAATTTCCTCACCTTCAGACTCGAATATGAGATTTTCACAGCGTTGTTGATGAGCAGTCGTAGGTGGTATGAACCCTTCGCGATTGGTAAATGATACCTTAACTTATCTCAGTAATTAACAAACTTGATGCATAAAATTTTTGTTTACAGTAAACTTATTGTAAAACAAAAATTTTGTGCATCAAGTTGGTTAATTACTGAGATAAATATACTGAGATGCACGGTCAGCAAAACGTCAAAATTTGATACCTTAACGTGTCGGCGAAGCCTGTAGCCTCCATCTTCAGAGAAATCGACTTCCGTGACGATGGATACGGCAACCTTCTCCAAAAGTTTATAAAAATTACCAGTAAACACGGTGTCATGTCTGGAAAGAATAATTTTGAAAAATAATATTCGGGGTAGCTTTTTTACATACGTTTTATTAGTGGTTTACTGCCGGACACAAAGGCCCCCCCCCCCTTTTGTGTTCGGCAATAAACCACAGTGCGACTGGGCTGCTTGGGGGGATCGGCTGATTTTCTGTTGGCCATTCCTGCTTCCGTGTTAATAAAGAAATAAAAACAAGGGCCCGCGTCAGACAGAAGGACAAGATACTTAACAGAATCTGCGCTTCTGGGTGAAACATGAATGAAGCATTAAAACTATATCACAAACACGTGTTTCCTGCACGTCTGGTGTAGCAGAGGTCACCTGCTCATTCCGGATACGGGCGGAGATTTGAGCTGGAGAGAGCGGTGGATCTGGTCTTGAAAGACCATTTGTCACTTGCAATTGTGGTAGAATCATGTGGCTGGTCTAACAGCAGTGTTAGGGAAGAATGTAGTCTTTGTGACTGTAACACCATGTAGACTGGTGAAAATTAATTACCGACGTTCTATACAAGGTAAAATGGTATTATGAACACAGGGACAGTTGCTACCCTGAAACGTCGGCAAATTTCTGTCAATCCAGATATCGTCTTATTGTACATGGTCATCGCCCTCAGAACTTTAGATATCACGGCGAAGTTTGTTGTCGTGTTGTGGTGTTCGGCAGTAGTCGCGTAAATTGTTAACAGCTGTTTTAGAGTATACTGCAGCCGTCTTCAGGGTTCCACTCCGAAAACTGAGATAGTATATCGCTTCGAAAAGTTTGTAATTACCTACCAGACTACACAGCTTCTTAGCCATAGCAAGGAAGCGTGATCCTTCCCAGACATAAGACTTCAAAACTTGTAACATTGTATTAATTAGTGCCTTTGTATTAATTTGGTGTCGAAATCGGGGAGGATGAGATAGGGGAACGTAAAATCATTTTGTTCGGATAACCTAAAGAGACGAAATCACATTAGGAGACTGACCGCAGAGATGAAGATAATATTAACATGTATTTAAAAATAGAAATTGTAAAGGTATACACTTTCACCTTTCGTGTCCTTTATAGCAGCTGTTGGTATTTTGTCATTTCTCGTCGACGCTCTAGGACCTATAGTCTATTGGCCTATGAATGTAGAGCAGGGTGGTTACTATGTATACTACTTACCGTACATTTAAGAAATCCAGTATTGTGTCACGTGGTGGTGTATCCATGCATTTGATAGCATTGTCACAATAAACAGCAATTATTTCCCCATACAACAGACCTCAACAACACATGGCCTGCCCGCCGCATGTGGAACTCAAAAAGATTTTCTCTGGCCGAAGAACGATCAGTTCCAACGCACCTGGGCCCCTGATACAAAAAAAAAATGGAATTAATTATTTAAGTTTAATTGAACTTGACGCCTCTTTTCTTAATTTTTAAATAGATTTCTCTCTGCAGATATGCTGAGTTGGGGAAACGGCACATGACTGTACAAAACTACGAGTATTAATCTTTTAATGCCTACTGGTTACGTGATGCACCAACAGGTTTAACATTCAACAACTGTACTCTCTGCCCACACTCTATTTGTGTGTTTTGTATTAATCGCAGAACAAACGGCGGTACGGACTGGGCCTTTAAATAAAGCAGTCTGCGCTTCGTCTCTAAATGGTTAATGCACGTTTTTAAGGCATCCATAATTTCTATGTAGTCGTCATATGAAGGTGGTAAGGCTGTCAGCCCTATACACCGGCCGCATTTACCCACTAGGAAGTATCCCTGGTACTCATTTCTGTTAGAGGCTGAATCGACTCAAGGACCAGAGTTTGGCCGGAAGGATTAAGTCAATGAAAAATTCCAGTTACACCATACGAAATAGAAAACGTGACTATCCCATTGATTCCACTGGGAGTCGAAACCGCGATATTTCAGCTTGTAACGCAGTTCCATAACAAAGTGCGCCACCCAAATCGAAAAAAATAAAATAATGCCCTCGTAATTTAATTTAATTTAAGCCGTAATTATTATAACATTAATATATTTCTGTGGCGCAGAAGCCCAAGTGGGGCCTGTGCCATCTCAATGTTGAGGTTTCCAGATCACACACAATTAGACACACACACACACACGCGCGCGCGGTAGGACTGCTCTTGACGAGCGATCAGCTCGTCACAGAGCCCGCTACCTACACAGTACACAACAAACAAGAGACGTTCTTATAATAAAACCAACTAAATGTACTAATTTCTCAAATTTATTTTGGAATAAAACTCTACATGTTTCGGACAGGTCCTCTGTGTGACATATACCATTGCTGTGTGCACAGTGCTAAACTCCTGATGATGGACAGAGGAACTGTCCGAAACATGTCATTTTATTCCAAAATAAATTTGAGAAATTAGTGCATCTGGTTGGTTCTATTATAAGAATTTATCACGATGCACGGTCACCTGAACGTCAAACAAGAGATGAACGTCCATTCCCTCGACGTGATTCGAACCCGCTATCCCAGCAATGAAGTTGCCACAGACCAACGCCTTAGACCGCACGGCCATTGGGATCGACCCGTAATATATTAATGTTCACATAATTGGTGAATAAAAGTAACGTGTTTCAGCTAACTTACTTAACGTACAGGAAACAAACGCTTGCGGTTCGGGGCACCTCTGTAGTTGATATTTTGGCCCACACGTACTTTCAAGTTGTGCAGACATTCTACACAGAATTTAACTAGTCGGTGTTTGTGCTGGTGACTTACTATGTTCTCTGTGAGGTCGGAACTGAATTTTCTGCGACACACCGACGTAACACGTTGAGTGTAATTCTTCTCTTGCCCACCGTTCATGACGGATCTCTAGGTGGCAGGAGACGAAAATGAAAACAGTGGCCTTAAAAAAGTAAAACTGAGAGAAAGGAGGAGATTAAAAACGAGAGGAGGACTGTTCATAAAGAGAAGACTACTCTTAGCTATTCATTCCATTGCGCTACTACTTTCTGTCTTTGTTTTTGAAGTCTGTTTTGACCAGTTGTTTTGTCCCACGTTGTCTGATAGGGTTCTCTCTCCCCAATAGAAACTATTGATAATAATGAATAAAAAGAAGAGAAGAATTGTCTATGTCTATTTACCCTGAAGACTCTTGTTTATATCCTTTTTTATCAGTGCCTCTGGTAGTACTATGGTTTGGGAGTGAAAAACAAGTAAAGCCTCCGCCCCACTGGCATTATGTTCACTATGCTTTTTCTAGGGAAAACCCCTTTTATGTTAAAGTTCACTTTGATGTTTGTGGGGGATACAAACAAAACTCGGGTCCCCACCCTACCAAAGCCGCTGCTCTTGCCTAACTGATTGAACAACGATTAATTAATCAGATAAGCTCTTTCAACTGTTTCAATTCGCGAGTATAACAGCCATCAGACGCAGTGCGCCTCATGTCTGATTGACATTGGGTCGTTTTGTTTGCTATGTGGCGTAGAAAGGAGGGCAAGGAATTAGTAAGGCGGAGGTACAAACTGTTTTGGAGATTGGTTGGAAACATAGGGAAGGAAATAAGCTGATTGTGGCATTGTGGGTAATACTATAATTCAACTGAAAAGACTCACGTATACAGTTCGGGAACGCAGAGGGATTTGTAACATTACAGAAAATGTGTTTTGAAACAGTACGGTGGGACCGCTAAATAGTAGTATGAGACAAAATATAGTAGAGAATTATTCGGTTACTAAAGGCAACACAGTATCGGGAAGCAGTGAGAATTATTACGAAATATACATCCAACGTTTTCAGTGTTATTATATCCTTTTGCTCTAATAGTCTTTAGTATGCTCTCCGAGGTACGTGCTTTGATAATTTGTTGTACTGTACTATACAAGTACACTCGTACTTTTTATATCAGACTACCTCGACAGTTTAATCTCCATGCACACTGTTTAGACAGTCTCTCTATACACCAGCCCCTCCCCACTTTTCCTATTTTTACAAAACGGAAACAAAAGACAGAAATGTGGTCTTTGTGTCTCTGATGATGATAGAAGTGAATGTTGTAATTTTTGTAACGAAACCTTCTTTCCAACGTTTTCAAACACACACACACACACACACACACACACAATGTGTGCGTTCCTTGTATACTTTGTGGACCATTGTTAAATCATCAGATCCCTCTCTCAGCTTACTCCAGTGTGTTTACTCTTTTATACATGAAAAAAGTAAAATCGCTAAACGTGGGGGGGGGGGGACCATTAGGCTCTGTTGGTATCTCAGTTCTCTGCATCTGACACAAGAACTTTCTTATTATAGGTATGTGGTTTAAAGTACGTAATTTAATTTAAAATACAAAATAATTATTACGCTTATACCAAGCACAGGGCAAGTGGTGAAAGTTCCTGTTTCTTATTATTTTATTCTTATTCTTATGCTTCTTATTCAGAAGGTCCCAGATTCAAGCCTCGACGGCCTACCCTGACTAAGGCTTTTCATGGTTTTTCTCAGTCCCTACAGGCAAGTGTTGGGGAAGCACATCAGATGAGACGATGAGCTTTTCCATATTTCATTTCATCCTGTTACTTGATCTATGTCGACTGTTAACAGCATGATAAAACCTTCAGTTTATGGTAGTAAGTCCGTGCCTGTCCAACCTCCATTCTTTCTCATATAGTGTGTCTGTGTAGTTCATACAACTCTCGAATTAAGAGCGACAGAATTTATTGGTTTGTTTTTTAGTGTAGACGAAATATGTTTACTCGGAAGTAGAAAATTAGTTTTTCCGTAATATTTCTACGAATATCACGCGTCAAAATGTGAAATAAGATTTGTTCACAAAATTGACCCCTTAAATCAAAGCACCACATGGACATAAAGCCGTACGTGAATGACAGATCATTGCCCGTAAAAGGACAGTGAAAGTGACACCAAAAACGGGATGACATTTGGGTAACATGTTGCACTAAGAGAAGTGAGATCTGCACAGAGTGTTTTGATCTCAAATATGAAGGAACGCGAGATATTTTGGAGACAGAATCGTAGGCGGAAAGACAATATTAACGCAACAATAATAACTTGTGTTGGAGGGTTTGGGCTGGATTCTTCTGCCTGTTCTTTGTTAATAAGACAATCTTCGGGTAACTTACAAAGCACAGAGTTTCTGTGCTTTTTGAGTGTCTGTTATCTTCTCCAACAGAAGTGTGTTATGGTACCGTGTATATTTGGTAAGAGTTCACGAAAAATGCCCAGGAATACACTGCCCCGTTTTCAGTCTGAAAGCGACTTAACTGTGAAGACTGACCCACCTGCCAGGCTATAGGATAGAAGACTGCACGGGCTGAAATTTTAGAATTTTTACCCCCCACGCCTCTAAGTACATTCGGCCGGACCCCGAAAAACAGTGGCGTATTTGTCTGTGTGTGTATTTGTCTTGTGTGTATTGTTGCGTCTTGTGTGCATTGTTGTCATCTTATGTGTATTTGTTTTACTATGTGTGTATTGCTGTTTTTACTTTAGATACCTGGCTGCTGGCTAGAAGTCAGTATTCGGAAGGTCCTGCGACCGGCCACCTCGACACAGGTTTTTCTTGGTTTCCCTGTGCCTATAAGCAAATGCTGAGATGGTTCCCAAGATTCCAAGTTGCCACT
>Ga0131853_10027506_pt1 | contig 10206 bp, 12 predicted proteins | sample TergutLab28metaG_FD_92764 | JGI IMG/M metagenome (GOLD analysis project Ga0131853, IMG submission 92764) | Labiotermes labralis P1 segment gut microbial communities from Petit-Saut dam, French Guiana - Lab288 P1 (version 2) (version 2) | ecosystem: Host-associated > Arthropoda: Insects >... | reverse complement strand
TTTTCCAAAATTTTTTTAACCACTTATTTGCCAAATTTTTATTTAAACCCTTAAAAGGGGAATTTTTTTTTTTTTAAAAGGGGAAAAAAGTTTTTCATGTAAATAAAATTTTTTAATTTTTTTTTTTTTTTTTTTTTTTTATTGAGTGGAGAGGGGAGGGGGGTGGGGGGGGGGGGGGGGGGGGGGGGGGGGGGTGTCAAGTGTAGGCGTGAGGCATCGTTACGTAAAAGTATCTGTGGGAGGAACGAGATAAAGTTCCACACACTCTACGCATGGCGATAGATGGAGCTGCACAGTCAACTCCGCCCTCCGGTCGCTTTACTCCATGTACCGGTAGGGTCACAATACCATCACATCCGCATTCGACTACAGTAACTAATAATATACACAAAATTCCAGCTTGTCGAAGAGAATTTCGGATTTGCTAAAAAAAACCCCCTATTAGGCTACATAAGTTGTTGCCAGATTTTAGTATGTTGATGTTACTGAAAGACAATAAAAGATACAACGAATTCCCCAAACACCTTGAACCGTTGGAGGTATCAACTGTTTGAATATGAAAGTTACGTTATTGCCCGAACACACAGCCCCTACTACTTAAAACCAATCACACTTTCGGGCAGTAAAGTCGACTTTAAAGCCATCAACAATAAACAGGTCCCGACCAGCATCAGATTGCGCGCCTACATTGTCAGGCAGCTACTGCCATGACTTCCCTCACCTAAATGAATTCGAAACCGCTAAGCTTGTTTTGTATTGCTTTCCAATCCAAAACAATCTGGTGCTCGCTAAGAATTTCAAAGGCGCTGGTTTTAGTACGTAGTGGGAATCTCTATATGGTCGTTACAAACGGAAATATATTGTCACATGTTGCTTTAAAATATTCACAGCGCAGTGATAATAATGCGCACCATCTGCTTCAGTGTTAAATAATTCAACGTTCTCCTTTTTCTACACAGAAAATCCGACAGTTTTGTTTCATTCTCAGAATAAATACCTATGACATTTTAACCCCTTACAAGCGCAAATGTTAATTATGTGTACCACCTGCTTTGACACAATAAACTCTACAATTTGCCGACAAAGCATATTTGTAAGTTTTGTTTTAATTCAGAGAAGCATCCAGCAACCGACAAAGCGACCAGATGCGGTGCAGACATAAGCAACAACCTTCTGGCAGAGCAAAACTCCAAACAACAAGCCCCGCCAGTGAATAAAATCCTGACCAAATCACAACGACCTTCCACGCCTACAACCCATTTTATTCTGTACACAACCCCTGTCACCCCATAACTAACGAAACTCAGAAAAAAATCCATGAAACTAACTTGAGAAGCTCGCAGTTCCTCAGACAGTCAAGAAATTCCCCAAACTTCATGTAAGATGAAGGTTCATTACCGTGCTAACAACAGCACGCCAATCTTCCCTATTACGAACCACAACATTCCAATTCACACCTTCATATCTTATTTCTTTACGATACGTTTTTTAATATAAGCCCCCCCCCCCAACTCATCTTTGTCGTGATAATCCAAGTGATCTCTTTACTTCGTGTCTTCCGATCACAACTTTGTACGCATGTCTCTATTCCCACGCATGACACGTACTGTCCATCCTAGTAATATTTACTGAGAAGCAGAAGCTTCCCATTATGCGCTCTATTTCATTCTCCTGTTGCTGTCTCTCCTCCGTATCCTAGTTATATTACCAGTGCATCGTATCCTATTTCACTCTCGTAACAATACTAAATTACCTGGTAAATCCACAAGCTCCTCATAAGCTGATTCTACCATCCGACGGGACATACCTAACGTCTACAAAGCTTTACTGAAATTTATAGTTTTTCTGAATCTAAAAAAAAAAAAAAACTGCCGAAGGGGGCTCGTCCCCATTGACGTGTCTTTTATAAGCCGTAGCATTCACCTCTGTAAACAGTCCAACAGATAAGCCACAAGTAACTAGGTTGGAACGGCATTCACACATGTGATACGGTAGTGGGAAAACCGTCGATGACGGGCTAACTGGACTGATTTAGTGGTGCTGCTCAGACGAACTGCTACAATGCCTTCAGACCACGGCCACTTGTGGTCGCATTCAACAACTTTCCTTGTTCACACTACATCCCATTCCAACTTTGCTGTGTGGGGTAGTTGACGGTACTTTTGAGAATGAGGTTATGTAACGTCAAATGGGATCTTAAGACTATCACGTAAATGAATGATGAACGTGAAAGGGGTGGAAGAGATCGCCACCAATTTTAAGGTAATGTGTCGGCATCTGCCTGAAGTGACTGAGAAGAAGCACGAATTAGTCAACTGACGTAACAACTGGCGATGGTATTCTGTGCTGACTGTCGTGAATGATGATCAAAGAAAAAATTTAGCAAGGAATTGTTGTCTATTTTGCGGTAAAGGCTCAAGGTTTTCCAAATAACAGCGAAGAAATTCATGGCAGTAGACTTACACATGGAGAACCAATCCCGGGATCTCCCAGTACACGAAGTACTTTATCATGCAGCGACACTTCTACTGACAACCTGAGTACGGTCATTAAAAGGCGTTATTGTTAATGTTAATGTTATTGTTGAAGTTAATTATGTTCTAAATAATGGGTGTCCAACCTTTTTTGGAAAAGGGCCATAATCGTCATCGTGGGCCGCACTTGTAAAGATCACAAAAAGTGCTACACCTACCTCCTAAAATAATATGCAATTTATACAGGAAATATATATATATGTGTGTGTGTGTGTGTGTGTGTGTGTGTTTTATACCAACGTCATGTTGGTATGCTCGACACTGCGCATGTTCTGTCTGCACATGTGACAAGGCTACACTACGATTCAGTTGATGTATCCGATCCATTCGAGAAGGCCTGCTTCTTGGTAGTTCCCAGTATTAAGCAGGAGCCTACTGCCTTCATCTTCAAGGCTTCTGATGATGCAGGCAGTAGGTTCCTCTGCAGACGGTACGGGGTAATGGCCCAGAACACCAGTCTAAATCTACAATGTACTGGGAACCTCACGTATCATCAGGGGTTTAGTGCCAATTGACACCACCGTCTAGCATGTTCAAAAGTCAGTTACCAAATTGACTGCAGTCCATTTCTCATAATGGAAGAGGGGCGTCTAGCCGGGCGGGACTTGGTCACAGTGCACTTTTATGATGCCTTGCTTTTCAGATGCCGCTGTAGGTAGAATTGGCGCGAACCGGCTCTTGTACACTCCTTATCTACTCCACACTTTCAGAAAATTGGTTTTAGTTAATATTAACAAATTTCTTCACATATTTATTTGCACTACTAGTGGCACGCTGATTCCAGTGGTCAAGCAGTCTAAGCCGTGGTTCTGCGCCACTCGCTTGATAGGATTGCAGGTTCGAATCCCGCTGGGGGCTTGGATGTCTCTCTCGTGTAAAGTGTTGTGTGTTGTCAGGCAGAGGCCTCTTGCGACGGGCCGATCATACGTCTAGAGAAGTCCTACAGAGCGTGGTGTCTAAATGAGTGTAATCTTGAAACCTCCACAATGGGGAGGCCTAGACCCAGTAGGACTGTCCAGCCATGAAAAAAAAAATGGTGGCACAGTCCGGACCAGCCAGGTGTCTTCTGAATTCTAGACTAACACGCTAACCATCGCCATCAATCTCAAGAGAAACAAGATAGGCGATGTACGTATGACGTAACACTGAGGCGCGTTGGCGTAACCACCGTTGGCGTGGAAAATCAATAAGTATTACCTATTCTGAATATGAGTCTGCAGCCTGCTATCCATCATGCAAAGCGCATGCGCCATATTACATCGTCACTTGTGGCATCTCTGACTCTACCATATTTTTCCACATTATCTCATAAACAGCGCGATTTTCTCTAAACCTTTGTCTGAAATACTTCGCATTCTAAGAAGAAATGAGCGAGATAGATCATAAATGTTCATGTAAAATACCCGTTAATCTTCCCAGATTTTGACAAAACTTGAATTTTCTCGACAATTTTCGAAATACATTCAAATATCAAATTTCATGAAAATCCGTGCCGTGGGACCTGGGTTGTTACATGCGGACAGACACAGACGGAAAGTTGGTCAGCAGACATGACGAAGCTAATTGTCGCTTTTCGCAATTTTGCGAACGCGCGTATTAAGCGTGTCAGTAGTATTATGACAACCAATCGCCTGATAAGAGCAGAGACAACACCCGAAACGTCACGCATATCAACTGCATCTCAGACAGTTGACAATGCCCATCATAATATTAGTTATTACAGTGATGCAGTTATTTAACGCCCCTATATCAATTGCAGAGATTTCGCACCGCCCTACTGTACAGAAGTTTCCATCGCCCGTAAAACCCCCTAACTTTTCCAGTCGTCCACCTGATGTGTTTGTCACGCAGACACTGGAGAACCGGTTATGACAGAACAGCTGACTGCGGTGGTACGCGAAGGTCGAGTTGTCATTTGGACCACTCCCCGGTGAGAAAGACATCTCCCACCGGCTTGTGTAATTGTTCTGATATCACTACATGTCGAAGCTAACAGCCCAGACCGAAGTCCTGCTTTGTGCTCACGCCCGAAGCGAGCAGGCAAGTGACCCCACACGGGACGGCTTTTATCGTCGGACAGACAGGACACTGGAAACAGCATCACACATTCGAGATGTTCAGAAAATGAGTATCGTAACAAACCGTCACGAAGCGGAAAACACAGACATCGTACAGGACTGGGCGTAAAACTGTTCAAACCTGGACCGCGACACCGACAATCATGACTGAACTCTTCCGAAAGTTTCGTCAGTCTCCCAGGGCCCTTACCAATTATACGACCACAGCACAAGGACATAAAAATCCACAGATTTATTAAACCGAACCAAATATGTTTCGAAATTATGAGGTCATCTTCAGGTCGTTTTCTTCACACGTATGTATGAAGGATGAAGGAAACTTCCGCAAAGAATAAAATACGTGGATTCTTTTTAAGGCAGTCCTTGTGTTACGCCCTAGTGTAAACAAAAGTGGCGTAAATTAAACATAATATTTCTATAAAAAATAATGGAATAGGTAGCTGTTACTGTGTATCATACTAATGAGAGAATCTTCATATGGGTATATATACAAACATTACTACTACTACTACTACTATTACTACTACTACTAATGGCAGCAGTATTATTGTGATCCTGATATTCATAAAGAAATAAACATTAATTCTTAACCTATTTCAATTAGAATGGAACTGTAAAACACATTGCGTGCACTTATGGCAAATGTTGGATAAACGATTTTTTCAGCGTTTTCATGAACCAGCCAAGCCAACAGCAAGGTAGATATTAGCAATGCTTTTACGTTTTTCAAGCCCATTTATGACGTCTAATTTCCCAAAAGAAACAATGATTTCCTTTTTTTCATTAGGGTTGCACTCGAAGGTGTAAATTAATTTTTGTCACTCATTTTAATATTGTGAAATGACAGCAAATACACACTACAGAAGATCATTGTGAACTAAACGATGGGTGCACGGTGACAGGCAGTTTTACGCCAGTTTGTTTTACGCCTTTTTTGCTCTAACACCCTTTGTCAATTCAAACACATTAATTTGCGCTTTATAATTTTTTGTTTAACGTGGGGGTGTATGTTATACACTTATAGACACTTTATACTGGCAAATGGCAGTAAAATATAATGGGTTCCACTGTAAAATATTCACAACCACAACCACGTTATTAAAATCTCAATAACCACTGAAGCTTACAGGCGTCCGTTAAATAATTCATTCAACTTAATACTTACTCCATGGATCAGAGTCCTTATTGAGAAGCTGACCGGTACTCAATCAAGATATTCCCCGCATTTTATGGAACCCAAAGGTTCATTATCGCGTTTACAAGAGCAGAGCACCTGTCCCTAATCTCAGCCAGATCAATCCAGTCCACGCCCCCCCCCCCCACACGACTTCCTGAAGATCCATTTGAATATTATCCTGTTTCCCTCGGGTTTCCCCCAAAAACCCCAGTATGCAACTCTGCTCTACCCATACGTGCTACATGCCCCGACCATCTCATTCTTCTTGATTTGATCGCCCGAACAATATTTTGTGACAAGTACAGATAATTAAGCTCCTCATTACGTAGTTTTCTCCACTCCCACGTCATCTCGGCCCTCTTAGGTCCAAATATTCTCCTCAGCACCCTATTCTCAAACACCCTCAGCGTACGTTCCTCCCTCAATGTAAGCGACCAAGTTTCATACACATACAAAACAACGGGCAAAATTAATGTTCTGTGTACCTTAATCTCTATATTTTTGGATAGCAAACTGGAAGACAAACGATTCTGCACCGAATGAAGGCAAGCATTCCCTGAATTCAATCTGCTCTTAATTTCTTCCTGAAGAGAATTCAGATTTGTTGGGGTTGTTCCCAAACATCTGAACTGTTCCACTCTTTCAAAGGATTTATTATCAATTTTTATACTGTGACTTCGTCCTGCATTCTGATCTCCAGAGGACCATGTACTTAGTTTTGTCAGCATTTAGTTCTAGTCTAATTTCCTTACTAGCAACTACAAAAGCTTCTGTGTTTTTCTTTATGTTATGCGACCTTTCGCCCAATATATTGACAGCATCAGCATAAACCAAAAGCTGATGTGTACCATTTAATTTAAAGCCATCCTGATATAACTGAACCCTCCTATTAGCATTCTCTAAAGCGAAGTTGAAAAGCAATGGCGATAAATTATATTCCTGTTTCAAACCATTCTTAATAGGAAACATGTCAGACAAATGTTTGCCTACCCGGACTCTGCTATAGGTTTCATTCAGACACATTTGTATTAGGATTACCAGTTTCATGGGGATACCAAACTCATTGAGAATTTTATCCAACACCTCCCTTCTAACTGAATCACAGGCTTTTTTGAGGGGGTCTATAAATAGATGGTGCATTGCTTTATTGTAATCGCATTTTTTCTCAAGTATTTGACGAATTCAGAACATATAATCACTAGTTAACCTGTTGCGTCGAAATTCACTCTGATGATCCCCGATAATTTCCTCTGCATAAGGAGTTAACCTTGACAGTAGGATGTTGGATAAAGTTTTGTACTTATTTGGCAAAAGTGATGTGCCTCTGTGATTACTAGAATCTGTTTTACCGCCAGTCTTAAAAATATGTAGAATGATCGACTCCTTCCACTCCTCAGGCATTTCCTCCTTATTCCAACTAGAATTAGTAATTTCAAGGACTTCAGGGCGAATTGTTCTACCCGCTGCTGCAATCACTTCAATTCTGCTGGAATTTGACAAATATAAGTTGATTTGTGTCTTCTTATCTTTTCAGTAATTATCTCAACCTCAAAGGCACTCGGCTCAGGCGCTAGTGGCTCTACTGTAAGTATTTCTGTCCGCCCTGACATTATTAGCCTCATGTGCATTCAGTAGCTGACAGAAATGTTTCCACCACCTAGCCAAAATATTGTGGAAGTCTGTAACCAAATTACCCTTCTCATCCTTTACTATATTAGTTCTAGGTTGGTAACCCTTCTTAAAGTCACTGACGCCCTTATACAAGTAGCGGATATTTTTTATCTTACTGTTTCAAAGTTCATCAATATTAGCTTTCAGATATTCCTTCTTTTTGTTCCTGAAATACCTACTCGCTTCACGTCTTACATTGTTTAGATTACCTACATTGTTTTGGGTTGGATACTGTCACCACTTCATTTTAGCTCGCTTCCTTTGATCTAAAAATCGTAGGCATTCTTCATCAAACCTTGGTTTATGATGCTTCAATTCACACAGACCTAGACTCTCTTCAGGTGAAGTTTTGATATTCTCTTTAATGTTGTCCCAAGCCCTATTTATGTCCTCGTTATCACTGAGGTTCTCCAAAGCTGTCGAACTTTCTGAGCTCTTAATCTGATACTGTTTACTAACCTCCAGCTTACTTAGCTTCCTCAGATCAAATTTCTTCACATCAAACTTCTGTGCTGCTGGTTCACTTACTGCCAATATTTCCCGAACTTTTGCAACCACCAGACAGCCATAAGTATCACAGTCTGCTCCCCTGGAAGATCGTACATCGAGTACACTCGAAGGCCATCTCCCATCTATCAATATGTCATCAACCTGGTTGTGAGTCTTCCCATCAGGAGAGGTCCAGGTGTATTTATGAATGTTTCGGTGCGGGAACAACGTGCTCTTTACAACTAGATTTCTTCATGTGGCAAAGTTTACTATTCTAATAATATTATCATTACTATCCTGATGTAGGCTCTTATTCCCACTTGTCGGTTTGAAAAGATCCCCTCTCCCCACTTTTTCATTAAAATCTCCTAAGAGAATTGTCATTTCGTAGTTACGAAAATTATGGGAAACTTGTTCTAATTCCTCATAAAAATGTCTTTTGAATAATCACTTTTCTCCTCACTTGGTGCACGCACATTCGAAACACTGATATTTCACCAGCGACATCTCAGAACTATATATGACACCCCATCACTAACAAACTGCTGATACTTACTATTCAGTGGTGTACAAAAACTCCTGTTCTCAACTGACGATTTTTGTTTCCTTTTCCATAGAAAAAAAAAATAAAATCCCCCTGCTTTTACCGTGCTCTCTTTGCCCCACCTAACCTCCTGTACATCCACTATACCTAATTTATACCTTGCTAATTCACTGGCTGCTGTTGTAAGTGAACCTGTCCTATACATGCACCTTACATTCCATGTGCCATATCTCATATCCCTTTTCCACTGCTTAGGTCTTACCAAACAATCAGTCCAGGCCCGAGGCAATTGTATCCGTTTCGTAACAAGGCCAGTTTTTACGGCGAGGAGTTGTTAACACCTCGCTCAAACCCCAAGATGGAGGACCACCCCCTGTAGACTGTCTGCGACTGGTTATTCAATATATTCGCAGATACCCTCCATATTGGATGCCGTTCCTCCAAGCGCAACCTAGGACGTGTCACGCCGTGATTACGGGGACCCACTTATCATGGATAACTCATGAAACTATTGGGTTTAAGTCAGTACATTTTATTTTTCTCCAACACGTTCTGTTTGCGGGGTTCTGTTGTATTTTACATGTTAGCTGAAGCTACAGGCGAATGGCGCCCACTGCCGTTTTTCTGAATCTTCTTTGTAGTTATCTGGCGGGATTCCCTGGTTAAGGGATCGTTGCGTCGACCGGCCTTTACCTGCAAAGGACGATATAAGGGTGCGTACACACCAACAGAGTCGAGTCGAGTCGAGTCCAATCCAGTCCAGTCAGACTCACAAGGACGCGGCAGTGACTCTGTGGCTTACTTACAATGGCAGCCGCGGCAGTACGTACACACCAGCAGAGTCGAGTCGAGTCGAGTCGAGTCGAGTCACACGAGTCTTGCCGAGTCGTAAGTCTTGATGCCGCATGTTCCATTTTCGTCAGTCAGACTCCAGTGATCGGGCGTGACGGCTGCAATCTTGAAGAATAAATGGACGTGGAAAAGCGTATTCTTTTAGTTAAGGACCACGAGACGTCCTAAGTCTCGCGGTGTGAACATCGGAACCGCGTCTTACACTGATGACGATGTTCATAACAACAAAAACAACAGCACCACTAACAACAGTAATAATGTTCTTATTGTTATTAGACCTTCTATTTAAAGTCTGTATATGTTATTTTTGGGGCAGTAGAGAGTGACAACCGACTTTCAACTGGTTTCAAATTAAAGATAGTGTAATGTGTTTGTAGTGTATCATCATCATCATCATCATCATCATCATCGTTTTAATCAAGGGAGAGGTGAAAGAAGGAAGTAATAAAAGTAACGGAATGTGCTACTTCAAATATTTTCTTTACTGTAAGTTAATTATATTCAGATTACGTTCGTGGCTTCAGGAGGAAAGCTTCATCCCCTACAAAGTACTGTGGAATACTTATGCTTGTACGTGGAATATTTCTAATTGGAGGAATATGTACGCCACCAGAACTAAACGCCTATCCAAAATTTGAGTTACTAAAAACACTGCTATCATTGTCATGTCCATGGGCTCCTACATCAATCAGTGTGAAGCAGCAGTTTGCATCAGCCACACCTAAGAAATTCAATGAGTGAAAGCTTTTGTAATTAAAGTACAGACATCCTGCGTTTGGTGGGCATTTGATGAGGCAGTGTTTCCCGTCTGTGCTTCCTATGCAATTAGGCATTTTACAAATTTCGTTGAACTCATCTGAA
>Ga0131853_10027505_pt1 | contig 10207 bp, 7 predicted proteins | sample TergutLab28metaG_FD_92764 | JGI IMG/M metagenome (GOLD analysis project Ga0131853, IMG submission 92764) | Labiotermes labralis P1 segment gut microbial communities from Petit-Saut dam, French Guiana - Lab288 P1 (version 2) (version 2) | ecosystem: Host-associated > Arthropoda: Insects >... | reverse complement strand
GGGGGGGGCGGACGGACGGGCAGACAGACAACCGTGACGAATTAATAGTCTGTTTTCTCAATTTTGCGAACGCGCCCAAAAATTCAGTTCCTATTTCATGCATAACAGGCTGTCTGCATTATTAACCCGTGTAGGTTAAATGCTGTTTAGCGAAATAATCGCTTTCGATTCTAAAAATTAAGGAGCATATAAATAGTTTATGAAGAAACTGTAGAATTTCTAAATATCAGTTTTAGTGGTGCATATAATAGCCACCAAGCTGTGACCGGTTAACTAATCGTCTCGATTTTCCAACACAAACAAGTTTTTGTGGATGGAAAGTACGGCATTAAAAGAATTCTGTCACTTGAAAAGAAACGGCAGATAATTCCCTTTCAATTGCACAGCAGACGGAGTTGCTGCATCCTCTTGTAGGCCTATAGTGCCACGCGCTATGGAGGGTGATTTTAGGTATACGCGGAGCAATGGTTAACTTACTGTGATTACTAAATCCAAAGTAGTAGGAAATGAAATGATCCCACCGGCATTTCCCCAACCACAAATTCGCTACGGACGACCGTCGAATTGCACGCTAACCTCAGCGCTGTGAAGCCTTATCTGTGACTTGCCCATCTGGGGCTTCTGTTCTGGCATTGTAATTCTCGTAGAAAATTGATTCGTTTGGTTGTGTCTTCCTACCACACGCGTAGGTTTTCTTACAGGCAAAAATCATATTGAATCTCTGCCCATCAACCCAATTCTTCCTTTCTTTTGTCCATTTTGTATCTTATATCCGTGCCGCATATATCCCGTTTCTATTTTAATTTATTGTACCTCGTAGTTTAATTCCTCTGCACCTTCCTTGCTGTCAGCCCTTTACGTTAAACAGTTCATTTCGCTTGACGCTCAGCGCCATCCGTCAGACACGTCCACTGGTAGTGCAGACACGACCAGTTTTTCGTAACGTCGCCGTCGGCTTCTGCCAGCGTAGACACTCGTGAACCTAACTTTTATGGGTTAATTAACAGACCTTCCCCCTCTACACCAAGGCCAGTACCAGAGCAGTACCTTGAGACTTCCCACGACTGATTCAGTCTGCATATTGTACTATCCACTGCTCAGGATTATCTACCTATTTCATTCGACGCTGTATAAATTCTGCAGTTGATACAGCGCAGTTAAGTAACCAACAAGACAGACAGTGTAGGTATAAACGTAACATTGAGTCGCGTTCGTACAACCATTGTTGCCCTGGAAAAAGCAGTAAGTTTACATATTGTGAGTGTGTGTTTGTAGCCTTAGTATTCCAGCATGCAATGCGCATGCGCCTTATTGTCCTCATTGGCCTGCCCGGCTCTACAATATTTTTCCACGTTATCTCACAAACAGCACGATTTTCGAAAAAAAAAAAGTTGTTGAACGTCGAATGTGTGTTTTCATTTTCTGTACAACGTCTGTCTGAAGCATTTCTCATTCTAAGAAGAATTCCGCGAGATACAATCGTATATGTAGATAGGTGTTCACGTAAAATACCCGTTATTTTTGTCGTTTGTTAATGAAACTGGAATTTTCTCGACAAAATTCAGAAAAATATTCAAATATCAAATTTGATCAAATTCCGTCCAATGGCAGCCGATTCGTTTCATGCGGCTAGACGGACGGATAGACAGACAGACAGTCTTGACGAAGCTCAATTTTGCGAAAGTGCCTAAAATGTCATAATCCATCAATTTCTCAACCAGGAATGCAGTTTTTGCGTTTGTTATCCTGTTGTTGAAATCAATAATGAAACAATTTATTACCGTCAAACGCAACTAATTGTTATGTTTAGTTAGTTGTGTGTCACACTAATTCCTTCGTTGCAGTCAGGATCCAAACTTTTAGTTTCCCAACCAGACCACACATCTCTGTCTGTTTACATTACGTTGTCCTTGTTGTGCCTGGGCTACTCTTGTACGTGTTATTTAATTCAAACCCATCTGGTTTCTTGTGTAAGGACTACGGCTCTGCCGTACACGTAATTGGCATTAACCACCGTCCAGATGTCCAGTTGCCTTAGATTTTGTCTGTGCTGTTTGGTGGCTGCTTAGTTTCCAGGAAGTCTCTTGCAATTAGCGCAGTGGCATGTCATTAAAAATTTAAAAAGAAGTGAACATAATATTCACTAAACCGACCAGGTGTGCAGAAGAGAAATTAACCGGTACGAAATAAATTTTGTGCCTCGAAATGCTATCGCCCAACGTCGTTTCGGTTACTGCACGTAGAGTGGGAATCGTGGAATCGATTCCCGCTGTTAGGATGATTTCAGTTTTTTCTAGTTCATGTGTTACCTTTTATGACCTTGTGGTGACAGATTAACTTGCTACTGACTTGCGCCCCGTGCAAGGATTCACATCTGATATCGTCATATTTCATTATTGTAGACCAAACTCTAAGGAGGAACAGGTCCATGAGGCTAGAGCGACTAAGGCAGTTAGTTCTGGAATGAATGTACAGGGTTTTGTACTTAGCAGAAGTTGTGGATATTTTTCCTCCCCTACAACAGCTCGGTAGTCCGGGTACTTGACGCTGTATTCCTTACATTAACACGAGAGCGTGCATTCGATCTCTCACATCCTCTTAGCCCGTCTGAAGTAGGCACTTGGCCTGGGAAGGAATAGATCCCCGGCAGAAGTGTTGGAAACTTCGCGTTCCCTTGGAGATTGAGAACCTAATTTCGTGAGCCATTTTATCTTCAATACGTGGTGCTTATTCATAAGCAATATCGTACGTTGATTTTAAACTATCGAACTTCCTCTCCCCTCCCCACAGGGGTGCACAAACTTTACAAAATGTAAGAAGCACCTCAGAATTCTAGGCGCAATATCGGTGACGTGAAGCTAGTTCCATACTGACGATCCACGGATATTAATCCCCACCGTAAAAAATTATTGGCCACGGCGACCTGGCGCCCGGGATTTGTGCACTCCCTATAACCACTATGCATAGTTATTTTACAAGAACCATCACTTTGTTTCGTATCGCCCCAGACATGAGTGGAACCCGCTACTCCTTCCCATTATTTTACTGTACCAGAAATAATAGTCCAAGTTTTGAAAAAGTTACTTCTGTTTTATTTTGGTCATAAATCGTAATGCTGGATATCAATAAGGGGTCTTAGTTACAGGCAGAAGGATGACTTCAAATCGATTCTTGGGGAAATGGTTAGTGAAGGTATGGAAACAGCAGACTCTTTGCGGATGGAATCCATTGGCAGGTGACTGTGGTGAAAGTTGAAATAGCTCCCTTGTGTAACATTGCAAATTTCCTGGAGATATTGTACAACAGTGACACATTATTGACAAAGTATGGTGTTACATTGTCTTATCCCGGAATTTTCCCCTTTTATAAGAGAAAATGCTTACTGCTTCGGATTAAATTTTCTTACCACTATTTTTAGGGCAGTCGGTATCAGTAGACGAACCTCGGATTCTCTCGCATGTTTAATTTAAAGTCGCGGGAAAATGTAAGGTTCAAACGCGCTGGCTCCACGCTGAGGTCTCTGAAGACCAGAAAGGATTAGTCCCTTCCATGGACTCGAGTGGAAGCTGGAAACACGTTTTACACTTGGATGTCTTAGCGAGGAGAGTGCGCTGCTGTTGGCAGTATCCGCTCTTCAGAGCGGAGTTGTCAAACGCGAGGTCTCCTTCCGATGCCCCCTCCTCGCAACCTCCGGTGTCAGCAAGCGAGAATGCAAATAAATGGATTTCGGAGGGAAAGCAAAGGCTTACAAAGCAAGTAGCTCACCGCCCTGGAGTACGGATGCAGAAGACAGACCCTCGGAAAATTTTACACATAGCAGTACGAGTGGACCCAAAAAAGAGCTGTGCGTGTGATTCTCTTTTACATTCGTATTTCCGCAATTTGCATGGTAGAACCTTGTATTTCTGTCCCTAGAAAGACCCTTGGCTGATTGATAGCGTACGTTCTCTCAAACGAACTTCTGCCTAAACCATATGCTGTCCACTCTAATTAATTCATTGCGGTGACAGCGAGTGCTAAAAAGAAAACACATTCTTTTGGCGCTGTAAGACAGAAGCCAGACTCATGGTTGCTCTATAAAAAGTAAATAATTCCCGGAGCTGATGTGGTATGTGCGAGTTACAGATATACTCCGAAGTTGGCTGACGTGTTGCTTTGTGCTGTCAGCTGTTTGTACAATGTTTCGGTTGTACAGCATCGAGTTGGGGGTGGAATGATGAGTAATAGACTGACCTTAAGTGCAAGACAGCGGTCGTGGCCTGTTTTAGTGTACTATCCTATTAATTCGCTTAGCTTAGAAGAGCTGTGAAATACTTCAGTCAGGAAAGCCGGTCTCCTGATCAGATCGAACCTTTGGTGCACGGGATATGAAGCAGGAGCTCTTTAGTTACACTGAACATTACACGCACGAATAGATTGCTGTCCTAGCCGTGGGACAGACGCGGCCACCTGTAAACTGATTATCGGCAGGGCGAAATCTGGCTTAAATCTGACCATTGTTCTATATTTAGTGACGAGGTTAAGAATGCTAGGGGCACTTCTACCTCCATACGTATGTCTGTTGTGGTGTTTAATGAAACATAAGATGACTTGTCTTTCATCTGAACTCCTGAATGGTGTGGAAGTTATTTTATTGAAGTTGAGAAGGAGGAAGTGGTCTTGCATAAGAGCTGTACCTTCTACCACAATATCCCCGCAAAGGATCATAGAAGAAAATGGAACTCGTGTCTTGAGTGGAATTAAACTGGGGCTCAAGAAATGAGAATCAGATAGTCTGTGGGTACTGCTCCGACGTGCCCGACTGTAATACAAACAATGCAGGAAGTAATCCAGTTTAAAATGTTTCCTTGTTGCAGCAGCGACCGCAAACCGTACGCTGCAGCTGTCTTCTACGCTTGTACTCTACTTTTTCTTGCAATATAAAACATCTGGCCCCATCTGTTCCGGATTCCTGCTACTTTCATGTTACTTCGTGTTTTGAGGTTTTGTCTTTATACAGCATATCACGACGTCACAGTCTCGAACCATGCAAGTGTCCGTAACTGTTCTGATACTTACGTTTACGAACTTCTAAGGAACCAAATAACATGCGTTAATTTGTGAGTACAGGGGTGCTGATAGGTACTTAGCCCGACCAGGAAGGAAACAAGCTAATGTTTCTGTCAGAATGGCGTGAATTTCCTTCGGCGCCTTGCCTGGCGGGGGGGGGGGGGGAGACTTGACAGCTCGCGTCCCGATGTTGTTGAAATCGCACGCGTTCCTGACATACTTCCGAGCTTGTTTCCGTCCTGGTCGGGCTAAGGATTTATCAGCACCCGGTAATGCATGTTACTTCTGTATAAAGAAAACACACATCAACGCAAATCAGGTTAGCCAGTGTTAATGCGTTGTGTCGATGTACACGTCTTATCTGTGGATTCCAGTAAACAGGAGGAAAATTCTACTTCTTTTGTTCTGGTGGTGTATGTCAGAACTTGTCGTTGTCACTGTACGAAGTTAACCAGTATGTGATTTTGATAAAGACAAAAGGGTTAATTATCTTAGGGTTAGGCCTCTAAATCTTCTCTCATACTGAGCCATGTTTGTGGTAAACATCGATGCACTGCGCAATGTCTTACGTCAGGATCATTATCTTTTCCCAAGCGAGTTCTCCAGAGAGTGCGAACTAGTGCTTCTTCTTTCAAATTCCAATATTTTCTCTGCCATTAGCAGCTTACGTCTTCTTCCTCATTTTTTTGTCCCTTCTGTCTTCCCTTCAGGAACGAAGTATGCTGCCGCAGTAATGCTTATCGTGTGGGGTGGCGGGGGGGGAGGGGGAGGATGAATATACATTGCGAGGTTGGGTTGTAACGTGTTGGTAATGCTGAACACAGGTGACGGCCTTAGTAACCGGAAAGCTGTCGTGTAAAAAGCAATGTCGGTGATCAGTGTTGGAGAATGGTGCCGATGTACGTTTCGGACGCCACGGATGTGAAACGATTAACCGCTGAATGCCGAGATTAATCTGCGCTGTAAATGAACATTCAGTTCTTACCTCGCGGAGACCAGTGCACTGCCATTATAAACAGCAGTACGTCTGCTCTGTCGGAAAGGTTTGCCTGTTGGTTGTGTGAATCATGCGAAACGTATAAATTTATTGAGGTAATTCTACTAAGATTCGAGCCTTTCGTGTGTACAAATGAATGTTGTTTTCTTCTGTGTCATTTAACGTCGCTGGATCAACTACTTACGAAAATTAGTGTCGATTGAATAAGAGTATGGTGACGGATATTCACATATCGTGTAGTTGTCGTTATCGCCATGTAATCTTTCATTGTGTATCGTTATGAAAGAAATAGAATCAGACCTGCTGGGCCTTCTGCTATATACCGATATAGTGTCAAGAAGATATTTGCTGTTCAGATTAACGGTTTGACGTCTCTGACGTAATGAAAACAATAAAAAGAAACCAGGAGGTTAATATTAACGAATACATTCAAATATTTCCATTCTTCGGCCCCAGTTTTTCACTCTTAATTGACGAGGGTTATCAGTGTGTTTACTGAGCGCTGCTGGTGCATACACACGATTAAAAGAGTGGGCTGTTTTTTGATTAGAATTATGTGGAAAACGAACTTTGCAAAATGTTTTCAGTGGCCTCTAAATTAGTGTAAATGTCTCATGTCCACTGCATATTTTCTGACTCACATTTCAGGTCACTTAACGATATTCTAACTTTTTTTTTTCAGGAAAAAAGGGCGCCGTTGTATTTTACCAGATGCTATACTACTCTTGCTGCAATTGTTTTTCACTTCAGGTGTATAAGGTTATGTGTAGACTGCGTTCTTCTTAAATTGTTCTTTCAGTGAACCCAAGGCAGATATATATCAAACGAATATCTTCCACGTGTTTATTCTGGCAACAACTTTCCGTTTACGGAAAGAGAAGTCTCAAAAGAAAGCTGGAAGGTAAATAATAAATGTAATTGTCCTGTACAGTGACAGCTGCGCCTTCCATTACAAAGTTGCGGATAGAAATGTTTCTCAGAATGTGCCTTGAACTTGAAAGAGAAATTTAGAAGAGGATATCCTCTAGAGACTGCATAAGGAGAATTTCTAATAAGGATTTCATATTACATACTGTTCTTTTAATCTAGTCAGTGATTAAGACAAATTCAAGAGAGGAGCTGGTGATGGCCGTTTTTGAACACGACAGGTACCGTAACTACTTGTAATTTTGAAATATGCTTTTGTATCGCGATTTCTAGTTCAGCGGTTTTCATTCGAAAATGTTTCTTGATTACATGCTTAACTAACGATTTTGCCATCTTCTTCTTTCATTGTAAGTAATATTCTGATGTGAATATTACAACGTCTGTAGGTAGCTTCGGTTGCGGTACGTGTAAAAATTTATACACCGGGTTTATTCAGGAGGCGGTTTACTTGTGACTTGCTCATTTTATGCATGAAACTGGCTGGTAAAGTGCCTTTCAGAATCGCTGTTGCAGTACAGTCTTAGCTGTTATATTCTCTGTTGCTGCCTGCAATTTGGAATCTAATTGTTCAGTAATAGTTAAAAAATCTTATCTTAAATTCAAACACTCAGCTTGGAATTTTGAGTTGTTTCTATTATTGTTACAATGTCCGTTCTCAAGGTAGAAAGAGCATTGGTCAGTAGGTATTGCAGCTGCTTAGATGACATACCGACACCTACTTCAGTTGTGACTATACTGCCAGCATTATTATCTTCACACGCTGACATAACAGTTCCTTCTGTTTCTGCCCCCTGATTGACTGTAGTATTGTCAAGTCTGCTAATTTCATCGACATCATTACAGTCTGCACGAACAATACTGTCCTCTACAATTGCAATGCTTCGGTTACGGAGGTGTCTACCTGCCATTTCCCTTCCGCAAGTAACCTCACATACACACGTAAGCTCCTCGATTTGCCCTTCATTTGCTTGGGGTGCACAGTTGTGAGTCTAAAGGTGGCAACTGTGGTCGTCGTCGGCGAATGTCTTCTTGTAGCAGGCGGCTCGCTCCTTCGGTTCGGCTGTGGTATTTACGACAGCGTGAAGTCGTCGCTCTACGTCGGAAGACGATACGGTTTGTTGTTGTTCCTGTTTGCACGTGGCTCTTGAAGTCAATTTCCTTCTTCGACGTTTCGAGCCTATCGTGCCCCACAGTAGTGCGTCAAATTTGCTTTAACCGGCCAAATCTCAAAGTCGGGAACACGAGCTCCACCTAGGGAATATTACGCTTGGTGGTCACAGGAAATTTCAGTTTCTACCAACTAGATAACAACAAGGGTATTTGTGGCTTGGAGTCATTAGTTTTATTAACACAGTCACTTAATTCTTACACTTTACTATTCCCAATCAATCTACTTGTGTACGGCACTGTTACAAATTGTACCAACCAATGCACCTCTTTACTATCGCATTTTTTCCTTTTCAACCTGCTCACACGAGCTTCAGCTAAGAAGTCACTCACTCAGCCCGTGCAAGCTTCACGGCCTCTACCCTTATCAAGCCTAACAGCTGGCTGATTGTTGTATGCCGAAAGGGGTATAGAATGTCCCGTTCACAGAAAGGCAAAGCGGCAGTATCGTTGAAACCCTGGCTAAAAGCATGCCTCATCCCTTCAGGTGACAAACACAGTCATACACTTAATGCCATTAACCTTGCAGTCCGCACCTTACAACGTACCAGTGTATGGCACACAAAATAAATCCTTTTACTCTAAGTCCCAAATTTTTCTTTATTCTGTCACGTACTTTTGCCTGTTTATCCGCCAAGCAAACTTTTGATCTGGCTTCGAACCAGGATCAACGGTAACAGTTTCTAGTTCTGCAGATGATGATGATGATGATGATGATGATGATGATGATGATGACGACGACGACGACGATGAATTCGACGCTAATGACAATACTTATAATTCACTCCTTTTTTATTAATGTATTGTCAAAAGGGGCATAAGACCAATTACAGAGACAGCACCAAACATAAAACAATAACAAGAATCCACAAACGAACACACGCAGAAACGAGATTAAGGGTTAATTACATTAGACAACAAACGTGATTACTGTTAGTGTAGTTAATTTAATAGATGATTAATGAGGAAAATTTGTCCCTGAATATATCGACATATCCACAGGCGGCATTAGTAGCTGGTACGCAACACAGGGGATGGACAGAATTTCTCAACACAAGGGACGTTAATAAGGAATAGATTGGAAATGTCCGTGTAACGTAAGTTCGTTAGCTGTTCCTGATTACCCAGCATCTGTGTGTCGCCGTATTACGTTCAGTTCATAGTCTGTTTCTTCGGCCTCGCTCGCAGTGTCGGATCTCTGGTACTTCTCTCGTATACGGCGAGATGTTATATTTTGTGCGCCTACGTCGTTAACAGTGAGATATTAGCACGATGTACACAGGTTTTCATGTAAGTTGTGTACAGTTTTGTCAGTTTTTAGCCAAACTTGGACGTGGTCGACAGATTTTCTTCAAATCCCCGAATATAAAACTTTACGAAAATATTTGCCGTGGGGACCGACTTATTCCATGCAAACAGACAGACAGACAGACAGGATGTCGGGAAGACATGATGAAGATGCGGTTTGCTTTTCGCAGTGTTTTGCGATCGTGCCTAAGACGTGTCCATATAGCGCCTATTAGGACATACCATATAACACTTCAGGTGATGTCAGCACCGGTAATGATATGTTGTACATGATTAAGCAAACGATGACAGGGGGGGCGAGGATTTACGATGGATTCGTTCAAGCTTATTGGAGACAATATATTTCAAATTCACACAACAGAATCGTATTTAAACTTGATCTAAGAGGTAAAATACAGCGTCAGAATTTGTCACGAGAGGCAGAGGAAGGGGATACAGTTCCAACAGTCTAATGCCTTAGGAAAATATGTGATGAAGTTTGGGATCAGTGGGTGCTTGTATATCTTTGACAGAGTCAGCGTGGCTAATGCGGAATTCACAAAGTTTGTGATACAGGACCGGCAGGTTTCTGTTTCTTCAGGAAGAGACAACTTCGGTTATATTAACGTTAACTTTAATGATGCTAGCATTGCACAACCACAAAGATGACTGAGGTATAGAAAACTGTCATGCGGCGGGGGGGGGGGGGTTTTTTCGAAAAAGAAAATTTCGTTTTTCCGTTGGGAAAAAGTAGGAAATTTTAATGGGTTAAAAGGGGCC
>Ga0131853_10027503_pt1 | contig 10207 bp, 10 predicted proteins | sample TergutLab28metaG_FD_92764 | JGI IMG/M metagenome (GOLD analysis project Ga0131853, IMG submission 92764) | Labiotermes labralis P1 segment gut microbial communities from Petit-Saut dam, French Guiana - Lab288 P1 (version 2) (version 2) | ecosystem: Host-associated > Arthropoda: Insects >... | reverse complement strand
TGACCTCACGAGGCTGAGTGGACCCCGTTCCAGACCCACTACTACTCAGAAAATCTGGTAGCGCCGGGGATCGAACCCGGGACCTCTGTATCTGTAGCCAGGAACTCTGACCACTAGACCACATAGATGGGAAAAATTATTTTGCAGTGTAAAACATTCAAGTTACTGCCGAAGGGAAATTGGTTAACTGTTTTTCACAGTTGTAGCAATATATGTTCATCACTGATTTACAAAGCCTGGCATATAAAGTTGCTGAACTAAATCATTTTCCTCACATACCCAATAAACACAGATACCGCTGGAAAGAAATGGTACCACAGGTTCACCAGACAACACCCACATGCTAATTCAAGTCCAGGGCAGAAGGTTTCATTAAGGACAGACTAAGTGAACTCTTCAAATTGGATAAAAGAACTGCCGAAAAGTTAATGCTATTTGAATCCGTGTGTGTAACACAGATGAAAGTGGAATATTTTAGAAAAAAAAACAAGCAAAATGAGATGAACTGAAACACAAAGATATGGTTAACATGAGGTGCAAAGACAGGAACCATTATAACTATCTGGTGTGTCAACATTGTTGGCTATTATGCACCTCCCATTGTGATACACAAAATAGCAAGAATGTGTGATGTTTTAAAGTTTTAGAAGCCCCACCAGGAATTCTTTTGCACTAAAATAAGCAGTTATGTCAGCGAAGAATATAACTTCAACAAAATGTAATATGTTACTGCACATATAAACACGAATTTTCCTACATTATGCTCATGATCCATTGAAGTAAACAATGTGGTCCATTCATGAGACCCTAGTGCAAGGTCAAATATTTTTTTTTAGTAGTTATCGATGATAACTGTCAACACAACTAAGTTTTGGTGTGTTGTCAAACTAGCAATATCAACAACAGCAACCTACAGACTGATAACGAAATTGCTCTCTCTCTCTCTCTCCTGCATATGAGAACCGACAGCTGCACACTTCCAATCAACTGTATTGTGTCTACACTACTGCATCATCACTTTAACAAGAACCTTCACATACTTTAACAATGTAATGAATTTGTATGATGATATTTCAATATTCACAGGAAGCAATGTATACTGCCTCTCAGTGTTTTTACATGTGTGTAAGCTGAAGATGACCCATGTGGGTCAAAACATGTTCCTTTAATAAACATCAAAACTTAGTTTTGTTAACAGTTGTAATTTTACACAGCTGTCATTCAGTCACACGATGGGACGTCCACGAACAATTATCAATGAGTTAGGTTTGTGGAACACGGTTGAACATAGTAATGTAAAGCAAAATTTGTTGTCTATGTGCAATGCATTCCTTTATTTTTGTCGATGTTTCACTGGTCCATCAAAAGCAACCCAACTCTAACGACATTTTCTTCCTTTTATTTAGCTGGATCCTACCTCCTATGAAGCAAATTTAAAGTTCTTGCAACTATTTTTACAAAACTATGTAATCAATGGCAGCCTAAAAGTATCTGTACTGTGTCCAAAAGAACTATAAAGCATGGTTCAAACATGTGCTTCCATTCTTCAGGGACAAATATATCTACATATTACCATGTCACACATGAAGGTGACAGACTGTCCACAACCAGCACCCACCCAAAGCTCCGAACACTCCCTAAACTTCTTGGGAATTAAATGCATGAAATAAGTCCATAACAAGCAACTTGAACAAATGCTGCAACATGCTGAGATGCTTCAACTGGTATTCTAAAGTAACACAGATTTTGTAGTACTAGGTTATCCAGAAATTAAAAGCACAAAATGGGTGGGAGGGGAAGCGAGATCGCCCCTGTGAATGTTGCAACACTGTCTGTTTTTGCATTTAAAGAAATATCTGGCCAGCCAGTAATTTCACAAAGACAAAGAGGTGAAAATGATGTCACTAAATATTTGTATGCGTACAGACACAGTACTATGACGTGGGGATACAAAAACTCACACCCAAGCTGAGCTAAACAAATGCTTTGACAATGGGTGATTATGTTGAAAAATAGCTAAAGGTATGTGTTAAAGAGATTTTTCATTCCATTTTGTTAACAAATACTTCTAAAAATTTTACTCCATTCTATCTTTACTTTCTGGATGTCCTACGTAGTATAAAATGACATAGCTCAACGCATCTGACATCTTCAATGCAACCTGCTGGTAATGGTGGTATTGTTTCCAAATATTGTACAACTGTAAGACTTTTGGTAACTACATACAATCAGAACCTACCCTAGTGCAGACTTCTTTATGATACACTGCCTAACCTTGCAGTGCCATTTAAAAACCAATCCCAATACTGCATTGTGGGAAAATAAAATATTGTAATTTTATACCTTCCATAGTGTATACAGTGGTCAAAGACCATGTGCAAATAAAATGCTTCAATCTGAAGTTCAAAACATGTCCTGATGTGGTACAGTTGCCTAGTTCACACAACAAACATCTTGGAAAATTATTTTAATTTACAACAGCTTCAGAGATAAAATGTCCTATGAATTAAACAGACATCACCCCCTTTGTTTCTTGTGACCCTATTTCGAAGCTTTCTCTGGTGATGGATGAAGGGTTCAGACACTACAGATGTTCTTCTCAATCTTAGTAATTAACCAACTTCATGCACAAATTCTTGTTTTATAAGAAGTTTATTACATGCCTCTACATGTTTCGAGCACTACGTGCTCATCATCAGGAGATCAAAAATGTATTATACAGCATTTGATATCATCACACCTGTAGGTGGCCGTCCAGTGCACAGGTTGAGATAAAACAGCCACCTACAGGTGTGATGATACCAGATGCTGTATAGTATAATTCTGACCTCCTGATGATGATCACAGTGCTCAAAACATGTAGAGACATATAATAAACTTATTATAAACAAGACTTTGTGCATTAAGTTGGTTAATTACTAAGATTATACGAAGATGTACGGTCAGCAAAACATCACAAAACTACAGATGCTGCTGAAGCTGTACCCTACACTCAATTAGAATTCTGGGACATAATACGAGTTTCACACACTTGATGGGTGTTGAATAGATCCAATTCTGCAAACTCCTTCCATACACTTTGGAAGCAATCTTTACCAATACACCCTGCTGGGCTTTCTTCCAACTAACCCCAACACATAAACAGCAAATACAAATTAAAACATGGTCCCATACCAATACAGCCATTTGGGAACAAACAGGATTCCACACTTCAGCCATCACTTACACCTCAACGACAGTGTGATAAACACACCTACGGACAATAAAAGACAAAGATACTAACAAAATTTAATACTCATGTATAAAAGTGTGAACAAGACCACCCAACAACTCAATTCCTTTCCTGTCCAAGAGAACAAGACACAGACCAAAAAGGAGAACAAAACCGTCTTTTGATTCACATTCACAGGGTTTAGCAGCCAAACCTTCAATTTTTATGACAGTTTAATCCCATACTACTTAATGACATTGAAGCTTTTACCATAAGTCATTCACCTATGTACAATATGTACTAAAGCTTTGCCATCGTAATTCATAGGAACAGGACTAAACAGCTGCACTAATATGGTTATGATGATGGTGTCATTTCATACTACTTAACTTACAGCCAATGTCAATGCAAGGCACACAACACCAGTTCTGCCTATCACTGCAGTAACGTAGCTGTAAGCATGGTTATTACTTTGATGGGAGACAGCTCGTACAAACATCACACGCTGGCAACTACCACAACAGTAACTCATACTTGCTGATCAGAAGCACCTGGGACAGTATTTCTGACACTAGGTAGCTTCTGAATGCTTAAGTGAACAGGGTTGCACAAAAGTTGAGAAAATGGTTAACGTGCAATTCACTTAAGTGCCTACCTCAAAGATCAAACATTAACCTTAAACCTACATAGAATCTTTTGGCACAAATTCACTTACTGACATATGATGTTCAAATGGCAAAATTCAAACTTCCAAGCTTGAAACCAAGCACAGATGACTGTGTGAGGAGGGAAAGTTGTGGGTATTATGGGGAAGCAGTTACTACTATAAATGCAAAAACTGCATTCCTCTGGGATAATGCGCTGTCACTATATGTTCACTGCACATTTGCAGAACATGCAATAGCCTCATCTTTGGGGTGAACGGTATAATTAAGAAACCATGACAATAAAAATATCAACACACTAAATGCACACGAATATAATTTCAGTTTGCAAGCTGGCATGGAATATGAAAGAGTGAGTGCAGTAAGTTAAGGTGGCACAGATACTGTATTTCAAAAGACAGACTACACAACTGCATAACACACTTCAACAAAATGAACCACTGCAGCTTAATAAATGCATCAGTGTTAAGCTTGGTATAACATGACATTTAATTACCTCTGCTGTTTCAATACATTTCACAATTCTTCCACATCCAAACTGATGATTTCACATGAACACAAACACATGAAGTTGAAACATTTAAATCACACATTGTTACAGAGCTACTAGAGTAATTAGATGATAAAGAATAATGAAAAATGCAGACATAAGAATACAATGCCAAATTCTTGTTTAATCCACTTCATCAGGCTGCACAAATGCATACATATTCCTTTCCCAGACGCAGCTCTTACCTGCTCCTTGACCGAGACCTGGATTGGGAACGGCTTTTAGAGTGGTTCTGGGGTGAACGCGAGCGTCCATGGTCTCTGGAACGGGACCTGTCCTTAGGACTTCTGTCCCTGGATCTTGACCTGTCCTTCGGTGAACGATCATGATCCCTAGATCTGTCTCTAGAAGACCTGTCTTTTGGAGAGCGAGAGCGTGAGCGGCTGCGTGAGCCACTGCGTGACCTGGTACGACGGTCCCTGGAGCGGGAACGAGACCTTGAGCGGGAACGAGAATATGACCTACATGCCCAACAGGAAAAAGAACATGTAACATTATAGATATTGTAGCAACAATTAGAGTCTAACATGTAACATGACCAACACAATCATCTGATAAATGGCAATCTTTCATCTGGCAATCACAAACCAAAGCAAAGAGAAATGTTCAACAAAATTCTGAATCATTACCCAAAACTGGCCTGAATATAAATGCTTACTTAAATATGAGCAAGTACTGAAATACGAGTTCATTTTCAATATGGTACCTCCATATGCAAATTTATTACCTGGACCTCACTCCAGTATAGGCTAATGTCATGCAAAAATTATCAAAAATGAAAAATGCTCGCAACTGTATATGTGGATGAAATGCTTTCCTCTTTTACTCTTAACACAGAGTAATTTTAAATGAACCCACACAAAGACTGTTTTCCCCTTGTACCATTGCAGAACTCACATATTATTATGAACAGTGATTCAATTAAGAACCACTGGCGAGCTCTAGTGGACATTCGGAGAAGCTACGCTGAAGCAACAAGTCGTGCGTGTCATATAAATCTGGGCGTGTGTGGTGCAGTGGCGACTCTATGCAGGACCCGAAGACTCAACAGAAAAACTGGCTTGTAGCAGAAGATGTGAAGGGGGAGACAATTAACGCTTGTAGCCTGCGTAGACTTGTAGTAATTTTACTGCAGACTCTAATCCAGGCTCAAGCCTGTCGATTCTCAGCTCTGAAGACAAATACAAAATGGCAGGACAGACGGAGCGGTCGTTGGACCAGTTGTGCTACGAAGTCTCAGCTAATTTACTACGACGGGTCGGGATGAGTTTTTCTAACTCTCGCGTGTTGGATGGGTGGGTGTGTGCCCTCGTCTCTGAAGAATTCTTAGGAGTGGCAGTAGTTCAGCCCGATTTGTTGACTTTAGACTCTCAGTCGAAGGAAGGAAGTTGTGTTTTGTGATCTTATTTTTCAGCCATATTTCCTAAAAAATGTTAGGAATACATTATCACAATTTAGTCCACCAGTTTCTTAACAAATTAGCTTTGAATTGTCATTAGTTTTTAATATCAGAACCCAAAAGATATCTGTATCAGAAAATGAAATAATACTGTACCGTCAAACTGAGAAGCTTCCGAAAAAAATAAACACAATGGATATACAGCATGCATACCTGCGCCTGCCCCCTCCACGGCTACCCCTGTAACGGTAGCAATCTCTGGCATAATGCCCACGTTCACCACATTCATAGCAGCGATCCTCAGGGTGAAATGGTCTTCCACGCCGGGGTGGTGGACCACGATAACGACCACCTCCCTTTCCTCCCATGCCATTCGACATCTCTACTCGTACTCGGCGTCCACAGATAGTTCTGAAATTAAATGATTCAAGACACAACACTTGGTAATGTGTGCCAAAAAATTATGGGGAATTTCATGCCACTGGTGTAATTCTGACAAGTTATTCCTGTGGTTACTCTCAGTGAAGAATTTCACACCAACAAGGACCTGTCTCAACTTAATCTAGATCAATGATCCAAAGTGAAGGTCAACCATGTGATTCTAAATGAAAGACTAAAAACATGAACAATGCATAACCACTCACCCAAGGCAATTTTAGAAGGGCAAATAGAAGACTCTAATAAATCTATTCCCATGTGCCAAAGATTTATCAACATTATGGTGCTTAAAACATTGTGTCCCTCCCCCAATGCCTTGCCAAATGACTGCAAATACAGAATTAATACATTTTTGGCAGGTTTGAAATAAAAAATGAAAAAGTTGTACCCTTCAGCTGTATAGGGCAACTTTGGAACAGTACACTGAACACACTTTCATGACATGTTACAGTAAAGGCTAATATTAGCCAGCATTTTTTGGTTTTGATTAAACTTGGACAATAGACTCTTGCATGTTTGTCCACACATTGCAATAAATATTTATGGATGTTTAAAATGCCTCAAACAAAACTGTACTCAAAATGAAGCCCACATTCCATTCCATCTAGTGTTTTTACAGTCTTAGTTTTCAACATGATCAAACAAAGGGGAGTGAATCCACCAAAACTCTTACAACATGCATGCACTTCACAACTTGTTACATGCATGCCAACAAGCCACTGTTGTTTTACGATAATACTATTATGTGTAACTCTTGACATTTTCACCAAGCACTTCAACAAAACTCAACCCTTGTGCCTTAGCCAGTAACAAAAATGTTAGAATGAAATATGGACACATACCTTCCATCTAGACCCCTTACAGCATCTTCAGCATCACGTGGATCCTCAAACTCCACAAAAGCAAATCCTGGGGGGTTCCTAGCAACCCACACATTGCGCAGAGGTCCATAATAAGAAAATGATTCTTCAAGCTCTTGTTTTGAAGCTGCTGAACCTGAATTAGAAGCACAGTCTCCTAAAATATCCTGAAGCTACTTAAGTGAAACATGTAAATTAGCATAATATACAAGATGATTATACAAAAAGGACAATTACCAACAGCATGTTTAGTTTAGTTTAGCGTTCAAGTATGGAAAAGAAAGCGTCAATTTCCATCATACACACACTGTGTAACCCTAACTAAACATAATCTTTTTAAAATTACAAAAAATTATGCCCTCTGTACCCAAATATACTACACATTTTACCGAACAGATCTTTGTTACAGAACTGAAAATGGACATCCGATTCCTTTTCGTGGAATAGGACTGTGACCTTCTACATGTAGTTCCATGCTTACTTTCAATAAGCAGTGTTTCAATTACGAACACACTTGCTTCTGGCAGTATAACTGAATATGCCTACAATGGATTTTTTCTCTTCACCACTGATTATTCACATAAGCCTCTCTTGTAATTCATAGCTGCCATTAATTCCAGTACCTCTGCCCCCCCCCTCCCAAAAGCTAACCCACACATAAGATGGGAACGAACATTACGAAAATATATACTCCTTATTGTACGTTGGCTCATTACTTCCTTCAAAGAGATTACAAACACACTTTGATTAATCATGATCTTAGTAATTTCACACAAACTTCTCATTTCGCACATTCTGTGATGCACTGCCAGTAGAGACTTGTAGCATGCAATGAGTCATTTGGAAAGTCTCAAACATTACAGTTATTTCAATTACCCATTAATCTTTTCAATACTATGTAAGTTACATTATGGCAGCCACTTACAATGTATGGTTCCTTTGTTCCAACCATGTTTGGTTAATTCTGGTACTATTTTTCAACAAACCTGACATGAAAAATGTACAGTAACTTCACACAGGACAATGCCATGGCCCACAAAATGAACTCCTAAATGGCTGCCCCAAAAGAGGTACTCAGAGAAAGGTCAACTCACAGACTGTGGCCTCACAACATTCAGACCTGATCTATACTTGTGCAAACCAGCCAGTCTTAAAAAATTAACAACCAGCCAATATTTCATGACAAGAATTCCACTGTGTCACGAAATATTTCCAGCACAATTCCTGCTTAGTTGGAGAACAGTTTAAGAAACCTCTATAAAATTAGGTACAGTGAAATGCTAAAGAAATATGAACTAAAAACTCTGTGATGGCAGACTTCTTAGACAATAAAGTTCCCACAACTACTACCGTGCAGAGACCAAAGATTAAATACACAATCGGTACAATGCTGTTGCTCTGGCATAACCCACTATACACTAATGTAAACTTCCTCCATTGCAGAAATGTCACAATACTGAGAAGATCCAAAATTTCTTACCTAGAACACGTCTTGTAGCCTAGTGGCTATACCAAACACAAGAACGGGGATATGAATACAAGAGCCTACACTGTCACATCAGAGCAACATATAAAGGTACAAATTCAGTAGTAAAGTAGTTGACTTTGCCATTCTTGTCATACTGCTGCTTGTAAGTGTAGACATCTGATCGCTGATGCTGGCAATTCTTGGGTTGGCTCTGGTACTTCTGGCACTCTACAGTCATTTCATAAGTATGGAGTTTAATTAATTTAAGTTCATTTTATTGGACCACGTTATATGTGGACCTACATGAACGTGAAGGCCATTCAATACTCTGTTTACAACCACGTATGGCATAAGATAAACCTAAAGATTCACTGCCGTGCTCAGTCACTCGGCCACGAACAACTGCGGTGCAAGTATTTAATGTAGGCAAAAACAAATCCCTCATGAACTATTTCAGAAGTTTATTCCCCGCAACGATAAGTGTACAACGACCATATACAAAATCAATATTTACAGAACGTAGTGCAATATCTTTTTTTACATTACCAGTTTCGAATCTCTCAGTTTTTGCCGATAAGGCTCTCAGCCAACACGAACTTAACTCCCGGTCTGTGATACGACATAGTCAAAAATGGCTACCAACAAGAGTTCGTTAATAAACTCAAAATACATATAACCACACAAATATGAATATGTAAATAAAAGTACATAACATCTTACCTAAATCACCAACATACAGTTTGCAGTCAGAAGACCCAGAATCCCTGTAACGCGACATTCTAATCGCCCTGTAAAAATAGACAGCGCTGAAGAAAATCATTGGTTGAATTTCAATACAGGAATACTTTTCAACATTTGTAGTCAACAAACATAACCAGGTGTTTTGATAAATCCACCAAAAACTCACCGAAAGCGCTGAAAGCTAAACAGAACAAGTTACTTGCTCCAAAATAAGCAATTCAATGCGTCCACAATGTCCCACCAACACCACAGCAAAACGGACTCTTACATGACGCAAAACAGCGATGACGCTACGGGTATGATGGGTAATAAGCGGGAACTTGAAATCCTTGAAACACGTTCTGAAAACAATTCCTGGTTCGGATCGGTTTTCAGTGTCACGGATAACGTCTATTCAGAGCAGTATGGTTTGAAAAACCATTATTCATTTTTCAAATATCCTGTCATATTCACTAAAACAACCCAAAATCAAAGCCAGTTTCACCTGTATAGGAAGATTCCATTTTCGTGGACCTTATACAAGAAATATAGAAACATCGGCGAATATGTATCTTGTACTTTCGATTACGGTGCAGTGAGACATCACACCTTACTTACTTACTCCATGGTGCAGAGTCTTTCTTAAGAAGCTAACTGGTTTGCAGCTATGCAAGAAATTCGCCGCATTTCAAGGAACCCAAAGGTTCATTACCGCACTCACAAGCGTCGGCCACCTGTCTCTCTCCTGGGCAAGCCCAAACCCACCTCCTGGAGATCCATCCTAATATTATCCACCCATCTACGCCTAGGTCTCCTTCGCTCCGGTCCCCCCCCCCCCCCACCCCCCTCTCACCCCCTCTCTAATTCCCCATCCCCCCCTCATCCCCACCCCATCC
>Ga0131853_10027501_pt1 | contig 10208 bp, 7 predicted proteins | sample TergutLab28metaG_FD_92764 | JGI IMG/M metagenome (GOLD analysis project Ga0131853, IMG submission 92764) | Labiotermes labralis P1 segment gut microbial communities from Petit-Saut dam, French Guiana - Lab288 P1 (version 2) (version 2) | ecosystem: Host-associated > Arthropoda: Insects >... | reverse complement strand
CGTGCTGTCGACGTCGCGTTGACCGAAGCGGCCATCGGTGCGGGCCTGACCGGCGCGCTGCTGATCCGCGCGGCGTCGCGGCTCGAGGTAACTGAAGCGGCGGCCCAGGCCGAAACGCCGGGCCTCGCGATGCGTGTCGCGGCAGGCGTGGCCGCCACGGCGGTCGCCGTCGTGATTGCCGTTAGCCTGTTGAGCTTGCCGGACCCCGCGCCGACCCTGGCGCCCGAGGTGGCGCGGCACATTCAGGCGACTGGCGTCGGCAACCCGATCACGGCCGTCCTGCTGTCATTCCGCGCGATCGACACGCTGCTGGAAGCCATCGTGTTGCTGTTCGGCGTGGTTGGCGTCTGGTCGCTGGCGCCGGACCGCTGCTGGGGCGGCAGGCCGGGACTGGCGCAGGTGGTGAGTCCCAACGACATTCTGGTGTATCTCGCGCGTGTATTGCCGCCGATAGGCGTCGTGATCGGCATCTACATTTTCTGGGTCGGCGCCGATCATCCGGGCGGCAAATTCCAGGGCGCCACGGTGATTGCCGCCATGTGGCTGCTCGTCATGATGTCCGGTTTGCGCGATGCGCCGCCGGTCAGCCGGCGCTGGCTGCGCGCCGTGCTGATCCTCGGGCCGGCGGTGTTCATCGCGCTTGGCCTGCTCGGCGCCGTCGTGGCGGGAGCGTTTCTCGCGTACCCCGATGGCTGGGCGAAGCTGTGGATCATCATCATTGAAGCCGCGCTGCTGCCTTCGCTTGCCGTGACCCTGGTCCTCCTGCTCGTCGGGCCACCGCAGCGGCCGGAGGTGAGCCCATGAACGTCTCGCAGTTGTTCGGCTTGACCGCCGCTGCCCTCGTGGGTCTCGGCCTCTATGGCCTGATCGTCAACCCGCAGCCCTTGCGCAAGGTGCTGGCCTTCAACCTGACGGGCAATGGCGTCTTTCTGGCGTGTGCCGTGATCGCGCATCGAGGCGCTGGCGCCGGCATGTCCGGCGACCCGGTGCCGCAGGCGCTATTGATCACGGCGATTGTCGTGTCGTTCGCCGCTTCCGCGCTCGCAGTCGGACTCATGCTGCGCAGGTTCGCGGAGACGGGCTCGAATTCTTTGTCGGCGGACGGTGATGCGGCGTCGGGCGGGGCGCGCGCCAATACGGAGGCGAGGTGACGACGCTGGCGCTCACGGGGCAATCGACGCCGGGCGGCCTGCTGCTGACGCTCGTCGTGTTGTTGCCTTTTGCCGGGATGCTGGCGGGGTTGGCGCTCGGCGGACGCCACGCGCAACGCGTGGCCTGGGTGACGATCGCCTTCGGTTTCGGCATCGTGCTGGAGATTGCGGCGAGGCTGCTGGTCTCGGGCGACGCATTGCGCTATCTGCTGGGCGGCTGGGCGCCGCCGCTGGGCGTCATGCTCCGCGCCGACGGCCTCTCGGTGTGCATGATGCTGGTGGTTGCCGTGGTGGTGGGGGCGGTGGCGATTTACGCCAATGGCGACTTCGGCACGCCGTCCGGCACGAACGAGGCACGCGCGCCGCTGGCGTTCTGGCTGCTGCTGCTGGCGGTGTGGGGAGCGCTCAATCTGGTGTTTGTGAGCGGAGACATTTTCACGCTCTACGTCGCGCTCGAACTGCTAACTTTTGCGGGCGTTCCTCTCGTGTCCCTCGATGGCCGCGCCGAAACATTGCAGGCTGCGTTGCGTTATCTGTTGTACGCGCTGATCGGCTCGATGCTTTATTTGCTGGGGGTTTTTCTGCTCTATGGCGCCTATGGCACGCTGGACATTGCGCTGCTTGCCGCGAGGATCGGGGCGCAGCCGCTAGCCTGGGCCGCGTTGGCGTTGATGACGGCCGGCATGCTCGCCAAAACCGCGCTGTTCCCGCTGCATCTGTGGTTGCCGCCTGCGCACGCGGGCGCACCGGCCGCCGCGAGCGCGCTGCTGTCGGCATTGGTCGTCAAGGGATCGTGGTTCGTGGTGGTGCGGTTGTGGGTCGACGTCTTCGCCGGCATCGCAAGCGGATCCTGCTCGCAACTGCTTGCAGGCCTGGGGGCGCTCGCGATCCTCTTCGGCAATGTGGTGGCGCTGCGCCAGGTGCGGCTGAAGCTCTTGATCGCTTACTCGACGGTCGCCCAGATCGGCTATCTGTTCCTGCTGTTCCCGCTTGCCGTGCAGCACGAAAGTGCTCGAGCCGTCACGGGTGGCCTGTTGCAGGCCGTATCGCACGCGAGCGCAAAAGCGGCCATGTTCCTCGCGGCCGGTCTGATCTATAGCACGCTGGGGCATGACCGTCTGGCCGACCTGCGCGGCGCAGGGCGCGCCCTGCCCATGACGCTGACGGCTTTCGCGCTGGCCGGCGCAACGTTGATCGGCTTGCCGCCTTCCGGGGGCTTTCTGGCCAAGTGGCTGCTGATGTCGGCGGCACTCGCGACGGGGCAATGGTGGTGGGCGGTCGTGATGCTGGTCGGCGGCCTGCTCACGAGCGTCTACGTTTTCATGGTGGTGGTGCGCGCGATGGAGCCCGCTGCGCCCGGCTGGTCGCCGCAAAAGCAGGTGCCTCGTTACCAGCAGTTCGCCGTGCTTGGCCTCGCAACGTGTTCTTTCCTGCTTGGCCTCGCCGTGCTGCTGCCGGTCGACGTGGCCCAGATTGGCCGCACAGTGGTGCCGCCAGCGGGGCTGCCATGAACGTCTCCCAAGCTCTGCTCGTCGCAGCCGTCGGGTTGCCATTGCTGATGCTGCTGCTCTGCGCGTCGGCGCCTGTTCGCAGGCGCCTGCCGTCATGGTTCGCTGTCGCTGCGCTGCCCGCGCTGGCCGCGGCCGTCGGCGCCAGCCAGAGCGAAACCCTGGTGCTCGGCCACAGCCGTTTCGCCCTCAGTTTCGCGCTCGATACGCCAGGCGCGGTGTTGCTCGGCACGGCGGCGCTGTTGTGGCTCTTCGCCGGAATCTATGCCGCACGATATGTACGCGGTCGCGAAGATATCGATGGGTTCGTCGTCTGCTGGCTCATGGCCTTGACCGGCAGCGTGGGCGTGTTCCTGACGGCCGATCTGATTGGCTTCTATCTGATGCTGGCGGTGTTGAGTGTCGGCGCCAGCGGGCTGGTGCTCCAGGGCGACGGGCCCGAAGCCCGATACGCGGGCGCGCTTTATCTTGGCGTTGCATTACTGGCCGAGGCTTTCGTGCTGGGAGGATTGGTCCTGCTCGCACAGGCCACGCCTGGTGGCAGCCTGCTGATTCGCGATGCGGCTGCAGCCTTGCCGGGCTCGCCCTGGCGCAACGCCACGCTGCTATTGCTCCTGGTTGGCCTCGGCATGAAGGCGGGAATGGTGCCGCTGCATTTCTGGATGCCGCACGCCTATCGCGCGGCGCCTGTTCCGGCGGCGGCGGTGCTCAGCGGCGCGGTGGTCAAGGCCAGCGTGATCGCATTGGTTCGTTTTCTGCCATTTACTTTCAACGACGCATGGCCGCACTTTGGCATCCCTTTCGCGGCGCTGGGCATGTTCGGCGCGTTCTACGGCGTGGCGATCGGTATCACCCAGTCCCAGCCGAAAGTCGTGCTTGCGTACTCGAGCGTCAGCCAGATGGGCTTCCTGATGGCCGTGATCGGCATGGGGCTAGCCGCAGGCGACCCCGCTACCGTCGTGGCAGCCGCTTACTATGCCGCGCACCATCTGCTCGTCAAAGGCACTTTGTTTCTGGCCGTGGGCGTGGTCGCGTTGACGGGTGCCGGATCGTTGCGACGGGTGCTGCTGCCCACGGCGGTCATCGCGCTTGGACTGGGCGGATTGCCGTTGACGGGCGGCGCACTGGCCAAGTACGCGGCCAAGGACCTGCTGGGCGGCGATCTGGCCGGGTCGTTGGCTGCGGCGTCTTCAGCCGCGACCACGTTGCTGATGCTTCATTTCGTGCGCCGTCTGGGTGCAGTGGCCACGACCGATTCCAACGCGCGCGCTCCGGGGCCGTTCAGGGGAGCATGGCTGGCAATGGTAGTGGTCTCGCTCGCGGTTCCGTGGGTGTTGTATCTGCGTATCCCGGCAGGCTCGCTACCCGAGGCCCTGGCTCCCGCGGCGCTGTGGTCGGCACTCTGGCCGGTACTCGTTGGCGCGGCGCTCGCGATTGGCTGGAACCGATGGGGCAGGACGGTGCCGTCCGTGCCTGTCGGAGATGTCAGTGGCCTCCTGCGCGGACTGCAACGAGGCAGCACGGGGGCCGCACGCATCGCTGTGTGTACGGATGCGTTCGTGCGCGGATGGGCCGTCTCCTGTCTGACGCTGTTGCTCGCGGCGCTGCTGTTCGGCGGCCTGCTCGCGGTGGCGGCATGATGTGTGTGGCGCAACCGACCGCACCGCCTGCGCATAAGGGACGCGGTCGCAGCAGAACCTGGAGTACGTCATGAGAACGCTGACGCGTGCTGCGATATTTGCCGCCGCTACCAGTTGCCTGGCCGGCTGCATTAGCGTGGGGCCCGATTACAGTCGCCCCGAGGTGGCGGTGCCCGCAACGTGGCGGGTCGATTTGCCCGCGGCTGAGGAAGTCGTGGACACGGCGTGGTGGGAGCAATTCGACGATCCGGTGTTGAACGACCTGATTCAAACCGCACTGGAGGGCAATCTGGACGTGCGTATCGCAGCGGCGCGTATCGACCAGTTCATCGGCTTGTTGCGCGCTGCGCGCTCGCAGGGTCTCCCGCAGATCGGCTATGGCGCCAACGTGAGCCGCAACCGGACCAGCGAGGTCGGGATGCCACCGCTGTCCCCCTTGCTCGATCCCGTATTCAATCTCTATCAGGGCATGCTGTCCGCTTCCTGGCAAATCGACCTGTTCGGCCGGGTAAGACGCCTGACCGAAGCCGCGCAGGCGCAGGTCTATGCCAGCGAACAGGCCCAGCGGGGCGTCGTGCTTTCGCTGGTGACAGGCGTGGCGACCAGCTACATCACGCTGCGCGGGCTCGACCGGCAACTCGAAGTCGCACGGGCCACGGCGAGTAACTTCGGCGAAACATTACGCATATTCGAGTTGCGCTATCGCGACGGACTGGTTTCCCAGACGGAGCTTTCCCAGGTGCGCTCGCAGTACAAGCTGGCTCAATCCGCGATACCGGCCATCAAACAGCAGATCGCCATCGTGGAAAATGGCATCTCCATTCTGCTGGGGCGTAATCCCGGGCCCATTGCGCGAGGCAAGTCGGTGAGCGAGCTGGTGCTTCCTGTCATTCCGGCGGATCTGCCTTCGACACTGCTCGAGCGGCGGCCCGATATTTTGCAGGCCGAACAGAATCTGGTCGCGGCCAATGCGAATGTCGGCGCCACGCGTGCGCTTTACTATCCCACCATCTCGCTGACGGGGGCGCTGGGTTCGGTCAGTACCGCGTTCGGCGACTTCCTTTCCGGGCCCGCCTCGCTCTGGTCGGTCGCAGCAGGACTGACCGGGCCGATCTTCACGTCGGGTGCGATTGCTGGCCAGGTGCAGTCAGCCGAGGCACAAAAGCGCCAGGCCGAACTGGTCTACAGGCAGACGGTGCTGGGCGCGTTCAACGACACCAATAATGCGCTCGTCAGCTCACAAATGACCATCGAGCAGACAGCGCTTCAGCAGCAGCGCGTCGATGCTTTGCGCGAATATGCGAGGTTCTCGCGGCTCAAGTTCGAAGACGGGTTGATCGGCTATCTCGAAGTGCTGATATCCGAAAACGACCTGTTTTCCGCCGAGCTTGCCCTCGCCAATTTGCAGGCCTCGCGCTATAACCAGGTGATCAGCGTGTATCAGGCCATGGGCGGCGGCTGGGTGGATATCGCCGATTCGCGTACGCCCGTGTCCCTGAGCGCCGACCGAAAGGGCAATGCCTCGCAGGGCAGGTGACACAGGCTTTAAAGACATAGGGCCAGGCTGCGCATCACGAAGCATCCGGTCGGATTGATACGCAGCAGAAGAAGGTCAAGGTCACTCTGCGTTTTGAAGTCGCTTCCAAGAGAAAACCCATGTTACGCACGTCGCTGAAGGTAATAAAAATATGCGTGTCGATACTGGTCGTGCTCGCGTTACTCGCATTGGGTTTGCGGGCATGGTCTTCGCTGCGCGGCCCGGAACTATCCGTCTGGCACACCTACGTGCCGCGAGAGATGACCGTCGAAGAAATAGACGCCGGCGACTGGAGTGCGTACATGCGGGAGGAGTCGCGGCTTTTCGAGGATGTGCACGTCAACGTCGTCGAAAAGATCAAAGCATCCGAGCGTGTCCCGTCGAACCGATACTACGAAGGCTCACCGATCTATCCAGAGCACTTCGCTCAGGACTGGAACCGCTCGTACATACTGGAACCTCCCGGAACGCCGGTTGGAGCGGTGGTGCTGCTGCATGGCATGACGGACTCGCCCTACAGTTTGCGGCACATCGCGCGCAACTACCGTGACCGGGGCTTTGTCGCGATCGCCATCCGTTTGCCTGGACACGGTACCGTGCCTGCGGGACTGACCAATGTCACATGGCAAGAATGGGCCGCGGCAACGCGACTCGCGGTTCGCGAAGCGCGCCGGCGCGTGGGCCCGGACAAGCCGCTCGAACTGATAGGCTTCTCGAACGGCGGCGCGCTTGCCCTGCAGTATGCAATGGACGCCATCGAGAACCCCGCGCTCACGCGTCCCACACGGCTCGTGCTCATTTCGCCGATGATCGGAGTCACTCGTTACGCGCGGTTTGCGGGCCTCGTGGGACTACCCGCGATGTTGCCCGCGTTCGCGCGGGCCGCCTGGCTCGGCATCGTGCCGGAATTCAACCCCTTCAAATACAACTCGTTCCCGGTGAACGCAGCGCGTCAGTCCTGGCTGCTTACCCGCGCCATCCAGGAGCAGATGGCGAGGCTCGAGCGTGAGAATCGGTTGAAGTCGCTCCCTCCCGTGCTGACGTTCCAGTCGGTTACCGATTTCACGGTCAGCACCCCTGCTGTCATGTCGTCGTTGTATGACAAGCTTCCCGAAAACGGCAGCGAAATTGTGTTGTTCGATGTGAACCGCAGCGTGAGTTTCAGAACCTTCCTGCGCGTCGCGTCCTATTCGGCGCTCACACGGCTGCTGCGCATCGGGCCGCAGAACTATCGCACCACGGTCATTGCCAATGCCTCGCAGGATTCGGCTCATACGGTCGAACGCAGTGTCGATGCCGGCAGTGTGGCAACTCACGTTCGCCCTTTGGACATTGACTATCCTCCGGATATTTTTTCGTTATCGCATGTTGCGATTCCATTTCCGGTGACGGATGCACTCTACGGCATCGAGCCGGGCGACGACGAGAACTTCAATGTCAACCTTGGTACGCTCGCGCCGCGCGGAGAACGCGGCACGTTGATTCTGACGCTCGACTCGATGTTCCGGATTGCATCGAATCCGTTCTTCCCGTATCTCCTGCAACGCATCGACGAGGGCATCGGCAAGATGCCTCCTCCCGTTGTCGATTCACCGAGGCGTACTCATGAGACCGCTGCCGGGAAGCCGGAGGATCCCGCAGAAGCGTTGAGGGAACTGGAGCAGGCCGGCGATGATTACGACGAGCCGTAAGCCGACGGCTGTAACAACAACTCGACTGAAAGAATCGACAGCATCCAGACACCGGGCCAACCTTGTTACCGAGCCTGGTTTGTCCGATGATACGGGCAGGGTGCGCAAGCTCGCATGGGGCCGCCGGGGCCACCTGCCGGCCAGATGTACCTGTGCAGCACCAGCGCCTGTTGAGTGTTACGTCATACCCGGAGACGAGCACCGTGAACATGACCCGATTGCTGCTTGGCAGCATCCTGCTTTTCGTGGTGGGTACGGTGTTGCAGCTGGTATGGCCGCTGGCGCAGGCGGCGTCGTATCACCACTTCGCGGACCAACGCGCGCTGGGCTTGATACCGCATGCAGCGGACGTGCTGTCGAATCTCGTCATTCTGGCGGCAGGGATCGCCTGCCTCAGTTGGGCGAAACGAAATGCGTCGCGGCAGCCGCCAAAATTCCCCGGCATGGTAGTCGCCGGATTCGGGCTCGTGCTAACCGCAATCGGGTCGGCCTACTATCACTGGGCACCTTCCGACGCGACGCTCGTCTGGGATCGCCTGCCGATGACGATCGTCTTCGCCGGCATACTGGCGATGCTCTGGACGTCGAACACCGGGCAGCGCGTGGGCTGGGTACCGTTGCTCATCCTGGTTGCCGTATCGCTAGGCACGATCGAGTACTGGCTCGCACTCAACAGCCTGTGGCCGTACGCGATCCTGCAGTTCGGCGGGCTCATGTTCATCGTCGGCTTGACGCTCACACGCAAGGTGGACAGCGTATTCGGCTGGACGATGGTGATCGTTTTCTACGGGGTGGCCAAGATCTTCGAGAGCCTTGACTGGCAGGTGTGGGAACTCACTCGCCATGTGATCGCGGGGCATGCGCTGAAGCATGTATCGAGCGGCCTGGCCGGTGCCGCCCTGATTCTGGTGGCGAACGCGGCACCGCGCTTTGCAGTCGGCACGGTTCCACCGCAGCCGGGAGCGATCGACCATTCCCGGTCGCCGCGCTGACGTGTTCGGACGACAAAGTTTCCGATGGCCGCCAGGATGGAGCCGGACACGCCGCTGGAATACGCGCCTTCTTCGAGCGCGCTCTGGCGAGGCGCGCGTTAGCCAGGCTGGCGTCCGTCTTCCCAGCGCGGGTCCGCGGTAATCTGCACAATGAGCCGGCTTTCCAGCGGATTCGCGCTGAGCGTTTCCCAGATGCGTTCGCGCAATTCGTCCTGCGACGCGAGATCGCTTAGCGTGGACGTTGCGCCGACGAGCACGCTGACTTCGACAAAATTGCGCCGGCCCGCCTGGATGACGTGTGTGTGATGGCGCAGAATGCCAAGTTCGCGTTCGAGCTTCGAAAGCGCCATTTCGATCTCCGAACGCGGATTGTTCTCTTCGGGGCTCATGTGCAGCAATTCAGCAAAGCTCGTGCTCACGATCTTCACTGGCGCAAAGAGAAAAATCAGTGAGAGCCCCGCGGTCATTGCACTGTCGACGTAGCGCGCCCATAGATAGTGAAAGCTTTCGGGCAATATCGAATACACGAAAAAGCCGAGCAGTGTGGCCGCGCTGAAAGAGAATTTCATGATCCATTTCCAGCCGTCGGTTTTGAGCAGCTTGGAATTGATCTGCGCGGCCGCGCGCTTTTTATAGACCACCATGGCAAAGCTGATCACGCAACTCGCGGCGCTGATCAGCATGACGCCTTGCGCATTCACCACGTGGCCGCCCGAACGTATCCCTTCAATCCCGTTCACGAAGCCATATACGCAAACGACCAGCATCATGAGCCCGTTTATGCCATTCACGAGCGGCTCGAGGAACCAATACCCGTATTCGAAGCGAGTCGTCGCGGGCCGGCTCACCACGGTGGCCACGAGCAATCCAAGCGCGGAACTCACGAGATTGAGCAGATAGAAAATGGCGGTGAGCAGCAGCGTATCGGATTGCACGAAGAAGCCATAGCCGACGTTGGCCGCGAAACCGAGGCACACGACGTAAATGGAAACCTTCATCGTGCGCTGCTCGACCGCTGCGAGCCGCGCCTTGCGGAGCGCGTAGCTGATAGGCATGGTTCCTCGCTGTCGAACGTTGGAACGTTCGGATGGCGGCGGTGTGGCGAAACGCGGTCACGAGGCCGATGGATGCGGGCAAGCGCAGTGACGCGCGGCTAACGCCACGCCGAGGTGCTCAGCCCGACGATCGCGGCGAGTCCGCCGCCCATCACCACGAGAAACGCGCACCACTCGGGCCGCGAAAATAGCGCCTCGCCACGCTCGCGCCGCGCCCACATGTACAGCAGGCTGCCGGGGCCATAGAGCAGTGCGGACATGACGAGCAGCTCCAGCCCGCAAGCGTAAAGCAGGAACAGTGTATAAATCGTGGCGATGCCCGCTGTGGCATAGCGCAGTGTGCGCGTTCGCGCGCTCATGGCCGATTGCGGTAGCGCGCGGATGGCCTTGAGCCCGAAGGTCGCGACGAAGAAGTAGGGGATGAGCGCCATCGCGCTCGTGAGGCGGAGCATGAGCGAGAAGGCGTCGGTGGACCAGTATGTGCTGATGACGAAGGCCTGCACTACGCCGCTCGTGAGCCAGATCGCGGCGGTGGGAAGTTGGCGCGCATTGCGCCGCGCGAAAATGGCTGGCATGGCGTCCGCCTTCGCGCTGGCATACAGCACTTCCGCGCAGATCAGCGACCATGCGAGGT
>Ga0131853_10027500_pt1 | contig 10208 bp, 4 predicted proteins | sample TergutLab28metaG_FD_92764 | JGI IMG/M metagenome (GOLD analysis project Ga0131853, IMG submission 92764) | Labiotermes labralis P1 segment gut microbial communities from Petit-Saut dam, French Guiana - Lab288 P1 (version 2) (version 2) | ecosystem: Host-associated > Arthropoda: Insects >... | reverse complement strand
TTAGCAAGGAACAGTGTAGCTCCCTGAAGATGATCTTAGGATCGAAACATGTTGGAGCGATTTTAAATGTTTTAATGTAAAAATTTATGTATGTGCATTAGTTGGTGTGCTGATTAAATGACTTTACAAAATGCACGGTGCAACGATAAAGATAAAGTTAAAGACACGTTTAAGTTGAATCACAACTATAAGGAGACAGACGACTATTAATACTAAAATCTTCAACTAACAGCCAGTGACGATGTTACTGAGATGACTCCTACACATTACACGAGACAGGCAAAACAAACATTGTCATTCTCACTGAAACAAAGAGAAGACACAGAAATACCGACAACCAGTTTCCTCTAGTCCGCTTATCCCAATTAATGCACGTTCTAGTTTAATTAGTGCCTGCAAATAAACTCGACACTAATGCATCACGAGAACGGCCCGTGATTACGGTTTTCATTCCAGAATGAAACGCAGTAAGTCCACACAGTAATTAAACAATTAACTAAATACGCGTCTCCCTGCAAGGTGCGACAGAAAGCTCATCACAACATACGATGAAAGTTCAATACAATTCGCATTTAAACCATCGCTTTCCCAAAGACCCAAAATACAATTCTAGTTCGGTCTTACGAGCGATGGATTTCCAAAACCGTCTGAGAGAAAAGTTCGTTATAATTGTGTGTCTATAAATTATTAAATAGGCTTCAACAATTTAGAACAACAGAGACACTGTACATACCGAAGTAACATTGAGGCGTGTTCGCGTAACCACTGTTGTCGACGGAAAGCAATAAATACAGGGTTATTCGAAATGATTGTCGGGGTTTTAACAACTTACTCGCCTGGTCACCTCGTTCTCCAGATGCAAACCCACGTGATTTCTTTCTATGGGGTTATGTCAAGGATCAGGTTTATGTTCCTCCTCTTCCTGCAAGTAGCCCGGAACTGAAGGTACGAATCAGAACCGCCATTGAAACCATCACCGCTGATAAGCTACAAACAGTTTTGAACGAACTCGATTATCGTGTTGATGTTTGTAGAATCACAAAGGGTGCATATATAGAGCACCTGTAAGGTATGAAACAAAACCTTGGAGTGTTGTTCTATTAAATAAAAATAAACATATACTCCTATATCAAGTGTACTGTGTATGGAAAGTTGTTAAAACCCCGACAATCATTTCGAATAAACCTGTATTACATATTCTGAGTGCGTATCTGTAGCCTTATTTATCCAGCATGTACAACACATGCACCGTATTATACGGTATCCTGTGGTCAATCCGACTGTACCATACATTTCCATTTCATCTCCCAAATTACACGATTTTCGGGAAATATTTATTGAATGTAAAACGTGTGTTATGACTGCCTCTACAACGTTTGTCTGCAACATTTCTCATTCTACGGATAATTCAGTGAGATACTGTCATAAATGTACACAGATTTACAAGTAAAGTACACTTTCTTTTATCGTTGCACCGTGAATTCTAAAATCTATGCAGTTCACACACCAACAAATGTGTGGCGGATGTTGAGATCTCATCATATGGCCTATAAATTATATAGGAGACATAAACTGTGTGTCAGCAGGTAAGGTGGTGGACCAACACACGTCCACCGCCTTACCTGCTCATACACAGTTTATGTCTCATATATAATTTATAGGCCAGATGATGAGATCTCAACATCCGCCACACATACAAACAATATTTAGTCTCTTAGAACTTTGCAAACCTGATGATAGCCTCCGAGTAGGCCGAAACATGTCGTTTCATTAACACCAATTAAACTGGTTGTGTTTTGACTTACTTTGCCTTTTATTTCATTGTTACATACACAACGGGGATGCCTCAACTAAAGACAGACACGACGAATCTAATAGTCGCTTTTCGCAAAATTGCGAAAAGCGACTAAAAATGAGATTCGATTCAGGAATTTCAGGATTACACATCTACAAAGATTATAACGGGGGTAAATTAAATAACCATCCAACCACACCAAAATAAAGCAGCGTAATTACCAAAACTAACAAACCATTCAACCACCCACCCACACATCCAAACAAGTGATAAAACCTACAAAACAAATCAACCAATTAACTTGCACTAAGAACCACTTTCCTTTCCTCTCTACCCGTTCCACAATAATTTCTACCTATTGCTCTCATCCATTATCTTTGATGTCCTTTCAACTGACCTATTAGCTGCTCTATTTATAAAAGTTTTATAGGCTTTGTTTTGTTCCTGTTTCTCGGAAGTTCTCCACAACACCCACCCGACCTTCTTAATTACCCACTCCAAACAAGTAAGAAGTGACGAAGCAAAGAAGCCCTATGTCATGCAATATGCTCTCCTATCACCGCCTACTCCATAAAATTCTCTTTCATGAAGTATATCTCGAACATCAGTCTGCTTTGTAAGAAAATTATAATTCTTGTCATATAACTTACCCAGAGTTCACATAACTAAAAAAATTGTCGATTTTCTGTATGTTTTACACTACATGTTCCATATACACAGTTTATTCCCAATGTTCCTCAAGAATTTTCGTGATTTCCAGGCTTCTTAACTATTATTCCACCGTATACAGAGAATTTTCCCGTGGCCTAATCTCCACTTAGGGTAAAGTGTGATTATATTCGAAAGACAACGGTAATAAAACGCACACACTCATCTTTTCCATGGCAGGATTTGATCTAGCGAACGGCCTAAGAAAAGCGCGCAGTGAAACGTTGTACCGCTGGCACTGGAACATGTAATGTATCCATTTATGTAAATTTCAGTCGCAGTTTGTTACAAATGAAACACACGATCCTTTACATGTCTCTCCTACTGCTATAGGCATAGCTAAAATATCAGATTAAAGGAAGGAATACATAAAGCATACATTAAAAGACGACAAATATAACATTTTTTATAAGTACTAAGACAAACAGCAGTCATAAATATTTAGTGCGCTGCACAACGTAAAGTAACAGAGAGAAACGAGATGAAAGGATTTCCTGTATTGAAACCATTGGAGGAGAGACAAATGCAATATTCAACGAAGTAACTATGAGTAATGGCGAAGTATATTCATGAGGATTGTAACATACGGCATTAAGTACATTCTATTCATGCTACAAACGTGCGCAAAACTTGGTTTTCTAGTCTCAGGGAAGGAGAAGGTTACAAGAATTTGAAAATAAAGTGTGAGAATACAATTCGAATATTTTATTTATTTATTTACTTAATTAAAATGAAGCAAAGTGTGCTGGAAATCATCGAAAAGTGTATAGAAGCGAAGTCTAGTTAAGTGAAAAGTCAAAAGTGAAGTGTAAGGTCAAAAATGAAGTGAAAAATCTAGAGTAAAGTGAAAAGTCATCTAACATGAAGTGTAGCGAAGTGAAATAAAGTGAAGTGGAATGAGGTGACGTGAAGTGCAGTACAGGGAAGGGGGGGGGGGCGGAACGAGTCTTTACGGAAAAGGTTTATAGGAGTAGTAAGTGATGAGAAGTGAAGGACTGTGGTGAAAGCGTGAGTGAATTAATGATTGGGGGGGGATTACAAGAAACTATACGCAGTACTCTCTTACTTGGGTGGTTTTACCTTTTGTACATGTATTCTAATTTGTCTCGTGTGTATTGTTGCTAGTTTTAAGTTGCCTTTTGTGTAATTGTTGTTAGTTGGCCGTGTGTGTTGTTGTAGTTGTCTTGTACGTATTGTTGTCATCTTATGTGTATTTGTTGTACTGTGCGAGTATTGCTGTTTTTTTTTTTATTTTAGATGCCGGCCTGCTGGCTAGAAGTCAGTATTCGGAAGGACCTGCGACCGGCCACCTCGACACAGGTTTTCTGGGTTTCCCTGTGTCTATAAGCAAATACTGAGATGGTTCCCAAGATTCCAAGTTGCCACTACATGCTTCTCATGTAGCCCTGCCGACCTAGATTTATTAGTAACCGATTTCATATTTTGTATGCATGTAAAATAACCACTGCCACCGGGTAACAACCCAATTGCAGTTAACAAATATTAAATTAAATTAAATTAAATTAAATTAAACGTGTTAATTACTTATTTAACGACAAAGTCAGCAATTGAGATTATAAAGCTTCCACTGACGGGACGATAAACACTTGCATTGCATTACAAATTGTACGAGATTGTGGAAGAAAATGAGTTGTGGCCTTCCTTAAGTTAGTATTTCTTCATTCCCCCGGAGATGTTAGGTAAACAAAACCAGAGATGTCAGTTTCCTGGTCGAGATTCGAATCAGTTATCTCCTGAATACAAATCAGAAACGTCATTTCTTGAGGAAATTTGTTCATTCGATATATCTAACCCTTTAAACGCCGAGTTAAGTCCCATCTGCCATTTGCTGTCATTATTAGAAGCTCACCATATTCTCCACGTTAGCAGGTAAGGGTTAAGGAAGGCATAGCGGAAGATGGGAAAACCAGGATAATAAGATTCATAATATGGATTCTTTAGCGAATATTGTTATGGTGATTAAATGAAGAGAGGTAAGATGGGCGAGGCATGTAGTACACGTGGGGAAAATAAAGAATACACACCTTTGGTCTAAAAACCTCAACTGAAGAGATCACTTGGGAAATCTAGCGCAGATGGGAGGTTAATATTAAAATGGATGTTGGAGAAGAAGTGTGTGTAGGTGTGAAAAGCATTCAGGATAAAAGTTTTGTTACCAAGGTGATAAACATTCGGGTTTCATAAAAGCAAGGAAATATATTTCGGGCTGAGTACCTGTCAGGTTTCCAAGAAAGACCATGTACCGTGACGTTTAAAGAGATAATATAACAGTGAGACGAGGAAACAGCGTTTTGTACTACTTTAATATGTTACACCTCGCTGTGTGCTTGGTAATCAGTAATGCCAAATTTCATTACGACAGCAAGGTTGTATTGTGTTTAGTGCGTTGTTCTAGCATATTTCGGATGTCGGAAAAGAGAAGGGTTGCAACTACATCAGTACATTGCATCAGTTCGTGTGTAAGCACCAAAATAAAGGCTAGTACGGTCTCCCACTTAAAATTGATATGTGAAAGTGTTTTGAACTGTTCAGTTACAAGGAACGACAATTCAGGCAATGTACGTATAACGTAGCATTGTGGCGCGTTCGTTCAGCAATCATTTTAGTGGAAAAGCAATAAGGATTACGTATTTTGAGTGTGTGTTTGTAGCCTTAGGTATCCAGCATACAATGCGTATGCGCCTATTTGTCATCTGCGGCCTTTCCGGCTCTACCATATTTTCGCACATTATCTTACAAACGGCACGGTTTTCAGTGAAAAAGTATTGGAAATGTTTGTGTTTTGAAACTGACAGAGGCCATCCCGTTGTAATTAATTACTTAATTAACCTCTTTAATATGTGTCCACCTAATACAATTAATCCAACAAATATAGAAAAGGTTAACGTGTGTTCTGATTTTCTCTACAACTTTTGTCTGAAATATTTCTCATTCCAAGAAAAACTGAGAAAGATTTGATCGAAAATGTATCGCAGTCTTCAAACCCGTATAAAGTACTCGTTATTCTTGTCTGATTTTAATGAAACCTGAATTTCCTAGAAATATTTTCTTATAATATCCAAATGTCAAATGCGATGAAATATCTCACCAGTGGAAACCGAGTTATTGCACGCGGCAAGACGGACAAACGGACAGACAGAAAGATAGACATGACGAAGCTAATAGTCGCTTTATGCAACATCGCGAACGCGCCTGAAAGACTACAGTTACTACCAGAACAACGCGTGTGCTTTTCTTATAACTCCCAGAGTCTGTAATCATACAACCTTTCATCTGTCTCTCCGTCTTGGAATTCCTAAAATCCGCATCGCATTTTAATAAAATCTTTCCGTACTATTAAGGAGAAATCTCGATTAGAAAAACCGTCTTTTTAACTTCTAAACATTTAAGTTATTTTACCATGCAGGTTTAAAAATAATAATTCGCCAGGCATCTCTTGGCTATTAGAAATACTTCTGGCTTTGTCAATGCAGTATGTTACAGCAATGAATAACGAGGCACTAAAAACTTAGCAATGATTGGCTAAACTTGTTTATAACGTGGCAAATATTGGGCATTAAATAGGCTTGCTTGACGGATTTAAAGAAATTTGGCGTGAATAAAACGGTCTTTCTTAATACAACGAGAAACCTGAGCTCACAAAATGACGTAGCCTTAAAAAATGATACACAACAGAAGGCAGACACATAACTCGGAGATACAAAGCACAATGGAGAGAACGTGACACTATTCGAATGTCGTAAGTGTCACGAAACGAGTGGGTGACATTTGAATACCCGACAAGAATGAATTAGAGAAAAAGCTGGAATTTAACAAAGACCCTGTCACCACGAAAAGGATGAGGATGGTGTAACAACAACGCCTTGAGGCCTTATGTATTAAGAGCCTCAGCCGCACACTTTGGTATGCCTTGTGTCACTACGGTTGGAGTGATTTAATCATCTGTGAAAACTGAATGCACTAAACGGGATTCACTTTTAGTTATCACGTTTCGCACAGTTAAGATGTCCTCAATTCAGTGCCTCTCTGGGGTCCGTCCATATACAGCAATCATGAGGAACAGGACGAAAATAATAGTTCAGTTCAATTCTTTCTTATTTAAGGTCGGTGAGTAGCCTAGAGGTCATTTATACGAGTGACCACAAGTAGAAGGAAACAATAAAACGGGAATACAACAGCAAAGGCAGGAACAAAACATAAAATTTATTGCCTTGTAAGTTGCAGTTAAATCTAAAAAAACAAAAGTGATTATAATGAGTAGACCCAACATAGTCACCCCTTTTTTTTGACGTTTTGCTGACCGTGCATTTCGGTATATTTATCTCTGTGTTTAACCAACTTGATGCACAAAATTTGTTTCACATGTAGAGGCATGAAATAAAACTTATTGTGAAACAAATTTTATGCATCAAGTTGGTTAAATACTGAGATAAATAGTCACCCCTGACGAGAAAACTCGTAGTTAACACATAATGCAGTAGCATAGCAACGGTTAAATTCACTTATCTTCCATTAATGTGCTACAAAACTAGCACCAAAAAATACTGATTATAATTACAGCAAAAAGAATGTTACTAACGAACATTCTTAGCGACATGACTTGACCAGGTTTAAGAAATCCAACAAGATGCAACAGTATGTTGATATTTATTTACTGCTAAATTACTCTACATGTTTCGGGCGTCCATCGCGCCCATCATCAGGAGCACATAAAACTGCAGTTGCATCCTCCGGTACAGAGCGAAAGCGAGCTTCTCCAAACGTTTGAAGAAGCTCGCTTCCCAGATAATATGATCTGTACCAGAGGATGCAACTACAGTTTTATGTGCTCCTGATGATGGGCGCGATGGACGCCCGAAACATGTAGAGTAATTTAGCAGTAAATAAATATCTGCATACTGTTGGATCTTGTTGGATTTCTTCAACCTAGAATTACGATGCACGGAACTACAAATATAAAATTAATGACCTGACCAGACCTCAAAAATAATATAGAGCTACCCTGCATTATTAAGTCAAAGAATGAAACAAGATGATGATGAAGGTGATAATAGAAAGTAACAATGTGATTTATGGAATGGAAATAATAATAGACAGTAGTAGTAGTAGTAGTACTAGTGGTGGTGGTGGTAGTGTCAGCAGCAGAAGTAATAGATGTTTGGATCTAATAGAGAATACGTAACAGAAGAACGGAGAATACTTCCTAATGAGCAAGTTCAAGCTTCGCGCCCTAACCATATATTGCTATTGTGATGAAATCAAGAAGGATGAGAAGCGCGGGGTATGTGGTCTGTACGAAGAATAGGACACATACATACAGTGCTTTGGTGGGGAAACCTGAAGGCAAGAACCAATTGTAATTATTTGCGAGAATAATACTAAAATAGATGTTCAAGGAATATGATGAGACGGCGTGGATTAGATTCATCTGGCTCGGGAAAGAGTACAGTACCAGGTCTTATAAACATGCTATTGAACATTTTGGTTCAATAAAATGCAGCGTCTTTCTTGATTATCAGAGCAAATATTAGCTATTCAAGAACTCTGATCGAAGGAATTAGTTTGTTGTTAGTTAGTTGTTAGTTAATTAGTTAGATAGTCAGTCAGATAGTTAGTTTAGTTAGTTAGTAGCAGTAGGTTCTGAAGAATATATCCATCCGTGTAGCAACACAACACGACATACACGTACGCCTGTACAACCGTGCGCTCTGTGTTACAAAAGAAGCGCTCTGACGGCTGTCATTTGTCACGAGATACTCAGAGACGAAGATACGACAAAGTGCTCCTCAAATAGAAAAATAAAATTATATGATGGAACGAGAGCTTTGGCAAGTATCCTTGGATCGATGTCAACATACAGTTTGGATAATGTGTCGGAAGGGACACCGATTTATTTAACCTACTTCGGGTATTTTGTGTGAGACATGACAAATATAAATGTTATCGTGTTATAACTAATGTATCGCTCTTATTAAACTCAATGCAATCATCAAACCAACAATCTACCACCGCACATCTTTATCAAATTCCTTTATGTGTATTAAAAAGTCAAACTAAATACCCTTAGAGGATTTTTTTTTAAAGTTTAATTATATATTATTATAGTCTACATGTTTCAGCCCTACATGGACCGAAATATGCAACAGACTATAATAATACATGATGATAATCTAAACAAAATACTATGCTTGTATTTAGTTTGACTCTTTAGTACTAACACCTGGAAATTATGGGATGTTAAGAACCGTCATTCGTGCTTCCGGCCTGTACCTGTCTTTGTTCCTGTGCAAAACAAAAGCATGCGGTGTGGCGGTACGATTCCACGCATCTCTAACCTAGGCACTAGACTAAGGTAACTTGACAGCTTCACGTCTTGACCGCTTTTCCCCAAGAAAAGAAGACAATATCCACTGAGTACGGGGATCGGTGGGGCCTAGTGCCGACAGGACGCTTCCCAAACGAAGTCTCTTGCCACTGTCACAAATCGAACCACGATTCCTCGGTCGTGCAGCCCGTATCCTAGTCACTAAATCGGCTGAGCTGTTCCGTCTCCTTGGTATTGTTATAGTTATTATATCAAGGATGGAGAGATATGCCGGGCGTGCATAACGCACGGCAGAAACAAGAACAATGTACGGAATTTTGTACGGCAGAAAAGGCAAGAGACCATGAAAGATAAAACACTAACCTACGCGTAGATCTTAAACAAAAAGTGTACGAGACTGGAAACCCGTTGTTATAAGCTTCCTTACAACCCTTCGCTTTGCAGAAACACTAATTCATTCGATACCATAAAAGGACTGACCCTTAACGTTACTTATCGAGCGAGCACTTAGTGGCACTGTACCACACTTAGTGGCACTGTACCACACACAACGAATGTCAGGCGCAAGACTGGGAGCACACATGGGCAGCGCAGAATGCCCGGAAGCAGTTCGGCTAAGTCCGTATACATACGCGACAAGGTTTAATAAATTCAGGCGACATAAGGGCAGTGGATGCCTGATTTTATTTCTCTATCCCTGTATAGGCCTGGACAAACCCTGAGCATTTCAGGAGTTTGAGGCACGTGAAGTTTGTAAGGTTGTCAGCCCTATGTGCCGGCTGCCTTTACCCCAGGAAATATTCTTGGTACTCATTTCCGTTAGAAGCTGAGTGCGGCCGGAAGGATTATGTAAATAAAAAATTCCGGTGACACCGTCAGGAATCGAAACCGCGTCCTCGACCAACTGCGCCATCGCGTGCACCCGACGGGCAGTAGGATAATTGTAAATCAAGAATTACAAAGGACTAGGAAATCATGTCATTACCTATATAAGTCATTATTAATACATTTCCTTGGATGGGGTGACAGGGCTACCCGTTCATGGGGTGAAATTCGAAATCTAAACCTGCAAATGGGGAGCAGGACTTCCTGTGCCTGATTGGTGTATCATGATTAACCTTTTGACGCCTAATGTCAACTATAGCGGTCGTACCGCACCGCTAACTTCTAAAGTTGCATTTTATATATTTATTCAACAAATATAGGTACTGAATATTTTAAACATGGTATGTACTCTCCGTTTTTTTATCTACAAAATGCAGTTTGTTTCATAATTCTAACGTATTTAGTTCCTGTATTATTCACATTTTATATACAGGATGTGCTAAAATTATAAAAAATAATCCCGGCGCCAAAAGG
>Ga0131853_10027499_pt1 | contig 10208 bp, 5 predicted proteins | sample TergutLab28metaG_FD_92764 | JGI IMG/M metagenome (GOLD analysis project Ga0131853, IMG submission 92764) | Labiotermes labralis P1 segment gut microbial communities from Petit-Saut dam, French Guiana - Lab288 P1 (version 2) (version 2) | ecosystem: Host-associated > Arthropoda: Insects >... | reverse complement strand
TGTGTGTGTGTGTGTGTGTGTGTGTGTGTTTTGCACATCTGTAACTATTGGTCGAATATCGGTTGATTTTTGGTTTGAAAGAGCCTGCACTAAAATTTAATGAGCACAATTAATTTTGTTACATATTATAAACTCTACTTTGCAAGATGCATCAATCAAATTTGATCCAATTTCTCAGAAACTGCTCGTTGCACACCGGACTGTACGTATTACAAGACACAGATCTTATTCGGGATATGCGCGAAACAAGGTCCTTAAGAAACTAACACTCGTTAAGCTAGTGCGAAATTCCATACTGTCTATTAAACCCGAAATTTCACAGCCGTAATCACAAAAGCATGATTTCCAAATCCAGACTAACCCAGTCTAAACCGTCACAACCTCTTTGCGCAAGACCAATTTTTAAGTCCATTTTGAGCAATCACCTCTCTGGTGAAGATTTAATAAACTTGTTACAAACTAATTCCATCCGGCAGAGCACCAGGAATTGTTCTTTTCCCCAAAAAGTCCACACCAGCTACGGGGCCCACCCAGCCTCTTATTCAATGGGCAGTAGGAGTTTAACGTGGGGGCAAAGCGACCGAGGCGTGACGTTGACGATTGGACGTCCATCTACTGCCAAAAGTAAGACTGGAACCACAATTCTACTCCCCCTCTCCGTCTTCAAGGCATGCAAATATTGCCCCGTGGTATAAAGTGTTCATGTTTAAATATTTTGTTACAGTGACCTTATGTAGCAACCAAAGAAAATCGAGACAGTTCAAGTAAAGAAGTCCGGTCTTTTTCCAAGAGATGTCTCGTATCCAATGTGCATCTGTGAGATTGCACACGCCATATTAGGATATATTTATATATAATGTAAGTGCCCTGTTTCAAAAATTTGTAATCAGACAGCGAGATAAGTAAAAAAGCTGACAATAAATCTAACACTTTTGTATCCATATCGCTGACCATAACGCTTTGTTTTATCTATAGCAAAAAGGGGCAAATGAGGTTTCAGCAATGTCACAGCTCGCTATAGTTTTTCGTCTTATGCGAAAAGCCACCATCAAGTAATTTAAAAAACATGTATATTTATGTATCTTTTAATTACCTGATGATGACTTTTAACATAAGCATGTGTAGAATCACTTCAATTTATCAACCAACGAATGCATATATAATTTCACATAAAACACTTTTAAAAACACTTTAAAACACTCCGACATGTTTCGATCTTGTCAGATCATTATCAGGGAGCTCCCTGATGATGATCTGACAAGATCGAAACATATCGGAGTGTTTTAGAATGTTTTAAAAGTATTTTATGTGAAATTATATGTGCATTCGTTGGTTGATAAATTGAAGTGATTCTACAAAAATGCACGGTGCTACAATAAGATTTATAAGCATGTGTACTTATTTAATTGCCTGTTGATGGCCTATCGCATAAAGCCGAAACATGTAGCCAGTAATAAAACTTATAAAGTTTTAGCCGTGATTGACGCTCCGTTCCTTCTTTCTGCTAAAACTGTATGTTCTAGTCCTAGGAGCGGTTAAGTGAGAAAGTCGTGTTGAGAAACGCAAATTTGCTGAAGGTAGTGTGACTTGAATTTTTCTGTGTTACATACAATCCAGTTTGGAGCAGCTGCAATTATATGAAGGGACAGACAGACCGAGGGTGGCGAGTCAGAAGTCCCACCAGGTTCAATCACATGTCAGTTCTCCTTTACTTCACTCTTTCTTTCTGAAAGTCCAATCATACATTCTGAATCATTCTTCTGCCATTTTTCCTTCGCGACCAACAAACTCATCTTCTCATACACTCAAGCGGATATAAGTACCCTAAAAGGTAACCTGACAAATCTGTAAAAGGAACCCACGAATTCCACCCGACTTACATCTGCAACACAGAATAGTGAGCAGAAAAAATTTACTGCATCATTTGGAGTCGCCGAGGCAGTATAAGTATGGCCGGCCAGGCAGCACAGGTAGAACAGACGGGAGCCTCCCAGCGTAAGGGAACAGTGAGCGAGCGAGAGAGAGCTAGTCCTTCTGAAGCCTGAGGCGCGGTAGTAAACACGGGTCCAAGAGGTGAGGTGAAGCAGCAGCAAAGGAGATTTTTTCAAGAGAGTACGAAAGAGAAAGAGAGTACCCATCCACAAAACCCCCAAAACTTAAAACCTAACACATAACATGCGGGTCTGCCCCTCTTGCCAACGATAACCATGACATCCGAATAAAGAGAAAAACACAACATTAACTGGAGTAAAAAAATAAAATAAAAACAGGGACGTATCACACAGCGGACAAATATGAACACACGAAGACAACAGGGAAAAGGGGAGCAGTCTACTATCATCCGAACACATGAATTTGAATTCATAATAAAGTGATTAGGTTAGGTAACACCTACAACCGTACTGTGTCAATACAGTTTTCCTATCTACAAACTCCGGCCCTATTCGAAAAACAGCCCCATTTGATCACCAGTCGCAATAAGCCGCAAAGGAATCACATTTAAACCACCAAGTGTTGCACTGATCACTGAATGAGGCACCTTATCCACAGTTCACGACATACCTGAACTGAACACTCCAACCAGGGCAGTCACAATGTGTACATGTGTCACCACAACTAACCGGAGTTCACTACTTAATCCTCGGACGAGATTATTGGCGATACAACTCCTTAGATGCCACACACAAAACAAAAAAAAAGAAACTTCACTAAACCACACAACAGTGAACAGTAAAATATCTTAAGAATTCACCGCTTATACTTCTATCGTTGTAATAATCACACCCACGCACACTGCAGCTGCAGAGAGACATAAGTCATTTGTGGTGCAAGCACTTCACACGATTGTGGGAATCATCACAGCTCACAACACCAGACATCGGCTGGTGACCATCTTGCAACAAACCAAACGATGCACTCTTGGGCTTCCTTAGCACTGAACTGGCAGCCTGGTTGGTTGGCAGCAGAGTTCAGTGGGCAGGCCGTCCGTACGGCAACAGGTTACCAGCCGGACTGGGAGAGACCTTCAAGGGCGTACTCGGAACCGAGTTGAGATACACAGTGGCGCGAACGTTTGAAGCGCTTTCTGAAAAGCTTCATGCATTTTGCGGTACAAGATGCAGTGACAGAACAAGATGGCGCCACATTCAGTAGTAATATCGCAATTTCTGAACAGCATAGCTAGTAAATGTAATAATATGCGACATTAGGTAACAGTTGGTAATGTTTAACAGTGGTGCACTATGTCGCTAGAGGTATATTTATTACTGAATACCTTTTTAAAAGATATTGAGGAAAAGGCCCAAATTACAATGATAAAAAAGTAAAGCAGTTCCGTTAGGCCTGGAGTGGCCCAGAGGGTTACAGGAAGTTAAGGTTCCCAGATTTCGTGACAACACAGGCACAGGATGGTGATAAGATTGTCAGCCTTACGTACCGGCCGCCTTTACCCCCAGGAACTCATTTCTGTTAAAGGCTGAGTAGACCCCAAGGCCATAGTACGATCTGAAGTATTTTATGTTAATGAAAAATCCACTGACACTAGTTGGGATCGAACCAGCAACCTTTCGATTTGTATCACAGCACCTTAACCACTGTGCCACCGCGGTCCCCTAATTGCAGTGACAAAAAGGCCAATTGTGCACTGATTTCTCACAACAATGCCTATCAACAATCCAGAAAGCTTTCAACGCATCATATGACAATTTTGTAATAGACTGGAATTGTTTCATTCCCCTGACAATGAGATGAAGGAGTAAACAAGTAAATTAGAATTTAAAAAGTATACGCCAAAGAATTGATGTACAATTTATATTACAATATGTTACATATACAATATGTCATTACTGCAGATGGGTTTCCACCCGGTGGCGGTGGTCCTTACACTTGTATACAAAAGGCAAAGGACAGTAATACACGTAAAGAGAAACAATGCAGATCACAGAACACAAAAAATAGAAAGCAAAATACATAAAACAATATAACAAAAATAAAAAATGATTTAAATCGATAACAACTTAAATCGATATAACGCTAATGACACAATGAGGATATAATCGAAGACTGAAAGAGAAGTTCCAATACTCTTTACCTGTATACACGCATAATGATAAAAATTAGTTCAATGCTATACGACCTACCCATCTCTTTCTAGATTTATCACACTAATGATTTTGGGCTCCTATAAGAGTAACCGCGAGGTGTTAAGCGTATACTGTGCTCTAACTGCTTGGAGCAGTGACATGTCATTAGCAACTTCCAAACATCCCGACACTTGGCCCTGTCCTGAGAAAAATTAATCCATTTTATGTCCTCCAATCCCATTTATTGTAGATCCATTTTAACATTATTCTTCCATAAACACTGTAATGTTTTCCCCCTGTGGCGCTGCGGCCCAACGCGGTCCATGGCCTCCTCATTCTTGAGGTTTCTTGATCACACACAACAACGCACCACACTCGGAACGACTCCTCTGGACGAGTGATCAGCCCGTCGCAGAGACCTCTACCTGATAAAACATAACATTCAGAAGAGACATCCATGCCGCCGGCGGGATTCGAACCCACAATCTCAGCAGGCGAGCGGCCGCAGACCTACGTCTTAGACATCGCGGCCACTGGGACCGGCACACTGTATTATTTACTTGTCGCTAAATATAGGGATCAGACGTGGGGAAGAATAAAGTTCTGATTTTGTTGGTAATGTCCTGAAACGTAGCTATCCCTCCTACAAACACGTTATATGAAGCGTCCATAAACATGATTCAGAAACCCAGGAGAAGTTATGTCTTAACCGCAATGGCCTGTAGCATCCTACAGATGGATACGTGCTCAAATTTCGGAAGATTTCGAATTATGGAACATTCCACTGGACAATTTCCTTCATCGTCCAGTTACCTCCCCTGAGACGGGTCCAAATATTCTCCGCAGCACTCCTCACTCTGTGTTCTTGTTTTCGGGTAACAGTTTCAAATATTCCGTAGTTATGTCAACGCTTAGGTTTTTTTTTTAACAATTAAGAACGGTATGGGCTCTTAACTATCCCATTGGCCGCGCGGTCTAAGGTGTGGGTATGCGGCAACCCGCATGCTGGGATTGCGGGTACGAATTGCGCCGAAGGCATGGATGTCTCTCTCTTGTGAGTGTTGTGTGATATCACGTAGAGTTTTCTTCGCCAGGCTGATCACTCGTCCAGGGGATTCCTACCGATTGTGGTGTGTCAGAATGCAATCGTGAAGCTCCGATAACGAGAAGGCCCTGACCCTCTAGGGTCTGATGAACCGTGGAAGGAAAATATGTTCATAACTGACATACTCTCTCGACGGAACGTTTATACAAACAGCAACAACACTGGATATTCCTCTGTGAACGTGAGTAAATCAAACTGAAAATACTTGAGGTCAAAATAATGTGGAAAATGCCTACGCACATTAAAAAAAGCAAAGGAACATCTATTGGCAAGACGATAAGACTTCTCATGTTTTAGCCTATTTATTCTCCCTATGTATTAGATTATGCTCAGATTTCAAAACAAACACAGCGTACACGTGTGTCTGAAATGTGCCATTCAACATTTGCACTGAACACATTTCAGTCCTCCCTCTGTTATAGTAAAAGTTTTAAAATCGATATCTCGCAAAAGATTAGATTTACAGTAGATCATGCTCGATCGATAGTTTTGTATCTTTAATTTTTTATAAGACTGCCTTCCAGAAAACACAGTCTATTTTAATTACATAGATCAGTCATGGCGAGATAATAAAAAAAATTTGTAGATTTTTTGTGTAATGTTCCTTGTTTTTTTCACGATTTTTAACAACGCCAGATTGTAGCAAAAATTCCGAACATAAATTTCACGAAAATTCTTCGTCCATTGTAAGTTGAGGTGGTCCACGGGCGCAAGCAGACAGCAGACAAGAAAAAACTAAGAATCGCTTAGTCAAATTTTGTTGCGAACGCTCCTAAAAACTTGCTGCAAAAAAATGCAATTTATCAAAGAGGAAAATGTAAATATTTATACTTCAAAAACATTATTAAACATCAAGAATAATGATTGGGAAGGGTACAGAAAATATATATGTGTAGAATATGTGTTTAGATGGGATAAGAAATGAGCAATAACCATACGGAGAATTAGAAAAGAATGTAATATATAAATAATTCAGGGAAATATATTTAATAAAAAAAAAGATGTGGCAGAATAGTGGTTCAATATGACGTCAGCGATCAAAGTTTCAGTGCAGTGACAACAGGGTGTGTTGCAATCTGTGTTGTGGAACAACGAATATTTCATGAAGTCAAAATGTGTGAAAGGAATCAATGGCGCCGTTTAAGAGAAGAAGAAGCATATTTTCTCATCCATGATTTCTCCAGTTTCGATAGATTTCCATTCTCATTGCTTCAGCATCACTTAATTACTCTATAGGTCAGGAACTGTACGATGACGGTGAAGAGCAAATTGGGAAATATGTCGAAAGCACAGTCTGGGCCTATTTTAGGGCAATCATCTAAAATGTTCGGATAATAACTACGATTGTCAAGTATGACGAACAGTCAGGTACAAGAATCGATCCTCTACCTCCGGAATGCTAACACATATGCCACGAAATTCTGTCACTCTATACCAGTGAAATGTTTCAAGTCGACATATCTTTAAACTTTTGAAGCCTAATGTCAACTATAATGGTCGTACCGCACCGCTAACCTCTAAATTTGCATTTTATATATTTATTCAACAAATATAGGTACTGAATATTTTAAACATGGTATATAATATCCGTCTTTTTCTCTTCAAAATGCAGTTTGTTTCATAATTCTAACGTATTTGGTTCTGTATTATTCACATTTTATATACAGGATGTGCTAAAATTAAAAAAATAATTCCGGCGCCAAAAGGTTAATCCCATCTCGTAGGTTTTCTAATTGCTGTACATTCAAATAAATATTAAAACCATAGATAATTCTACTTTTCATCCTACATGTCAATACAAATCCTACCTCCTCCGAAAAATAACAGCCAATTTAACTCTTTAAGGCTTAGTGGTAACTATACGTACCAGGTGTTATAATTTAAAAACTCTTCTTTTTGCTCATAGAATACATTGAACACAGGCTTTCTATGATTTTCACAGCGATATTTATTTTTTTCTTGGCACTATTTATCAATTAATTTTGTGGCCCACTGTGTTTTCTGTGAGGTGAGAACTTAACTTCTTCAGTAGTATTATTTATACTAAATGTGTTGTTCAAAAGGTTACAAGCAATACAATACTCACACATGGCTATACGCGCCGCAATGATATGCAACTTATCAAACATATCTGCTAGGCGTCTAGGCTAATCACCTTCCTGCAAGGGGCCATGGTAACAAATGTAAACCACATTTGATGCGAATCTGCTCAATACATTTTCGCATATCTGTACTTCTTCCGTAGACGGAATAATTCCCAGCGTACAGTATCTATTACAGCAAACCATGTTCTACAGTCAGATGTTTCAGTTTCTTACTGTTGTTACGTGTGGGCCGGGATAGCTCAGTCGGTACAGGCTGGACGGTCCGGGGATCGAATCCCGGTGACGGCGTGATATTCCGAACCGGTTCAGACAGGTCTTTCCCGGGGGTAAAGCGGCCGGGATGTGTTATTGACTACCCACCCCATCTAGCGGAAACGTTAAAGAAAGAATAGAGCTATACCTGTATTCCCACTCTGGGCATTCGTGGTTTGTTCTGGGTTGAACTTTACCTTTACATTTTTACCTAAACTGCTGTTACACGTCCCCACCCCATCCTCAACCATTCACGAATTTCCAAACGGTGACAGGTCAGGAAGCACAAAATAAAATCTCTCACGTTTTTAGTTATGACGTCACTATCACTCAGTGCACTGCTGCTTCAAACGACCTTATCACAGCAGCAAATATTTCTCTTTGATGCACAGTACGTTTCGTTAGATGCGTGTGTAGTTTTGTGTGTCTGTATGAAGTAACCCATTCCTCTAAATTTCCTGCACATTCCACAGGGCAAATACATTTATCAAATAATCAATGAAGCTGGACAGAACAGTTAGTGAAACGAACTGGGTGTTGCGTTGGCGACAAGTTTTCGATTTGCAGGAGCGGAAAGAATTTGCCTGCACCAACAGCGTCCAAATTGGGTCCAGAGTTACATAACCTCCTGTCCAGAGGGTACCTGAGGGAGCAATTCAGGCGAAACGAAGACTCGTGCTTATTCGTCCATCTAGGGCCAACGTTAAGAATGCGTGGAGCTATGCCTCCACTCGCCCATATGTCTTCACATCGTGGTACTCAAACACAAAGTGCAGTTTTTCTTCTCCTTACACATCATTCAGACCTATCATAAATACATCAAATACATTCTCTTTAGAACTTCATAACCGCTTTTTCGATCCCTCTTGCCTTTCTTTATTCAATCTTTTCTTCAAAGTTTTTTTTTATAAATCTTACTGTTGCATCATGCATTTTTTTGGAACCATTTCTATTATCAACCAACAACAGCACTTACATAACTTTCACATAAAACACTTTAAAAGCACTTAAAATCACTCCGACATGTTTCGATCTTGTCAGATCATAATCAGGGAGCTTTGTTATTCCTTGCTAAAGTTATATTACAATATTCACAATTTAATTCGTTTCTGTACACATGGTGTTGTGGCAGCGTGTCTGTAAATAAATTGTACTTATTAAGAATATTGTCAAAACAGTTATATGAGTAAATACATAATGGTGATTTTTCTATATACAAATACCATTATGTATTTGCTCATATACCTATTTTGACAATATACTTAATAAGTATAATTTATTTACAGACATGCTGCCACAACACCTTGTTTGCAAAAACGAATTAAATTGTGAATATTGTAATATAACTTTAGCAAGGAACAGCAAAGCTCCCTGATGATGATCTGAAAAGCTCGAAACATGTCGGAGTGATTTTAAGTGTTTTTACAGTGTTTTATGTGAAAGTTATGTAAGTGCTGTTGTTGGTTGATAACAGAAGTGATTTTTTCCTTTTATTTTGCTTCCTTTTCCTTTCTTTTCCTTACACCATTTTCTTTCCCCTATTTATAACCAAACCTACTGCCGTAACATTCCATGTTGTCACAGCAATGTCTATCAGTATCACTGTCATTTCGTTCGTGGCCTCGTGTAGTTTGCTACTTAAGTATCAGCCTAATGCAAAATCTATCTTTCTTCCTATTGTCATAACACACGGCGTCACATCCCGTAGAACATAGATTTATAACTATATTTTTACTTGAATTTCGAAGCAAATAAATGATTAATCCGTCTCCATCGCAAAGTTAAACAGAAAGAGAGAGTGAGAACGCTTGGAAGACATAAGAGACGATGGGAGAATAGCATAATGTTAAAAGCGATCTTACAACATAGATAGAAATACCTGTACTGTGTTAATGTGGGCCAACGTTTGACTGTTCTAGCAAATCAATTAACCGTCATGTTCCATAAAATGTGTGTATGTTTTCACAAGCTACGAATCTATTAACTCCTCAAGAAGGGATTTATTCTATTGCGTCAGTCATTCAACCAGTTATTAGTTAGTTAGTTAGTTAGTTACTTAGATAGTTGTCATTTTAAGTACAAACAAATAAATAACGAGGGATTGTGAATCTAATTTGGAATTTATTATAACAAGCAACAAACAAGAGCCTTGAAAATAATTTAATACTTCATCACATATCATTAGAACGATTGTATTAGGATGAATTGGATGTAGCGTGCAGTATGGTTGCCGGTCATTTAAAATGCACGCAAAATATAGGACAAAAATTCGACAAATAAAGCCAAATTGGTACATATATATAAATATATATATATATATACATTTATGCATGCATAAATACACTACACCATATATATATATATATATATATATATATATATATATACACGCGCGCGTAACCCTCCACCCAGTAGCAATGTTAAGAATGAGTGGAGCTACAGCCCCTTCCCCATACGCCTTTACGGTCTGCACAGGAACAATTTTAGCTACGGTTACCGAGAATTTTTTCCACGGGTTCGAGACGGTTGGGAATTTGAAGGTGGCCGCTCCCATGCCTCCAGGGTTTAGAATTTGAAGTTGGCCGCTCCCATGCCTCCAGGGTTTAGAATTTGAAGTTGACCGCTCCCATGCCTCCAGGGTTTAGAATTTGAAGTTGGCCGCTC
>Ga0131853_10027498_pt1 | contig 10208 bp, 5 predicted proteins | sample TergutLab28metaG_FD_92764 | JGI IMG/M metagenome (GOLD analysis project Ga0131853, IMG submission 92764) | Labiotermes labralis P1 segment gut microbial communities from Petit-Saut dam, French Guiana - Lab288 P1 (version 2) (version 2) | ecosystem: Host-associated > Arthropoda: Insects >... | reverse complement strand
TAGAGGGATGTCACGTGGTCAGCGCAACGGGTCCCCACAGCCGTTAATCTCTGTTTTCTAGACCTGGAGCCGCTACTTTTTTCATTCAAGTAGCTCCTCAATTGACCTCACGAGGCTGAGTGGTACCCGTTCCAGACCCACTACTACTCAGAAAATCTGGTAGCGCCGGGGATCGAACCCGGGACCTCTGTATATGTAGCCAGAAACTCTGACCACTAGACCACAGAGGCGGTCACATGTTCGACAAAACTTTGCTTTAAGTATAATAGACGAACTGTAGAACGCAAAATAATGTGGCCACTTGTCAACACTTGTAAAAAATAAAAGTAAGTGTTCAAAGTGTTCTGAAAGATTTGTCTGCCAGAGACAGATTGTCAGAGACCGGAATTTGATGCACTACTCGCGCCTGCAATTTATAGCAAAAACTTCTTTACGTAATTATATATCACCCAATACCTGGAACGTAGTAGAGTCAAAGTAGCTTCCAGCTGCTTCTATATGGCTGTTAAATTATCCATATATTTCAATTGACAACAGGCTATATTTCACTGCTTAAATCAATAAATTATTTGTTGTACAGGCACGCAAAATAACTATTATCACGTGGCCCACAAATAAAAATACTGTTATGTTGTTAGCATAATTATTGTATCTAAAGTTCATGGTTGGACGGAGACTGGAAATATTCTTCAGTGGCCTGTGAGAGAAGTCACGTAGCGAACTCCTCAACCGGCCTCTCCGAGTACAACTGTTGAACTGCTGGCGTGGCGGTAAAATTGCAACTTGAGAGAGAAAAAATTTGTGTGCTCGAATTCCATTCAACGAAATTTGTGACCATTCTGGAATTTGTGTGTTTTGGAGGAAGTTCCATAAAATAGGATGATGATGGTGGTGGTGGTGGTGGTGGTGGTGGTGGTGTTGGTGGTGTTGGTGGTGTTGTCGTCGTCTTTTTCGTCGCCGTGAACCTAAGTTCTTAATCAGTGACGTATTATTGAGAATCAATGGTATGTGAGATTTAAAATTTGTCAGTAGTATCTATCAAAAGCAAACCGTCTGCTTAATTCTGCCAAAGCTACAGTTTTGACACGACAATCAAATTAGTACTTCACGCTATGATAAATCCTTTGCAATACAGAAAGACTCTATAGGGAAACTGGAATATCGGCTGGCATTGTTTTGGAAACAAAGATTTGCTACGAGTTATGCAAAACCGTCCTTGTTCATGGGTGGCTAAGTTTCCTAACGTTTTGTTTTTTCGACAAGAGCTGTGGGACCCTGGAGAGTTCGATACTATCATTCACACGGCTGGGTCGTAATGTACTGCACATCGTTGTCGTCTGTGCGGATAGTGACAACGTAAAAGAGTGACTTGACACAACTGCAGAGTTTACAACAAAATTTTCGGAACTGCTAACCCATCTAATCGCATTACGGACCATATCGTTAGAATGTGCTTTGAGTTCGGTTTAGTGTGAATTCGCTAGGCACTTCTGATTCCCACCATTCCCTGTCTTCGCCAGGAGATTGACCTGAGCATAGGATGGTAGTTTGGCAAGTGAACTAACGATATAGTTCTTAGGGAACTTGATTACGTACGAATAGTAACGGGATGCTTGGTCTCTGTTACTGGGGTAAATAACATCTCAGGCTAGTTAACCCATGCCCAGTACGGGATATTCTATTCATCCGTCTCGGTCAGGTTAAGCGTCAGTCCTTGGCTGATAGCTGCTATAATATAAAGTTTTTTTTTTTGTCCAATGCCACCACATGCCCTTGTGGACTTCGTGGTATTCCCTCCTGGGCATGGCAGGAGTGTAACCGACTTCTGAGTTTGGGACGCCCATGAGGCGCAGTTACGTTGTCCCGATGATGTGAGTGGTGATAGAGAAGGAGCTATAATAAAAAGTCTATGAAGTAATTTCAGTTCTTTCAATTGCAAAATTATTTAAAATAATATTAATGGTGACTCATTTTATCAAATTTACTCACATTGTTTTATACACACACACACAAATACACATGCACACACAAATACACACACACACACACACGTACATTCATCATGGTCACGTTTGACACCGGAACAAACTTTCCCGCTGTCAGATGGAGCTCCTTATTAGCTCTAGCGATAATGTTCATCAGACATCGCTGAAATGGGACAGGAGTTCCCACCCAGTCACACCCGAATGCTGCGTCTGTCACACTCTCCGCCTGAAATATACAGATGGAACATATGAAGAAATTTTGACTGTTCTGCAGTACATTCACGACAGCATCTGCCTGCAAACAAGGAGAATTCCCGGTTGCTCAGGATCTAAAATTTTCACCCAAAGCTCTAAATTCGTGAACAAACGTCAGGCAATTTTACCTCACCAAGACTGCCTGCCACACTATTCGCCACTTCTACGAAGATTTCATGATATTTCAGTCTCATCACCGGAATAAATGCCAGAATAACAAGATAAGTATAACTAATAAATCCTTCGTAAATGTGAAAAAGTTCAAATATTTGGGAACAATAGTAACATCTAAAACTAAATTAATTAAGAGCGGATAAAATTTGTGAAATCCCTTGCACCATTCGTTCCAGAAACTGTTGTCTCTCTCTCTTTGTTCTAAAAAAACAAGATTTTAGTACACAGAACTATAGTGTCGCCTGTTGTATTATATAAGTGCGAAACTTGTTCTGTCATGTTAAGGGAATGAAATGTGTTGAGGACGTTCGAGCATAAGGTACTGAGTAATATATTTGGCTCGTAGAAGGAGAAGGTAACTGGGGACTGAGAGCAAATTGACTAGTAAGCGCCCTTGTGATATTGTTACACAAAAACTAATGCTAAAGTGATGGAATCTAGATCAATTCAATGAGCAGGCATGTGGCTCATATGGGGAGGAATAAAAGGGCATACAGTTTTTGTTTTATTCTGGAGACCTGAAGAAAAAAATCCACTTGGAAGACCTCAGCTTACGTGGGTAGAACGACATTAAAATGACTCTTAAATCAATCGGACAGTAGAGCGTGGATTTTAATTATGTGGCTCTGAAAAGGGACAAGTGTCAGTCTTCTGTGAACATAGTGTTGGTCTCCATAAAATGCGGGGAATTTCTTGACTAGATGTATTACTATTAGTTTCATACGAAGGAAGGTGCTCTAAAGAGGTCACTTATCGTGACGTCTGTTACTTTGGGGTCATCAGCATCACCAATCCTCTCGTTCCGGGATCAAAATTCTTAACAAATTTTTCAATTCATCTAGTGGGAAATGCCTAAGGTCTTTATTTGAAATAAGACGAGACTGTATTAATCCTTACAGAACGTGTTTATGAGCGTTTTGTTTTAATTTTAAGAATCAATTAATGGAAAAAAAGGTGTTAAAGCATCCTGTGAACTAATATGTCTTGCGGGAATCTGATACTCTTGACTTCTAGTCGGGGAATTCACCGTTTGGTGTCATGACCTTCTTCGTAGTGGGCAGCAACTACTACCTGTCTTGAGCCAAATTTATGAATTTTACTCTTACCTAACCTGTTTCTATGAGATCTGTATTATCACAATTACAAACTATTGCTGTCACTATGTACCAGTAAATAAGGAAAAAATCATGGTTTCGTCGTGTCGATCTCATGTCTATACATTCGTGTTATATCCAAGTGTGGATTTTCATTGAACATAATGTGAGCAACAACGACATAATTCACATTTTTTAGAAATGCTACCAAAATAGCGGCCGTATCAAGCATTGCACACAAACGATACAGACACTATATAATAAGCAACAACTTTACTTTTGCATCCTGTATGACTATGAGCAATATAATTATATGGGAAATACCTTTCTTTACACTTATTTTAATAACTTTCACCAGGCATATGCCTTTCGACTTTTAATTCTTCTCATCTTCGGTGTCGATTTACATTACCATAGCTAATGTATACATGGCAAAGTTTTATCTACCTTTTCAATTGAATATTTCGCCTTGCTTTTGTCTTTATTTCTCAGGCCACTCTATCAACTCGAATTTAAAATTTAAAAGGATTGAAATCTACTTACCCAAGTGTTTTACACCTATAAGAATTATGCATCCAGATTCTTATTACTGGTGAACAGTCATAAAGTGTGGAAAGGCTAATGGTCTTACCAATAAGTTTGCTTTCGCGTATAGGAACTTGGCTCCTAAAATATGTATCAGCAAGTGTCGTACATCAAAAGTGCGCCAAAGTCAAATTGGTTGTCTTGTGTAATACAAAATAATGTGTCTACTGTGCATTATGCACTTTAAACAAAATACCACGTATGTTCTGCTGAACGTTATGGTTCTTCATTTATCAGTTCTTCCTCCCTTCCCAATCAAATAAGAGGATCCTAAATTTGTGAAACACTATTAGCCTGCTGTATATTCCTGTTCCACAGGTGACTGAGTCCGGTACAATATAGAGTGCCATATATGACCTTTAAACTGCTATACTTTACTGGCCATATTGACTCTTAGCCTGTTATACTGTACTGTCTGTGTTGACTCTTAGCCTGCTATACTTTACTGGCTGCATTGATTCTTATCCTGTAAAGCTTGCCTATGCGACACGCGATCCAGCCTCCTATACTGTCCATTGTCATTTGTGACCCTTAGCCTAATATAACCTCTTGTGCCATACGTAGCTCTCAGCCAGCCATACTTTCCAGTTCCCTATGAGTCCCTTAGCATGCTATACTCTCCTGTGCCTTATGTGATCCTTAGCCTGTCATACTTTCCTGTGCCATTTTTGTGACGCACAGTCTGCTGTAATTTCCTCTGCCATATGCGGCTCCTAATTCAGTTGTACTTACCTTTGTTACATATGACCTTAAGCCTGCTATAGTTTCCTGTGCCATGTGTGACTCTTAGACTAGTATAATTTCCTCTGTTATATGTGGCTTTTATCGAACTAAACTTTCTTGCACACTATGTAGTCGTTAAAGTGTTATACTTTCCTGTGACACATGTGACTCTTAGCCAGGTATAGTTCCCTGTGCCATATATGATTCTCAGTCTCAGTCTGCTAGACTTCCTTGTGCCATAGGCGACTCTCAGTTTCCTATTCTTGTCTGTGGCACATACCCTTAGCCTGCTACACTTTCCTGTGCTATGTGTGAATCTCAATCCGATATATTCTTCTGTGCCGTGTTATCGATTCGTATACGTTTCTTTCTGTACACATTCGTTAGGAACAAAATTATGTCTTGTTCGATGTTTACCTGGCACTTTCAGTAACTCAGATTACATGGCGTCTAAAGTATGGTGATAAGAGAACAATAAGTTTTATAGGACGTTCATTGATGCTTCTGACTTGGTTTAAAGTAGAATCCGGCATTTGCGTGGAATGATTGAGTGGGATCATGGGAAGCCATAATCGTGTTAGTCGATACACCGGCACTGATCACAACCGTGCACCTCCCGAAACAAGTCACAAATGTTTAACTTGGGGCAGTTTAGTAAGTATTTTGGATTTTGTTTTTGGCCAATAAATAACGGCATCATTGTGACTTCCAGTAGCTACATTCTCTCAGCTATTCTAAATGCATAACAATTTTATGTTTTTGTGCGAAGTCCCATAATGGATATTTTGGGCCAAAACACGGAGCTCATTGGTAACATAATATTTTTAAACAATAGATATAGTAGAGTTTGTTGGTAGTATTTATCAATTAATTGTTCCAAACACATAGGGATATCTTTTATTAAAATATCTTAAATACGTTCATGTAGGTCATATTTGACACCGGAACAAACTTTCCCGCTGTCAGATGGAACTTCTTATTAGCTGTAGTAATGACGAACATCAGACTTCGCTGAAATGGGATAGCAGTTCCCACCCATTCGCACCCGAATGACGCGTCTCTCACAATCTCCGCCTGAAACATTTCAAAGTTGTCCTTTGAAGTCTAGTAAGAGTTGCATATTCTCGTAGTTATACTTGAGCATACTTTACAAACAAAGCACATGTGTCATAAACCATACACATGTGCAGATATAAAGGTAAAGCAGTCCCATTATAGGCCTGGACAGGCCCAGAGAGTTCCAGGAAGTTAGGGTTCCCAGATTTCGTGACAACGGTGCAGGATGGTGGTAGGTTGTCAGCCTTACGCACAGGCCGCCTTTAGCCCCAGGAAACACTCCTGGTACTTATTTCTGTTAGAGGCTGAGTCGACCCCAGGGCCATAGTGCAATAGGAACGATTTTATGTCAATGAAAAATCCATTGACACCAGCTGGGATCGAACCAGAGACCTTCTGAATTATAGCACAGCACCTTAACCACTGTGCTACCGCGGTCCCCTGCAGATATTATAATGTACATACAAAGACAGATATAATTTAATATATACATTGAGGCATATATAGTCTAATATACGTAACGGCACATAAAGCGAAATGTGTAAACATAAGCAGACGTAGCATAACATACAAACAGAGGCAGAATTGGCATAATGCGGAATTGCACAAATTCCGTGAGCAAGTTGCCCTAGCAGTTGAACTTTGCATAACAGCGGCTACTGTTTATGGGTCTTCATTGTGAAACTTCCTCGACATCACCATCCTAGAGCGAAGTAATTGAAATTGCTTCTAGGTCTTCGGGAAATTTGTGCACGGGTGGCATGATGTTCATCTACTCGTATCTAGAAAGAGCGTAATTCACACAAAGAGATATATATATATATATATATAAGTTAATATATATGAAATCACATATAGTATGGCGTGTACACAGATGCTAATATAATAAACAACCAGACGCATATACAACACAATGTACGTAAATTCACGTAAAACACAGTGTGCATTCAGATGGCGGTATAGTAAATTGTGTACAATAATTTGAAGGAAGGCATCACGAATTGCTAGAATAATATATATTATAAAATTAATTATATACGTCAGCACTACCTTTACTGTTAATACATAAGGCTACATGTTTTGACCCATCAGTCGGTCATCCTCAGGCCAACATAGCAGACTAAATCACTGGTGCTGTGTGCACATTGGGATCCCAATATATTTATATTAATAAAATACATAAAATCTGGTAAGTTTTTTGCAAAAAAAAACGTAGCAGAGTTTATGTATTTTATTAATATAAACATGTTCTGTGTGCATATTGGGATCGCAATGTGCACACAGAACCAATGACATAGTCTGCTATGTAGGCCTGAAGATGACCGACTGATGGGTCAAAACATGTAGCCTTATACATTAACAATGAAGGTAGTGCTGACGTACATAATTAATTTTATTATATATGTATACAATAATGCAAATATAACGTAAAGTACAGACAGAGGCAAATGTTCCGTGATAAAGACACAGATGCAGGGGTTGCATACTTTAAAAAATGCAGATGTAGCATGACGTTCAGAAGTGTAGACAAAGCATAAAGAACTCACAAAATCAAATATAGCATAATGAGCACAAATAATTGAAGAATAAGTACACACAGATTCAGATGTATATACCGAAACATACAAAGCATAGCGTATCATATATGAAGACACAGCATAGTGTACACACAGATACAAATTTTTAATTTGACACGTATACAACATAGACTATCATAGATGAAGATACAGCATAATATTCATGTTTGCACCGTGCATCAATGATAATTAAACGCTTTATTATCCAACTAATGCACAATATATAACATGTAGAAACAATTAAAATTATAAAATATTTAAAAGTGCTCCAACGTGTTTCGGATCACAGGGGATCTATCATCAGGGAGACTTGTACAGTGCTTGGCTAAAAATTACAAAAATGATTCTTTCGTGTCCGTTGACATGGACAAGGTCGGTTTTATGGCAGCATATTCTGATTGTAAATAGAAAAACAAGAACGGTCTATTTTAGAGAAAAATTAACAGCCAAAACAACATGAAATGGAAAAAAACGGATATAATAAAGTATAACATAGGACTTACTCCGTTGTGCTTGTGTGTCGTTCACAGTGCCTTCACATATAGTGAACTACACACACGCACAATGGGGTAATTCCTATGTTATACTTTATTATATCTGCTTTTTTTACTTAATGTAGTTTTGGCTTTTAATTTGTCTCTAAACAGACCGTCATTGTTTCATCTAATTTCAGTCAGAATATGCTGCCATAAAACCGACCTTGTCCATGTCAACGGACACGATAGAATCATTTTTGTAATTTTTAGCCAAGCACTGTACAAGGCTCACTGATGATGGATCCTCTGTGATCCGAAACATGTTCGAGCACTTTTAAATATATTGTTCATTAGTTCGAAAATAAAGTGTTTAATACAGCATAAAATACACACAGATATGGATGTACATATAGACATATATATATATATATAAAATATTGAGAATGACAGATGAATATACACAATAGTGTACACAAATACAGAAGTACAGAAGCACACATACATGTATAACACAGAGTATCACAAATGAAGATACAGTATAGTGTAAAAATAGATAAAAATGTGCATATGGACATATGTACAGCATATAATATCACATACAGATAAAGCACAGTGTAAAAACAGATACAGTTGTACATATGGAAACATATGTTGTATAGAACATTACCAATGAAAATACAGCTTAGTACACACACAGTACAAGATATACAAATGTACACGTATGTACAATAGTGGTATCATGGACGAAGATGCAGAATAGTGTACTCATAGATTCAAATTGTACGTATGGACACACATGTAGCTTAGAATACCTCAGTTGCAGATACAGCATAGTGTAAACATAAATAAACATGTTCAGATGGACAAAATAATAGCATAGAATACCACAGATAAAGATAGGTCGTAGTTAAAGTCACAGGTAGGGAAGTACATACTGGCACAAATAGCATAGGATATCACACATGAAGATACAGCATAGAATACAAACAAATACAGATGTACTCTTGAACACAATTACAACATAGAGAGGATCACAGATGAAGATACAGCATTGTGTACACCCAGACAAATGTATATAAGGACACGTACGTAGCATTGTGTTTCACAGATGAAGACACAACAAACACATGACGTCACAAGATTGTGGATAAGATGAATCAACAAGTTGAGGACGCTCTGAACACGATAGTCAAGCTCAGAGACCAAAGTGGGAACATGAAAAAATAACTGAAGAAAGCAATCCACGAAACTGTAAGTAACCTGGGAAACCTAACATTAGTTCTCAAGGATTCTATGAATAAGAGAACAAGTGAAAATTCTCAGCTGCAAAAGGAAGTCGAAGAACTGAAGTAAGAACTGGAAGCCTACAGGTAGCTGCACGCGGCGGACAGGTGGCGCCATCTATTGGCAGAACCTCGATACTAACTAGGGGAGGGAACACGTATATAACATAAAGAGTATCACGGATGAAGGTACAGCATTGTGTACACACAGATAAAAGGTACATAAGGTCACATATGTAGTATAGAGTATCACAGATGAAGATACAGCATAGTGTACACGCGCATACAGATGTACAAATGGACACATATATAGCATAGACAGTATCACAGATGAAGACACAGAGTAGTGTACACACACATACAGACGTACAAATGGACACACATATATAGCGTATATAGTATCACAGATGAAGATACAGCATAATGTGCTCACAGACTGAGTAACAGCAAAATAAATTCTCTTACGTATAGTGTCAACTGATTTCCGGCCCCGCAGATCAGAAGCGAATCAATAATAAAAAAATATGCATACGATCACTGCTACAGCTAGGGCTGCATAGTTTCCCCAGTTCTGAAGTCAATTTTCACAAACTAAGTTTAAAAAAAGATATAATTTACTGCAGTATAAGGCAGAATATCATTAACTCTCTTATGTTTTGTTTATTCTTTGTCATTATTGAACACTAAATTTCTTAGTATACGTACAACATATTCACTGTTTTTAATGTTCGTGTTAACATTCTTAAACCTTACCGTAACTGCAGAAAAAGCAGTTAGGCAAAATTGGGTCAAAATATACGTAGTTAACAAATTGTAAATAAAATATTCCGCTATAAATTCTGTGACTTTGTAATGAACCACCCCAGATATAATCAAATAACTAACTAAACTAAACTCCGTGGCCTTAGTCCGCACGCGAACTATACCGACAGAGCGGCCGCCGCCGGTCGGCGAAGTTAGTGCCAACTTTTGCGGATAGAGGGGTGTCACGTGGTCAGCG
>Ga0131853_10027497_pt1 | contig 10208 bp, 9 predicted proteins | sample TergutLab28metaG_FD_92764 | JGI IMG/M metagenome (GOLD analysis project Ga0131853, IMG submission 92764) | Labiotermes labralis P1 segment gut microbial communities from Petit-Saut dam, French Guiana - Lab288 P1 (version 2) (version 2) | ecosystem: Host-associated > Arthropoda: Insects >... | reverse complement strand
GGGCAGGGTGAGCATCAGCCGCAGCGACGCCAGGTAGTCCGCCAGCGCGGCCCGGGCGACGACGGGCTGGAACCCGATCGACGGGGTGATGTGCGGGAGCACGTGATCGCCGGAGAACAGGGCGGCGTTGCCCTCGTCGTGGTAGACGACGTGGCCCACGGTGTGCCCGGGCGTCGCGATCGTCGTGAGGGCGCGGGACTGCAGGTCCAGGACCGTTCCGTCGGCCAGCCAGCGGTCCGGCTCGCCCCACGGCAGGCCCGCGCCGGGCGATTCCTGCTTTCCCGGGCTGTTCTGCGCCAGCAGGCGGACCAGGTCGTCGGCGCCGCAGCGGCGCATCCGGACGACCTGCCCGTGCTCGGTGGTGCCCTCGGCGACCCCGAGGATTGCCTGGAGGTTCTCCTGCTCGCCCTCGCCGATCATGATCTGGCCGCGCAGCGAGGTCCGCAGTTCCATCGCGAGGGTGTAATGGTCGCGGTGGATGTGGGTGATGAACAGGTTGCGGACGTCGCCCAGCTCATAGCCGATCGTCTTCAGGGCCCCGGTCAGCTGCTCGGCCGCGCCGGGGGTCGCCATCCCGGCGTCGATGAGGTAGACGCCCGCGTCGCTGGCGATCGCGTAGATGTTGACCGCCTTCAGCGCGTCGCCGGGCAGCGGCAGCGGGATCCGGTAGACGCCCCCGCCCAGGTCCTCCACCCCCGGTTCGGTCCACGCGTTCCGGTCGGCCTGGGATGCGCCCGTCACAAGATTCACTTCTCCTCCAAAGCCGTCAGGTTACCTGCCTTCCAAGTCAGGCTTCCGGGGAGGGCGTCGCGAAGGCGATGGGAGCGGTCCGGTTCCGGCGGTCATCATGACCCGGTCAAGGTTTTTGATAGTGGCAATATTGCCATTTCAAATTGACGTGGATTCTCTTTTGCGGAGAATTAGTTGGAAATTGACATTCTGTCCAGGAGCGGTACGGTTTCGGTCTATGGGGAACCCGGGAGCGCAGCACGAATTGGTATGCACGCTGATGCAGCGGTATCCGCGGCTGGCCCTGCGCCTGGCCGAGGCCGCGAAGGTGGAACTGCCCTCGCACGACCTCGCGGTAGCAGGGGCGAACTCACACCAGTTGCGCGGCAGGCCGCCGCTCGACAGCGACGCGGCCGTCCGGCTTCTGGACGGCGGCAAGCCGGTCTATTTCGCCCAGGTCGAGGTGCAGAGGGAGCACACGCTGGACAAGTACGCCACGCTGCGGGCGTACTACGGCAGCGAGGTCAGCAAGGCCAAGACCGGCGGGCACATGTTCGTGCTGTCGCCGAGGACCTCGCAGGCGGCAGCGTTCCGGGAGAACGAGGCCGAACTCGGAGAGGAGTTCGGCTATCGCGGTTCGTATCTTTCGCATGAGGACCTGGAATTTATGGCGGTCGAAGGGCGACCGTTCGAGGAACGGTGCCTTGCGATGGGAATGACGGACTTTTCGCTAGAGGTGCCGGGCTGCGTGCGGGACATGCTCCGTGAGGCGGCCGAGCACGACATGACTATCGCTGATCTTTTCTTTCGCACTATCCTGGAGGAGGTAACAGACGTGACCACGGTGGAGGGCCTCTTGGAGCCGGACATCCTTGACAAGCTCCGCGGGCTGCAGGCGTTCCGCGACTACGAGGAGCGCGTTGAGGCGGCCGCGACCGCGAAGGCGGAAGCGATGGCTCAGGCGAAGGCCGAGGCCGCTGCCGTCAATGCGGAAGCGAGGGCGGAAGCAAGGGCGGAGGTGAAGGTCGAGGCGGCCAAGCTGGAGGCGAAGGCCGACGACCTGATCGACTGCTTCATCGAGCGGGGCGACCACCCGTCGGCCCACGCGTACCAGCAGGTCGCCGCATGCACCGATGTCCGGCAGATGGGTTCCTGGCTCAGGCGGGCGTTCAAGGGCGAGACGTCGGCGGAGATCTTTCCCGAGCCGTAGGGCTGGCCAGAGGACCGGACCGGCCCCGATGGTAGGAAGATGAGTTCCGCGGCACACCATCACCACAGCGACCTCGGCCCGCCCCGGGTGCAAGAGGTCAGTGACGGAGTCTTCGCCCGCATCCAGCCGGACGGCAGCTGGTTCATCAACAACACCGGGTTCCTGGCCGGGCGCGGAGGCGTCACCAGCATCGACACCTGCTCGACCGAGCGGCGCACCCGCGACTACCTGGACGCCATCGCGCGGGTCAGCCCGGGTCCGGTACGAACCCTGATCAACACGCACCACCACGGCGACCACACATACGGGAACTGCCTCCTGCCCGGCGCCACGATCGTGGCCCACGAACGCTGCCGGGAGGAAGTCATCGCCGCCGGGCCGCCACGCTACGCCGGGGTCTTCGAACCCGTCGACTGGGGCGACGTGACGATCGCGCCGCCGTTCCTCACCTACGCCGACGGCGTCACCCTCTACAGCGACGAGCTGCGCTGCGACGTGCGCTACGTGGGCGGGCCCGCGCATACCACCAACGACTCCATCATCTGGATCCCGGAGCGGTCGGTGCTGTTCGCCGGAGACCTGATCTTCAACGGCGGCACCCCGTTCCTGCTCATGGGCTCGGTCGTCGGCGCGATCGACGTCCTGGAGAACGTGGTCCGGCCACTGTCACCGCGGACCATCGTCCCCGGGCACGGGGAAGTCTGCGGCACGGAGTCGATCGAAGTCGTTCTCGGCTACCTGCGGTTCGTCCTTGACACCGCGCGCGGAGCCCGGGCCGCGGGCCTGGACCCGCTCGCCGCCGCACGCGACACCGACCTGGGCGAATACGCGTCGCTCACCGACCCCGAGCGGCTGGTGGGAAACCTGCACCGGGCCTACGCCGACCTGGACGCCGAAGCCGCGGGCGGCGGCCTCGGAGTCCGGCTGGACTACCCGGCGATCCAGGCCGACATGGTCGCCTACAACGGCGGCAAACCGCTGACCTGCCTCGCCTGACGCCGGGTTCACGTGATGTCGGAGAGCAGGGACTCCACGCGGGTGCGGGCGCGGTCGGCGACGCCGGTTCCCGGGGCGACGTGGACACGCCCCGCCTCGATCGCCTTCAGGGCCTCCTCGGCCACCTCTACCGGGGTGAGGATGCCGCCCTGCGCGGCGGCCTGGCTCCGCATCCCCTCTCCGGGGTTGCTGCCGGGCGGCAGGGTGAACGCGCCGAGCGCGGCCGAGTTCGCGCCGAGCGGCGTGTCCACGAGTCCGGGGCACAGCACGGTCGCGCCCAGGCCCGGTGCCGCCTCCTTCAGTTCCAGGTCGAGAGTCTCGGTCAGGCCCACGACGGCGTGCATGGTGCCGGTGTAGGGGGTGCGGCCGGGCAGCGGGGCGAGGCCGCCCGAGGACGCCGTATTGAGGATGTGGCCGCTGCCGCGGCGGATCAGCAGCGGCGCGAATACGCGGACCCCGTGGATGACGCCGAGCATCTTGATGTCGATCATCCGCCGCCAGGTGGCGGGGTCCTGGTCCCACATGGAGGCGGCCGGGCAGACGACCCCCGCGTTGTTGCAGACCAGGTCGACCTGTCCGTAAGCGGACAGCGCGGCGTCCGCGACCGCGCGGACGGCGGACTCCTCGCGCACGTCGGCGGCCAACGCGGTGACGTCCGCTCCCTTCTCCTTGAGGGAGGAGGCCGCCGAGGCCAGGCCGTCCGGGCGGACGTCGGAGATGACCAGCCGGACGCCCCGTCCGGCCAGGACTTCCGCGAGGCCGAAGCCGATGCCGCTGGCCCCGCCGGTGATGACGGCGACCTGCCCGGGCTCGACGCGCATCAGGACCCGTCCCCGAACCGGGCGACCAGCCGGCCGGTGACCTCGGCGGCGGCGAGCCGTTTGAGGCCCTCGCCGATCTCCTCGAAGGCGATCTCCGTGTAGTACGGCTCGATCTCCTTGCGGAGCATCAGGCCGTAGACCTCCTCGATGTCGGCGACGGTGCCGCCGAGCGACCCGATGAGGTTCTTGCCGAGGATGGCGCTCGACGGGATCGTGATCGTGGGCTGGCCCAGGCCGACCTGGACCACGGTGCCGCTGGCCGCGCCGCCGAAACCGCGCTTGACCGCCGCGACGGCCTTGGCCGTGGTGTCGAAGCCGGCGTAGTCGACGATGAGGTCGAAATCCTGTCCCGCCCAGGCGGAGGCGTCGGCGACGACGGACACAGCGCCCGCGGAGCGGGCCAGGTCCCAGACGTCTTCCTTGACCTCGGCCACGTGGACCTCCGCGCCTTTCAGGACCGCGGCGCGGGCGCCGACCTGGCCGAGCCCGCCGTATCCGATCACCCCCACCTTCATCCCGGCCGCGGCGCCGCCGCGCTTGACCATCGCGTGATAGGCGGTCATACCGGCGTCGGTGGCCAGCGCGCCCAGGGAGATGTCGAGGCCGTCGGGCACCCGCGCGAGGTCGGCGGCGGGCGCCACGTGCTGTCCGGCGAAGCCGCCGGGGCGGAACATGCCGGGCGGCGGCGCGACCCCGGACGGGCAGACGCCGACCCGGTCCCCGGTCTTCCAGCCGGTGACGCCGTCGCCGAGCGCGGCGATCACCCCGGCCGTCTCGTGGCCCTGCGTCATGGGCAGATAGGGCATCGAGCGGCCGCCGGTCTCCATGTACATGACGTCGGAGTGGCACAGGCCCGCCGCCCGTACGTCGACGACCACCTCGCCGGGACCGGGTTCCGGGCCGGGAACCTCGTTGAGGGCGATCGGCCGGCCTTGTCCCTCGAACTGCCAAGCGCGCATGGCTGCCATCTCCTCCGGATCCATACGAAGAGAAAATGTGATTCTCTCTTATGAGAATAGCGGTTACGGGCGGTTGACGCCTCCCTGCCCAACCCGGGCAAGGACCGGCTCTCTACATTTGATCCGGTGGGAACCCTCCTCCTCATTCGGCACGGGCAGGCCTCCTTCGGGGCGGCGAACTACGATCAGCTCAGCGAGCACGGTCGGCACCAGGCCGCCGCTCTCGGCGCGGATCTAGCGCGGCGCGGGATAAAACCGCTGCGGCTGATCACCGGGTCGCTGCGCCGCCAGCGAGACACCCTCGAAGTCGCGGCCCGGGCCGCCGGGTGGACGACCGAACCCGAGATTGACCCACGCTGGAACGAGTTCAGTCACTGGCCGGACGGAGGCCAGCCGGCCCCGAGAAATTCCGGCGAGGCCGAGAAAGACTACGAGCGCCGCGCGGACGACGCGATCGACCGCTGGTTCGCGGGCGAGACCGAATCGGACGAGCCGTTCAGCGCGTTCGCGGCCCGCGTCGCCAGCGCCCTGGCGGAAACCCGCCCGGGTAGCGGCGAGACCTACGCCGTTTTCACCAGCTCGGGAGTTATCGCCGCAGCCGCCGCGCACCTGCTGGCCGGAGGGCTCGTCGAAGATACTCTCGGCGGCAAGTCTGCCGCGAACATCTGGCCGAGACTCAACCGCGTCGTCGTCAACAGCAGTGTCACCAAGGTGGTCGTCGGCCGCCGGGGCATGTCACTCGTGTCCTTCAACGACCATGGTCACCTCAATCCGGCCGAAGTGTCCTATCGTTGACATCCTCCGTGTATCGCAAATCCCCTCCCGACCGGGAGGCAGGGCCTCGTCCGGGAACGCGCGATGAACGATCAGGTACCCGCGTGCTGGGGTAACCAAATTCTCATATATAAATGTTGGACCTGTTTTCCATAGACTGCGAGACCCGTAAAGGAACCGCGCATGTTGATCGGAGTGACCCGCGAGACGCGGCCCGGGGAAACCCGTGCCGCGGCGACGCCGGCGACGGTACGCCAGCTGACCGGACTCGGCTACGACGTGGTCGTAGAGTCCGGCGCGGGCGCGCTGGCGAGTTTCGCGGATGACGCGTATGCCGAAGCCGGCGCGCGCATTGGCGACGCGAAGGAGGCATGGGGCGCCGACGTGGTGCTCCGCGTCAACGGCCCCGACATTGAGGAGGTCAAGAACCTCAAGGAGGGCGCCTACATCGCCGGCCTGATGGCCCCCGCTCAGAGCCCCGAGCTCCTCGCCGAAATGGCCAAGAGCAACGTCACGGCCCTGGCGATGGACGCGGTTCCGCGGATTTCCCGGGCGCAGTCGCTGGACGTCCTCTCCTCGATGGCGAACATTGCCGGCTACCGCGCCGTTATTGAGGCGGCCCACCACTTCGGCCGGTTCTTCACCGGCCAGGTGACCGCCGCGGGCAAGGTGCCGCCGGCCAAGGTTCTCATCGCGGGCGCCGGCGTGGCCGGCCTGGCCGCGATCGGCGCGGCCTCGTCGCTGGGCGCCGTGGTCCGCGCCACCGACCCCCGGCCGGAGGTCGCCGACCAGGTCGCCTCCCTCGGCGGGACCTACCTCCCCGTCGAGGCCGAGACCGAGCAGTCCACGGACGGCTACGCCAAGGCCACCTCGGAGGCCTACGACGCGGCCGCGGCCAAGCTTTACACCGACCAGGCCGGCGACGTCGACATCATCATCACCACGGCGCAGATCCCCGGCCGCGCGGCACCCCGGCTGGTCACGGCCGCCGACGTGGCGTCGATGAAGCCGGGCTCGGTCATCGTCGACATGGCGGCCTCCAGCGGCGGCAACGTCGAGGGTTCCAAGGCCGGCGAGGTCATCACGACCGACAACGGCGTCATCATCATCGGCTACACCGACCTGGCGGGCCGCCTGCCCGCCCAGGCCAGCCAGTTGTACGGCACCAACCTGGTCAACCTGCTCAAGCTCCTGACCCCCGAGAAGAACGGCGAGGTCACCCTCGACTTCGAGGACGTGGTCCAGCGGGGCCTGACCGTCACCCACGACAGCGAGGTGCTCTGGCCCCCGCCCCCGGTGAAGGTCAGTGCCGCCCCCGCGGCTCAGAAGGCCCCGGAAGTCGAGGCCAAGCCGGAACGCCAGCCGATGTCCATGGCGAAGAAGATCAGCCTGGTCGTGGCCGGGCTCGCGGTCTTCTTCCTGGTCAACGCGTTCGCGCCGGACCCGATCCCGGACCACTTCACGGTTCTGTCCCTGTCGATCGTGATCGGCTACTACGTGATCGGCAAGGTCGCGCACGCGCTGCACACCCCGCTGATGTCCATGACCAACGCGATCTCGGGCATCATCGTGGCGGGCGCCCTCATTCAGGTCGGGCTCAACAACACGGTGATCGAGATCCTGGCCGGGGTGGCGACGCTGGTCGCCTCGATCAACATCTTCGGCGGCTTCGCCGTCACCCGCCGCATGCTGTCGATGTTCAGCAAGGGAGCCTGACGTCATGACCGCGAGTGCAATTTCCACCGCCGCCTACATCGTCGGCGCGCTGCTGTTCGTCTTCAGCCTGGCCGGCCTGTCCCGGCACGAGACCGCCCGCCAGGGCTGGACCTACGGCCTCATCGGCATGATCATCGCGATCGCGGCCACCATCGGCCTGTCGCTGTCCAGTTCCAAGAACACCGGCACCGCCGTCATCATCCTGGTCGTGGCCATGATCATCGGCGCCGCGATCGGCCTGTGGCGGGCCAGGGTCGTCCAGATGACCGGCATGCCCGAGCTCATCGCGCTCCTGCACAGCTTCGTCGGCCTCGCGGCTGTCCTCGTCGGCTGGGCCTCCTACATCGAGGTCGAGGTCAACCACACGGGCGACTACCACGGGAGCCTGCTGGGCATCCACCACGCCGAGGTCGTCATCGGCATCTTCATCGGCGCCGTCACCCTCACAGGCTCGATCGTGGCCAACCTCAAGCTCTCGGCCAAGATCAAGAGCGCCCCGCTGATGCTGCCCGGCAAGAACTTCATCAACCTGGGCGCCCTGGTCGTCTTCGTCATCCTGACGGTCCTGTTCATCATCTCCCCGTCGCTGTGGGCGCTCATCGCCGTCACCGTGGTCGCGCTGGCGTTCGGCTGGCACCTGGTCGCCTCCATCGGCGGCGGCGACATGCCGGTCGTGGTCTCGATGCTGAACTCGTACTCCGGCTGGGCGGCGGCCGCTTCCGGCTTCCTGCTCAACAACAACCTGCTGATCGTCACCGGCGCGCTCGTGGGGTCCTCCGGTGCGTACCTGAGCTACATCATGTGCCAGGCGATGAACCGGTCCTTCATCTCCGTCATCGCGGGCGGCTTCGGCATCGAGGCCCCCTCCGGCGGCGACACGGACTACGGCGAGCACCGCGAGGTCCAGACCGAGGGCGCGGCCGAACTGCTGGCGCAGGCCAGCAGCGTCGTCATCACCCCCGGTTACGGCATGGCGGTCGCCCAGGCCCAGTACCCGGTCGCCGAACTGGTCCGGGCCCTGCAGGCCAACGGCACCGAGGTCCGCTTCGGCGTCCACCCGGTCGCCGGGCGCCTCCCGGGCCACATGAACGTGCTGCTCGCCGAGGCCAAGGTGCCCTACGACATCGTCCTGGAAATGGACGAGATCAACGACGACCTGGCCGACACCGACGTCGTCCTGGTCATCGGCGCCAACGACACCGTCAACCCGGCCGCCGCGGAGGACCCCGGTTCCCCGATCGCCGGCATGCCGGTCCTGAAGGTCTGGGAAGCCAAGGACGTCATCGTGTTCAAGCGCTCCATGGCCGCCGGTTACGCCGGCGTCCAGAACCCGCTGTTCTTCCGCGATAACACGCAGATGCTCTTCGGCGACGCCAAGAACAAGGTCGAGGAGATCGTGGTCGAGCTCCACAAGACCGCCCCGGCCCTGGCCGGAGCGAAGTAACTCCCGGCACGACCCCGGCGGCGGCCGGGGCGGTCTCGCACCCGCGGGTCCGCCCCGGCCGCCGTTCTTTTTATGCGGAACGGATCTTCGGTCCAGTGGCGTTGTGACGGGCGGAGGAGATCATGCGTAGTGATGGAGACCTCGTCATTGAGACGGGGCCCGCTCGCTTCGGCCCGAGGGTTCATACTAGAATCGAGTTCTAGAAATAAACGGCGGCCAGAGGAGATCACTTGAGCGCGATGGACTCCGGTACCGCCGTTGAAGACGCCGACGGTGGCCTCCGGCTCGCCGCCGGGCTGTTCACGGTAGAAGCGGCCGGGACCGACACGTTCCGTGCGGAAGGCGCCCCTGGCGGGGAGAAGGCTCACCTGTTCGGCGGGCAGATCGCGGCCCAGGCCCTGGGCGCCGCCTGGCAGACCGTCACCGGAGCCCGGCCGCACTCCCTGCACTGCTACTTCCTGCGGCCGGGCGACGTCGGCCAGCCGACGGAGTTCACCGTGGAGCGGCCGCACGAGGGGCGGACGTTCAGCCGCCGCCGGGTGATGGTGTTCCAGCGCGGAGTGGCCATTGCCTCCCTGGACGCCTCATTCACGGCGGACTCCGAGTTCACCGCGGACGCGGCCAGCCCGGCCGACTGCCAGCCCGCGCCCCGGGTGCCGTCGCCAGATGACTGCCCGGAGTTCTCCCCGCCGAGCACATTCCTCGGACGCCGGTCACCGTGGAAACTGATCGAGGTCCGCCTCGTGCCCAGCGACGGCGGCGTTCCCGACGTCCACCCGACCACCTCGGACCTGTGGATCCGCTTCCGCGGCGAGCGGCCGCCGGGAATCCGGCCCGAGGTCATCGTCACGTACCTGAGCGACCTGGCCTTCGGCGGGGCCATGATGCGGCCGTCGCCGTCCCATCCGGAGGGCCGGCGGGACGTCGCCCACTTTTCCTCGCTCGATCATTGCGCCTGGTTCCACCACGCCGCTGACCTGTCGGACTGGCTGCTGTTCACGAAGTCGCCCGTCGCGGCCGGTCACGTCCGGGGCCTGGTAACAGGCCAGATCTTTAACCACGACGGCGGGCTGGTCGCGTCGCTGACCCAGGAAGCCCTGCTCCATCTGCGCCGTGCCTGACCCATCGCCGAACGGGTCCCTCCTGCGCTTGTGCCAGATGGCCGTGTTAATGGCGAGTAAGTCCTTGGAGGACGTGGGGTTGGACGAGCGAAGCCCTGGCCAGGCTGGGGCGTGGCCAGGGCTTGCCGGTGGTCGAGAGATTAGGTTAGTGCTTGACGGCTGTCGTGAATCGGATCCAAGCGGCGGGGGCTAGCTGCAGGACTGGGCCGGTGCTTTGGTTCTTGGTGTCGCGGACGAGGACGGCGCCGGGGGTTGCGCCGGTTTCGACGCAGTTGACGCCGCTGCCGCTATAGCTCGATTTACGCCACGCGGGGGTCAGTCGGTCCATGTTCGCAGTGCCTCCAGGAGAAGGTTCCGGCTGTCCGTGCGGCTGAGTGAGTCGGCGCGCACACTGTTAAAGGTAGTCCGTGCCTTGCGCACGGTCACGGGGTCGGTCGT